>Ga0307378_10005007_pt1 | contig 18618 bp, 13 predicted proteins | sample UN1MG_FD_202238 | JGI IMG/M metagenome (GOLD analysis project Ga0307378, IMG submission 202238) | Soil microbial communities from Risofladan, Vaasa, Finland - UN-1 | ecosystem: Environmental > Terrestrial > Soil > Coastal area > Acid sulfate soil | place: Finland: Risofladan, Vaasa | collected... | reverse complement strand
TCGTTGATCGAGGCGATGGGAGCCGGGCTGCCCGTTGTTGCCAGCAATGCCGGAGGCATACCGGAAGTGGTCAGCGACGGCGAGACCGGTCTGCTGTTTTGCGCGGGGGATGCGTCGGAACTTGCTTCGTGCATCGGGCGTATCATCGACGATGAATCCTACCGCGTGGCCCTGGCATACGCCGGCAGCAACTGGGTGCGCAGCCGGTTTGATATCTACGGCCATGCCGCGCGGCTGTATGCCGAATACGCGGCAATCGTCGGCGAGCCGGTTCAGGCCTGCGAGGTTTACGGCACTTGAAGGTATTGCACGTTATAACGGAATCGAACCTGGGCGGCGCCCAGCTCAACACGCTGCTGACGGTCCGCGGCCTCGTGCAGCACGGCTACGAGGTTCACTTGGCATGCGGCCCCGAAGGCCCGGGCGAAAGCCTCGCCCTCGCACGCGAAGCCGCGCGCAGCGGCGTGACCGTGCACGTGGTGAATTCGCTCGTGCGGCCGATCGGCCCCCTGCGCGACCTGCTGGCGTTTGCCGCGATCGCGCGGCTGATGGTTCGCGAGGAATTCGGCATCGTCCACACCCACAGCTTCAAGGGCGGTCTGATAGGCCGGCTTGCCGCGTGGCTGACGGGCGTGCCCCGCATCGTGCACACGTTCCACGGCGTGCCCTTCAATACCAGCACGCCATGCGCCAGGACGCGCCTGTGCTTCTTCATCGAACGCATCATGTGCCTGTTTTGCCATCAGCTTGTGAGCGTGGGGGCTACGCTGCGCGACGAGCTGATAGCTCACCGCGTGGCAAGGCCCGACAAGATTCAAACCATACACAGCGGGGTTGATTTCTCGATGCTGGCGCCCTACCTGCACGAGAAGGTTGAACGCCCGTTCGACGGCCTGCCGCCGGACGCGAGGGCCGTGGGCTTCGTCGGCAGGCTCAGCCGGCAGAAGGCTCCCGACGTCTTGCTCGAGGCATTCGAGATCGTGAAACACGAAGCCCCCGATGCGCACCTCGTGTTCGTGGGCGAAGGGCCGATGCGGCGCGATCTTGAAGACGCCGCCAGCCGCAAGGTGCTCTCCGACAGCGTTCATCTGCTCGGCGAACGTCCCGACGTGCCGCGCCTTCTCGCATCGATGACGCTGTTCGCGCTGCCGTCGCGTTGGGAAGGCGTGGGCCGCGCCCTCACCGAGGCGATGTATATGAAGCTGCCGGTAGTGGCCACCGGCGTAAACGGCTCGTCGGAACTCGTGATCGACGGGTCCACCGCCCTGATCGCACGAGTGGACGATCCGGCGCATCTGGCCGCGAAAATTCTGGCGCTGCTGAACGACCCGGCACGCGCGGCGAAGCTCGGCGAAGCCGCACACCGGAAGGTGAGGGAGATGATGTCGGCCGAAGCGATGGTGCGCGATACTATCCTCCTGTACGAGAAGCTGACATCCGGCAGCCTGTACGAAACTACACAAGGAGAGCGCCGTGTGCGGCATCTGTGGCAAACTGAACCTTGACAACGACCTGCCCCCGGTAACGCGAAGCGACATCCACGCGATGTGCCGCCCGATCATACATCGCGGGCCTGACGACGAAGGCATCTTCGCCGACGGCGTCGCCGGCATCGGCATCCGCCGATTGAGCATCATCGACCTCGAGACCGGAGGCCAGCCGATCCACAACGAAGACAACAGCATCTGGACCGTCGTCAACGGCGAGCTGTACAACTTCCGCGAAATCCGCCGCGATCTCGAGGCGCTCGGCCATCGCTTCTACACCAACAGCGACACCGAGATCGTCTCGCACCTGTACGAGGAATATGGCACCGATTTCCTCAAGCGCGTCAACGGAATGTTCGGCATCGCCCTGTGGGACGCGCGCACCAGAACGCTCGTGCTCGCGCGCGACCGCATCGGCATCAAACCGCTGCACTACTCGTACGACGGCCGCACGCTGCTGTTTGGAACCGAGCTGAAAAGCATGCTCGCAGCAGGCATGGATCGCGAAACGGACGCCGCAGCGCTCAGCGATTACCTGTCATACAACTACATCCCCGCACCGCGCACCATATACCGGGCCGCCTCGAAACTCGAGCCGGGCCACATGCTGATAGCCCGGAACGGGGCCATCCGACTCGAGCGATACTGGGACCTCCCCACCGATGTTGATGCGCCCGGCTGCCACAGCGAAGATGAATACTGCGAGATGATCCGCGAAACGCTCAAGACATCCATCCGCCGCCGCCTGATGAGCGATGTCCCTCTCGGCGTATTCCTCAGCGGCGGGGTGGATTCAACTGCAACCGTGGCGCTTGCTTCGGAGGTTTCCTCCGAGCCGATCCGCACCTTCACCATCGATTTCGGCGAGAAAAGCTTCAGCGAAATCGACAACGCACGCCTCATCGCACAGCGATACCAGACGATCCACCGCGAGCAGGTGCTGCAGATGCGCCCGCTCGAGGTGTTGCCGGTGCTGGCGCGGCTGCTCGACGAACCGTTCGCCGACTCCTCGACCATTCCCACTTATTACGTGGCGAAAATGGCGCGAGAGAACGTGACCGTGGCGCTCGGCGGCGACGGCGGCGACGAATTGTTTGCCGGCTACCACACCTACACCGCCGGCAGCCTGAATGCGTTCTACCGCAGGTTGCCGGGCATCATCAGCCGCCACGCACTGCCGTGGGCCATACGCAGGCTGCCGGTTTCGCACAAGAAGGATAGCTGGGACTTCAAGGCGAAGAAGTTCGTTCAGGGTGCCCTGAACGATCCTGCACGGGCGCATTTCATGTGGAAGGTGATCTTCGACGAGCAGCAGAAACGGGCGCTGTGCCCGTTTGCAGCCGCAGCCGCCGCCGATCCGTTCGATGCGATGGGGCGTCACTTCGAACGCTACTCGATGCTCGACAACCTCCGACAGTGGCAGTTCGTCGACACCAAGGTCTACCTGCCGGACGACATCCTCACGAAGGTCGACCGCATGACGATGGGCAACAGCCTTGAAGGGCGCGTGCCGTTCCTCGACCACGAGTTCGTCGAGATGGCCGCGCGGATACCGTCGCGCCTCAAGATGAAATACCTGATGAAGAAATACATCCTCAAGCGTGCGATGCAGGGCCACCTTCCGCACGAGGTGCTGTTCGGCAAGAAGAAGGGGTTCAGCGTGCCGATGGCCCGGTGGCTCCGCAATGAACTGAAGCCGATGGTGATGGATTACCTAAGCCCCGCACGGCTGCGGAACCAGGGCATGTTCGACGCCGAGGCCGTGGCGGGCATAGTAGAAGCGCACGATTCGATGCAGGTCGACTACAGCCGGAATATCTGGGGCTTGCTGTCGTTTATGCTGTGGCACGAGCAATACGGCCGCTGCGCCGCCCCTTCAGCCTCCGGTGCGGGCCGATCCGTCGAGCGCGAACTGATCGAGGTGACATGATGGAACACACCGCAGAAATGCCGCTGCCGTTGCTTGTATCTGAAGGCGCAGCCGCTCCTTCCGCATACGAAATACTCAGCCGGGTCATACAGGTAACGGTGTCGGTTGCCGGCCTTATCGTAATGCTGCCGGTGGCTGCGGTTCTCGCCGTGGCTATCAAGATCGTTTCGCCCGGGCCGGTACTCTACCGCGGCGAACGCGTCGGCCGTGGCGGGCGCATTTTCACCATCCTGAAATTCCGCACGCTCGAGGTGAACGCCGAGAAGAAGATAGGCGCCCGGCTGCTCCGCAAGGACGACGTCTTCTATCATCGGCTCGGCAAATTTCTCAAGCGGTCGAAGCTCGATGAAATTCCGCAACTGCTGAATGTTATCCGCGGCGAGATGAACATGGTAGGCCCGCGCCCGATCCGCCCGGTCTTCTTGAATGAGCTTACCGCCGCCATCCCGCGATATGACCGGCGGCTGGACGTCCGACCCGGAATGACCGGACTGGCCCAGTTGCGCGGAGGCTATTACACCACCGACCGCAACAAGTGGCGATACGACATGCTCTACATCGCCAACCGGTCGTTCAGGCTCGATCTGAGCATCCTGCTGATGACTTTCATCAAGCTGCTGCAACGCTGGCTGACGACCGGCACAATGCTGTGCCTGCTGGTGCTTTTCGTTTCGTTCATGCCGGCGGGCATCGTCGGATCGATGTCGTTGCGGGTCCTGGGCGTGAGCTTCAATCCTCTTATACCTGCAATTCTGGCCGCCGGAGCCTACCTGGCCATTCACGCCGGCAAATCGAACAAGTGGTTCATCAGCCATTCGGCAGTGGACTGGCCGATGCTCGCGTTCGTTTTCCTGACGCTGATGGCGGTGCCCTTTTCGGTGAGTCCGCTGACCGCCTTTCGCGGGCTGGTATACATGTGCGTGACCGGATTCTTCGCGGCGTTTATGCTGGTGAACCTGCGTCCCGACCTGCATTTCGCACGTCGCGGCTTCCAACTGCTGGGGCTGATCGGCGGCGGCCTTGCGCTCATCGGCCTGGGCGAGTCGCTCCTCGCCGTGCTGCGGCCCACAGGCGCCGGCGTACGCTCGACCGCAACGCTCGGCAGCCCGCTCGCGCTTACAGCATACCTCGTCGCCTGCTTCCCGATGGCGCTGTGCGAGCTTCTCGCCGCCGCCACCAGGAATGTGCGGCGGCTGTGGCTGGCCGTTTGTATCTTGATAGCGGCAGCCGTCATCGCGGCCGGCAGCCGCCTCGGCCCAGCCGCCCTGTTGGTGTCTGCGGGGGTGCTGCTGATCAAGGCAGGCATCGTCACTCCGCGCCGGATGCTCGCGTGCTCACTCGGGTGCATCATCCTGCTGTCGGTCTTCGCCGGCGAGCGCTACGCACCGGCGTCGGTTGCGCGCGACGCAATTCAGGAGGGCAAGGCCGCGGCAGCCGCGATTCAGCAGTCGCCATTCCACCAGTTGCTGATCGGATACGGTTCGAAAACCGTCACCTATCCCACGGCATCGAAATCCGTCAGGCGATTCGCCTGGAGCGAATCCCTTCCCAACAGCACCTATCTGACGCTGCTGCTTGAAAACGGTGTGGCCGGTTTCTGCTTGATGACATGGCTGGCTGCGCTTGTCGTGCGCGAGATTTCACTGGCGGCCCGCAACCAGCCGCGCGAGCTGGAGCTGCACCTGTGGGGCCTGGCCGCCGCATTGTGCGGCCTCGCGGTCGCCGCGATTTCGTTCTGCATCTTCCACAACCTGACCACTCAACTGCTGTTCTGGGCGATAGTGGGCACCGCGCTCGGGCTGTGCGTGCGCTACGGCCGGCGCGACCACGGCGCCTTGCTCGTGATGAGATTCGGCCACTGAAGCGGGCGACGAAACGTCGCCTTGGCGAACTTCGTTCGCGCCGGCAGGGACAATGCAAATCGCCCGGCACCACCGATGGTGCCGGGCGACTAATGCCCGGGTCGGACTTCCGATCACTCGCCGAAGCGCCACTTCCACGCTGCGCCGGCGCCAAGTCTCGCCTCAACCGGGCCGGCGTCCGACCCAGACGATCTCCGCTATTCATTTTTGGACACGGCCACTCGCACGTTGCCCTCGCCACGCTGATGCGCCAGGTAGGTCGTCCACGCCGACGCCAGCCGGTGCGGTTCTTCGTGCTGTGCAATATAACGTACAATGAGCATAACCTTCCGCGCAAGCAGCGGGTCCTTCTTGCGCAGTTTGTTGAAACGCTCCCAGGCCGCTTCACGCGCCTCGGGCGTTGAGTCGAGCGAATACAGCGCCGGCACCAGCCTCAGCCCCCACAGGTATCGGTAGGTCTCGGCGGCGTCTTCCCACACGAATGTCTTCGCATACGACGATGCGAAACCGGACGGGCGCGGCGCCAGCATGTTGAGGCTCATCCCGGCCATCACTACCGCCCCTTTCAGCGAAATCCAATTTCCCGAAACATAGGGATTGCCCACAAGTTCCTCGACATCCAAATGGTCGATCCGGCCATCGCCATTGGCGTCGAATTCCGCCGGGTGCGCCGCCACGTGGGCCATGTCGCGGTCGTCGATCTCGCCGTCGCCCGTCACATCGCCGAAATACTGATACTCCCACGCCTTGAGGAACACCGCAAACTCGACCGACGGCTCGCCGGTCGTCTGCCAGTCGTGCATCTCGCGAAAATGAACCGAATGCATCAACTCGTGGATCAGCGTGTCGTTGTTCTGGAAAATGAAAACCATCTGCAAAAAGCGGCCGATGTTCGCGTTGCGTATGTACACGGTGCCGTCGTTGGTGGTAAATGCACCCACAAACGGCGCCATCAGAAGGTAATCGAAGAACATCCCGTCGACGACCTTGATCGTGCCCAGTTTTTCACGGTAACGGGGCGGAAGCGGCGCAACCGCCCGCTCGATCTCCGCCAGCACCGTGCCGACATCGCCGGTGAAGCTGCTGGCGCTGGAAATGTCGACCTCAACGTTCAGATCGGTTTTGATTCTGCTGCGATGCTCGACGACGTGTTCGGGCGTGGACAACGACAGGCAGCCCGGCGACAGAATGGCGAGGAGAAGGCATACAGCGACTCCGCAATAGCGGTGCGGCACCTGAAAATGCTGAAAAAACACAGTTGTTTCTCCCTGCTGTGTAACTACGGTGCAGGGAAACGCTCAGTTTCTGGTGCCTGGATAACGGCAAAAGGTAGCAATTCTTGAGTACTTTTTAGGAGGGCGATGCGCAGGATCGCACGGCCGGACGCCGCTAAGTTGTTGCGCCGCAATGGGATATGCCCCGCAAAGACGCCGCGTTCGCGCATTGTGGATTATTCCCACATAGCAAATGCTTGTTCACCGGCCGAAATGGCAGATACTAGTAGCGCAGGGCTGAGGAGAAGCCCCGCCGGAGGTCGGGCCTATGATTGCAGTAATGCTGCCGGCCCCAACGTTTTCGGGGCTAACAATGCCGGTGTCGTTATTGCCGATCGCGCATACCGACATGATCATGCACCAACTGGCCGCGCTCGCAACGGCCGGGATCGACACGCTGGTAATACAGCAGCACCAAAACGCCTTCCATGATTACTTTCAGATTCAATTCAGCGGCGGAATGGCCATCCGCAACAGCTACGAACCGCCGCCGGGCACAATACTTGTGTTCGACGCCGCCACAATGCCCGGCCGCGAGTTGGCCGCGCTGCTGAGCTGCCACGAACGCTGCCGAGCACCGCTGACCGCAGCAATATCGGCGGCAGACAGGCGACCGCTCGGCCTGTTTGCAGTCGGCACAGATTCCCCGGCCCATGCCCGGCCCGAACTGCTGCGCAAAACATCCATACAGGCGGCGGCTTCACAATTCGCCATGGCCGACAACACCATACGCATCCGCAACGTGGCCGACTACCTCGCCGCAACCGCCGCAGCACTGGGCGAATTGCCCGACCGCTCCGGCGGCCTGCGCCGGATTGCGAACAGCGTGTGGACGCGTGGAGCAGTGTATATCTCGCCCCGCGCAAGCCTCGCCGGCAACATCCTTCTCGGCCAGAACTGCTCGATCTCCGATGGCGTGCGAATAATCGGGCCGGCGGTTATCGGCGACGGATGCATGATATGCCGGGGAGCACGCATCGAGCGATCCGTGCTGTGGGCCGGCTCCGCCGTCGGTTCGCAGGCTCGGATCACAGACGCCCTCATCACCAGCGGCTTCACGACAGGACCCGGCGCCTTGATAGATCATTGCGTGTGCGCGAATCACGCCACGCATCGCGCCCTTCCGCTGCGGCCCGGCAGCTATCGAACGCAGCATTCCGCTCGCGGATTGCGCCAGGCTGTCGAAATCCAGGCGTAGCCGCCGGCGGTCGCCTTCTCCTGCGCCCGGCCCTGCTTGCTCATCAATCTTCACGCACAAACGCAGACAGCGCTTCGTTGGCACCACCGCACAACGACCAGATGGGGAGGGCAGGTTTGAAACCTGCCCCTACGGCACCCGGATCGCCTGCACGCGTGCGTTTGCGAGCAAGGTAGGGGCGGGTTTCAAACCCGCCCTATGTTCAAATTTTGCGCGGATGCATTTTTGTGGTTGAATGCTTCGTGCAACGGTGGTATAATCACGGTGAAGGGCAATCTTCTGCCCGGCGCCTGTATTTCGAGGCCATCATGCACAGCATCCGCAGAAGAACCAAGCGCCTGTTCCTGCGCCTTATAGCGGCGAAAGGCCATCCGTGGCAGTTGGCGGCGGGGGTGTCCGTCGGAATCTTCTGGGGCCTGTCGCCCTTGTGGGGCCTCCAGATGATCATGGCGGTAATCACAGCAACAGCCCTGAACGTCAGCCGCATCCCCGCGGCGATACTCGTTCACATAACGAATCCGCTGACCGTGTGGCTCATCTACCCGCTGACGTGGAAACTCGGCGACCGCGTGCTCGCCCCATTCGTTGGGAACGGCGTACCATTGGAATCCGGCGGGCCCTTCACTCTCACCAGCCTCGCCGGGCTTGCCGGAGGAGCGCTGCTGAGGTTGATCGTAGGCGGATGTATAGCCGGATTCTTCCTCGGTGCCGCCGCCTATCCGTTCTCATACTGTGCCGCACGGCTGCTCAGGCAGCGAATCAAGGATACGCGGCAGGCACGGCGCGCACGCAGGATCGCCGCATACATGGCGGAAAAATCCGCAGCCGAACGGCCGGCCGAACAAGAATCCGATCAGCCGGCCGAGACAGTCGAACGCAGGGCCTGAATACCCGCCGGCTTCGCACACACCGTTACAATTGATTACCACATCACCGACGTTTTTTCACAAGTCGCAGCAGCTTAAAAGTTGCGCCGCAACCTTTTTTGGTGTAGAATAGTACTGGGAGAACTCAGCACACGACACCGCCCGGAGAATATTTCAATGCTGCGTATCGGTTCGCTGTTCATAGCCGCAATTGCAGTCGCCGCCGTCATTCCCCGTGCCGAAGCCCGAGCCGAATCCAACGAGTACCTCACCGTCGAATACACACAACGTCCGCCCCGCACACGCCAGTTCAACGTCATTGCGGAGATCGAAACCAAGGTTCCGGAGGCGTCCGCCAGCCTGACGTTCTGCGCGCGCGACAATGATAACTGCTACCGCGTAGACTTCGGCCCCGATTCCATACGCATCGTCAAGGTCGACATGGGCATGGAAACAACCATCGGCGCCGCGGAGGGCGTCGGCCTCGGCAAGCCCGGGCCCCACACGCTCACCGTCAAGTGCCGCCGCCTGGCCATCACCGCCGCACTCGACGGCCTCGTTGTGCTCGAGGCACACGACGACGCCTTCGCCCGCGGGCGCGCGGGCCTCGTATACCGCAAGCCCGAGGTCACATCGATCCGCCTGCGAACGTACGACTGTGGCGAAGTTTACTTCGGCGACGATTTCATGTCGGACGTCGCCCAGCAATGGACGCCGCAAGAAGGCACCTGGAGAATCCTCAAGGGCAAGACCGTAACCAAGACCTCAAACCCGTTCAGCTACTCCGGCCAACGCACCGAAAGGCCCGCCATATCGATAGCCGAAAAACCAGGCTCGATGAACTGGGACACCTACAGCGCCTCCGTAACCGCACGCGACGAAGGCGGCGCAGCCGTCGGACTGCTGTATTACGTAGCCGATAAACAGAACTACCACCTGTTCCGATGCGGCAGCAGGCAATCGCAGAAACCCGCACTCGAACTTGTCGGCGTGCGCGACGGACGCGAGAAAATCCTGGCAACAACACCGGGCGGCCTGATACCCAACCAGTTCTACCGGCTCAGGGTGGACGTCGACGGCACCACCGCTCGAGCATACATCGACGACAATCTCGTCCTCACCGCCGCCGATGAAACCCTGATAGGCGGAACCATCGGCCTTTACACCGATTCAAAACTCGGAGCAACATTCGACGACATCTTTGTCCGCGACATCGGATACGGCCGATTCGAAGACGATTTCACCGCCCCGCGCACCAGCGCATACATGATCCTCGGCGGCCAGTGGAAAGCGCAAGACGCAACAATGACCGCAACCGCCACCGGACCAGCGAAAGCCATCACCGGAGCACCACGCTGGCGCAACTACACGCTCACCTGCGACATCGGCCCCAACAACGCACAAGCCGCCGGCCTCGCGTTCTACTACCAGGATGAACTCAACCACTTCCTCTACCGCGCCCGGCCCGACGGCACCCGCGAGCTGCTGCGATACTACGACGGCGTTTGCAGGCAACTCGCAACAGCCGCCCTCGAGCCATCCACCGAGCCAGAGCACACGACCATCACCATCAACGACGGCCTGGTCAGGCTGCACATCAACGGCAAGCAGATTACCGAAGCCTTCGACCCAGGCCTGTCTGAAGGCCAGGCGGGCCTGTATGTGGAAAAAGGAACCGCCACCTTCCGAGCGCTCAGAATCCACACTCCGCCGCCGCCCGAGCCTGTTCTGTCGATGACCGAAACATTCAAGGCCGAAACATTGATGGCCGAATTCGCCGCCGAGCAGCGCGATTGGATTCCCGCCGACCGGCTCGACACCAACGCCCGCAAGTGGAGGTGGCACCGGGCCGACCTCTTCGGCGATACCAGAATCGAACTGAACATGATCGAGGACCAGCCCGACAACACAACGTTCCAGCTCGCCATAGGCGCCCGCTCCAGCGGCCTCGCAAGCGGCGCACACAACACCGGCTACGTCCTGACAGTATGGAAGGCCGGAGCCTGGCAGCTATCCCTTGCACGCGAAGGCAAGGAGGTCGCACGCGCGGCATCCGTCTTCAAAGACGGCATCTGGAAGCTCGACTTCGAGCGCGACGGCAAGTTCATCTTCGCACGCATCAACCGCAAGCTCGAGCTGTCATTCAAGGACGACACCCCGCTCGCCGGCTCGCGCGCCGGTTATGCGCTCGTTCCCCCAGCGCCGAGCGACCTGCAGGCGAACGTCTACTGCCCCAACCTCGTCACATATACCTTCAATCGGCTCGCAAACGACTGGCGAACACCCACCGGAACCTGGCGCGTGATGCAGCGCTGGTCCTGCGACGACAGTTGGGAATGGTTCAGCGGCAGCGCAAGAAACGGCTCGGCAACGGCGTGGAACAAGCTCGCCTTCTCCGGCGACTTCTCCCTCGAGTTCTGCGCTGCCGTCCAGATGGACTCAACACGCGGCGGAAGCTACGACTATGCACGCGACATGAACGCCACCATCGCCGCCGACGGACACAACCTCACCTCGGGCTACTCATTCATCTACGGCGGCTGGGACAACAAGGTATCCTGCCTCGCACGCGGCACCGAGATAGTAGCCAGAACAAGCGTCCCATCGCTCTTCAGCAGGAGTTCATCGATGCACCGCGACTGGTGGTACCACAAAATCGAACGCACCGGCGGCAAACTCACCTGGTACCTCGATAACAGGAAGATTCTGGAATACGACGACCCCAAGCCCCTCCAGGGCACGCGCCTCGCCCTGTGGGCATACGATGTCGGCATCACAATGCCATTCGTGCGCATCGCGGCGGAAAAAATCGGCCCCGCCGAGCAATTCAGCTTCCCGCGCGACGCCCAGCCCAAAACAATCTACGACTTCGTCCCGAACGCGCCGTAAGGCAACAAGCAGGGCAGCGGCCATCCGGCCGCACCGCTACCGGACACGCCGCAGCCACCGGGCGCACCGCAGCATTGGGCATCCGCAGGACCGGCCACACCGCCACCACATCGGGCGCGCCGCAGCATCGGGCGCGCCGCAGCATTCACGGTGTCTGTGCAAGGCGTCCGTGTTAGTCTGTGTCAGTCCGTGCCTGCGCAGGGCACGGCAAGCCGTGCCCCTACTGCGCCGGTTCCGCCGGGGCGTCCGGGGCCGGTTCTTTCGGCTTCGGGATGGGATTCTTGCCTGGTGTGATTATGAGTGTGACTTTGGTGTCTAGCGGCGGCACGACCTTGGTGTTCACCACGTAGTTCGTGTCGTCGCCGCCGGTCGGGAGGGGATTGTCGAAGACCGTGTATGGATCGTGGAAAACGGTGATGATCGATTTGTCGCGGTTCGCCGCGTAGACGTCCTTGCCTTCCGGGTCTTTCTCGAACTTCGAGCCGATGAACACCCACTCCACCTGCGGCATGGGCTTCTCGGTCTTGATGTCCATGATCAGCTCTTCGGCGCGTTTGCGCACGGTGTTGCCGTCTGCCTTCCACCGCACCTCGATGACGGCTGTGTCGCCCCAGGGCTGTTTCGGGTCGCCCTGGTATTCAGGCCCGCCGCCGGGCTTCAGCCCCATCACCAGCAGCATCAGGTGCATCCGCCACGGTTCGCCCTCCAGTGCGATAACGCTTTCGTACTCCTTGCCTCCCTCGGCGCAGGCAAACAGCTCCAGCGGGCCTTCGGCCAGGCAGATGCGGCCGTCGATCTCGAGAATCCTGTTCTCTCTGTCGAGCCGGATCGGTTGCGGTCCTTCCTCCTTCGGCTTGGGCTCCTCCCCCGCACCGGCCAGGTTGCACGCGGCAACCACCGCAACCACGATCATCGTCACCAGCCGGAGCTTCTGCATGATTACCTCTGAACTACCACGGGGCACGCGGGGCGCCCGCCTTTTGCGGGCCTTCCGGGATTGCAGCCGCAAACGCTATTTCCTTATAGCCCACTTTCACGCAGGCGTTGAGCACCCAGATGACGCGCTCATAGGTGGCCCTGGCGTCTGGATCGATCGTAACCGGCTGGTCGGGCATGATCTGGTACAGAGCTTCCATGCGCTTCTGAAGCTGATCCACGGTCGGATACTGTATCTCTGCCAGCTCATAGACGGGCAGCCGGCGGCCGGGCAGCATTCGCACGCGGATGGTCAGCTCCTCCTCGGCGTCGATCTGCGGGATGTTAGTCTCCGGCGGCCCCTTGTCCTTGGGAAGGTATGCGTTGAGCTTGCCTTCCGGCTCCTTGAACTTGGTGCCGAGCAGGAAGAAGATCAGCAACAGGAACGTCACGTCGATCATCGGCGTGAGGTTCATCTCATCTGCGTCGGACACATTCTTGCGTTTCTTGCCTTTCATCACAGGTTCCCTTCCAGTTTGGCGTCAGTTTCGCTGCCCTGGCCCATAGCCCCGAACGACAGCTTCCATATCTTGTGTTTGACGCACTTGCCCATGATCTTCTGCACAGTCAGGAATTCGGCGTCTTTGTCTGCCCTGATCAGGATGGGCTTTTCGGAAACCGTCGAGCCTTCCCGCATCCGTTCCTGCGCCTCGACATACAGAATCTCGTCGAGCCGATCCAGCGTCACCCGCGTTGAACCCACCCGTATGTTGCCGTCCTTATCGATGTTGATCGTATGCCGGCCGGGTTCGCCTTGATCGGTGGTCGCCTGATCCGCTCGGGGCAGCCGGAGCTCAACCTTATCCCGCTGCTGCATTTCGGTTACCAGCATGAAGAAGATCAGCAGTTGGAATACGACGTCGATCATCGGCGTCATATTCATCTTCGTTTCTTGTTCCGGTTCTTTCTTGACGAGTTTCATGCCGCTCTCCGTTCAGATTCAACTCGCGACCTTCTGATTCGGGCGGAAACGCTGCATCAGATCGCCCGCGATCACGCCGGCTTCCATATCGAGCCGCATGACCTTGTTGCGGAAGAAGTGATGAGCACCCATCAGCGGTATAGCAACGATCAGGCCCATGATGGTGGTCATCAGAGCCATGGAAATATCGCCGGCGAGGTCGCCGGGGCTTGCAGCGCCTGCCTTCTGGGCGAGCGTTGCAAATGCTCCCATCATTCCCATCACCGTGCCCAGAAGACCGAGCATCGGTGCAATCGCGGCTATCAGCGATACGTAGCTGATCTTCTGCTGGAGCGTCATCGACGATTCCTCGGCCGCTTCAGACATCGATTCCTCCATGGCCGTGTAGCCCAGGTCGACCTTCGACAGGCCGGAGGCCACGACGCGGCTGAGAAGGTTGTCTTCGCTCTCGCAGAACTGCAGGGCTTCTTCGTATTCCTCGTTCTCGAAAAGCTCCTCAAGCTCGACAACGAAGTACTGAGGCAGAAGCTTATCGCGGCGGATCGTTACCGCGTGCTCGATGATCAGGGCCAGGCCGACGAACGACAGAAGGAGGATGAAAATGCCGATGACGCCGGACTGCCCGATCAGCGTCATCAGGTTCATCTTCACCACTTTCGTCCCCTCCTCGGCGCCATAGGCCACCGCCGCCGTGCCGATAACCAACGCCAACATCGTCAAAACCAACGCAAATCTTCTCATTGCTCTGGATGCTCCTTTCAAAACTCTACGCCGGGCTGACCGGCCCAAACCACAGTGAAACCAGCTATATCGTTCCATTAATTCTAACGCAAAAGCCGGAAAAAGTTCGCAAAAAACTGTCAACTGCCCGTCGGGAATTTGGGGAAGCGGCTTTTCAGCTCCGACTCGAGCGCGGCGGCGCGCTCTTCGTTGCCGATCTGCTTGTAGCACCAGCCGGCCCACTTGAGCGCGTGGACGAGGTCGTCGCCGTCAGCGGCCGCCGCCAGAACCGTCGCAACGCGCAGATAATGCAGCAGGGCATGCTTGACGCGGTCGTCGCCCTTGCCGTGCTCGCGGTATGCATCGCCAAGGCCGTTGTAGCACTGGCATACAACCTGCATCAGCCGCGATTCCTCGGAACTGACAACGTCTTGCTTCATCCGGCCGACGGCCTTCTCGATGATCTGCTGATATTCGTTGATGCCTTCGTGGAAGTCGGTTCCGCTGACAACCTTCACGCGGGCCTTCTTCTGCCTGGCCCACAGCGAGATGACGGAATACTCCGCCTCCGTCTCCGAGATCAGCTTCGAAAGCTGGTTGACGGCCTGGTCGTACTGCTTCTTTCCGACAAGCGCGTCGGTGTTCATCAGCCTTGCGAGGTAATACAGCTCATCCTTGAAGACAGACCTGCCTGTGTAGGGGTCGATTTTTCCGATGATGACTTTGAAGGCGGCGGCGGCGGCGTCCCACTTGCTCTGCTTCAGGTAGATGCGCCCGAGTTCTATGTTGGCATCGGGGAAGAAGCGTGCCATCGGGTAGTCTTTGGTCAGTTGTGCAAACTGCTCCTCTGCTTTCGCCAACTCGCCCAAGCTTTCGTAGCAGGTGCCGAGGAAGAACATTGTGTAGGGCTTGAGCCAGAAAGCGCGCCCGACGGGCGAGTCGAGCGCCTTGAGGTATCGCTCGACCGCCTCGGCGTATTCGCCGCGCTTGCGATGCAGTTCGGCGGTGTGGTAGTCGGCGGGCATGTCGCCCCAGGTGATCTCAGCCACGCGCTGCTGAGAAAGGCTGGCCTGCACGTCGCCCACCTTGTACGTCACCTTCTCGTAGGATTCTTCGGATATCGTGCCGGTGAAAAATTTGCTGTCGACCGTCTTGATGCGGTCTTTGCCTACCTGGGCGGCGGCCGTTCCACACAGGAGCAGCCCTGCAACGATCGAGCCTGCCATTGCGATCTGTAGTCTCATTGGGTCTCCTTGCCGGAGTCTGTGCGTGTGTCGTCGGTTGTTTTTGGGTGATCTTCTATCACTTTGATCAGTTCCAGCGCCTGGTTGCTGATTTCTTCATCGTCGGTTGCGGCCAGCTTTGCAAGCAGGAGGAGGAATTTGTTGCGCATTTCCGGCCCGCCGAGTGTCGGCCGCAGGAGTTGATTGGTTTGAATGTTCTGGATCACCAGCTTGTTTTGCACGTCTTTGGCTTCGACCATGCAGTCGAGCATTTCGTAGGTGGCATTCCACCATGTGTCGCTGCCGCCGGTGATGTTCTTGCGGATGGTGTCGAAGTTGCGGATCGCTTCGGTGTATTTTCCCAGTGTTTTCCTCGACTGTGCGAGGCCGAGCAGCGTGCTCCAATGTTCCGCCGTGCGCACCGCCGCCGGGTCGTTCTCCTTCCGCTGAAGGTATTCTTTCTCGAGTTCTTCGTTGAGGTCGTGATAGATTTTGAGAGCGGGCGCCTGGTCGCCGTGTTCGAACAGCCAGTCGGCCTGGATCAGCCGCAGGCGCACCAGCTTGCTTGCAGGCACCGCTTCATGCCCGAATTTCTCGAGCGTTGCGGTGACCAGGTCAAGCTTCGTGTTCAGGGCGACGTTCCGCCCGTATTTGTGCATAGTGAGGATGATGTAGTAGAGCATGTCGAAGCTCTGATCGGCATCCGCGCGCAGCATTTCCTGGTAATACATCAGGGCCTTATCTAACGCCTCCTGGGCTGCCTGCGCCTGCTCATCCTTCTCGAGCTTCCGCGCTTTCGAGTCGAAAACGGTTGCAAGGTTCCCATAGATGCTGCCCATGCGGCTCTCGAACTCGGGGTATTTCTTCAGCTCGGCAAGGTCTGCCTCGGCTGAAGCGGCCTCGCCGGCCTGCATGGCGGCGGTCATGCGGAGGTGATAGACATACGGGGCAAGTTCAACGGCATCGGGGTACCTGGCGGAGAAGCCTTCGGTCAGCTCCAGCACGTGAACGTGGCGCTTCTGCACAAGGTCTCGTATCATGTCGAGTGCGGCCTGCTTGTCTTCGGGTTGCTTTTTGGGCACGTCTTGCAGCATTCCTTCGGCGCACTTGCGGACGTGCTCGGCAAGCTCGGCCTTGTTTGGGCGGCCGCGTTTGATCGTGGCGTCGTAGTAGGTTTCGAACCTGGCTCCCTTCATTCCGGCGGTGCCGGTCAGCAGGCGGGCGAGTTCGTAGATCGTGCGAGCTTCGATCTCCTGGCGGCGTGCAGCGGCATTGCCCTCCGCCGGATGCTCGGCCGACCACTTCAGGAAGTTTTGGAAGAGCTTGGCGGCTTTGGCCTGCAAGTCGAGCGCTTCGGCATATTCCTTCTTCTTCCAGTGATTGTCTGATATCCTGTTATGGCAATCGGCGCTGAGGTAAAGAGCCATCGCATACACTTCCGCCGCACCGGGTTCGTCCGAATCTTTCGGCACTTCACGGAGCTTTGCAAGGGCTTGTTCAAACATCCCCTGCTCCATGAGCTTTCTTCCCTCGTAGATCAGGAACGACCCTTCGCCCAGTTTCTTGCGAAAGCTGATGTAGAGGTTATCGTCGAACCTGTCGCCCGTCTTTTGAAATTGCTTCTGAAGGCAGACGATGGCGGTGTTGAAGGCCCTTTCGGAGTATTCGAATTCGGCCGGGTCGAAGCGCATCACGAGGAAATCGGCTGCGGCTGCGGCTTCATAGTTGAGGCCCAGGTGATAGCAGCACATCACTAGATACCATCCCGCGTGCACTCGAATTTTCTCGGGAGACTTGACAACCTCGACGATCTGCTGGAATGGCTCGATGGCTTGCAGATAGTTTTTTTCGGTGTAAAGCACGCGACCCCGCGCCATCAACACGTTTACGTCGCGCTCGCCTTCGCCGCCCTTGATCTTGCGCGACCATTCGTCCATCAGCTTGTTGACCGTTCCAATCCATTCCGGCCTTTCCTTGACGATCTGCCGACAGACTGCCATCGCTTCGTCGTAAAGCTCCTTGTGTTTGGCAGCCTGCCCGGGTGCGTAAACCTTGGTGTGGTACGACCAGGCGTAGAGGTTGGTCGCCCGGAGGATGTCGAGCCGGGCTTCGTTGCCCGCAGCCATATTGGGCCGCCGCCGCACGGCGTTGAGGAGCGCATTGGCCTCGCGGAAACCTTCCGTCTTGATCAGGGCGTCCACGTATTCCAGATACAGCGGCACCATGATCTGGGGCATCTGTATTTCTTCCGGCGCATTTACGGCCACCTTGAAGGCTTCAACGGCTTTCTCGAAGTTCTTTTCCTTCTTGTGGACCAGGCCTTCGTAGTATTTGGCATACAGCAGGATGCTGTTTCCTTCGCCTTCCCACGCCAGCGTCTCGAGCTTCTCCGTCAGGCTTTTCAGTAGCTCGGGCCGCTTCTTCTCGTCCCGACGCTCCTCGAAGGTGTCGAACCAGTCGTACAAAGCGATGGCTTCACGAAGCTTGTAGATCGACACTTCCATGAAAAGTTTGTCGATCCGCCGCTCCTGATCGTCGACACCATCTTCGGTCTGAGGATTCTCGCGGTAGATTTCGTCGAGCTTGGCGTTGTTTTCCTTGATGATTTCGGCGAAGCCTTTCTGTACCTTCTCGAATGCTTCGTCGATTTCTTTGTAGAGTTTCTTGCGTTGATCGCCTTGTGTGTCGCCCAGATTCTTGGCAAGGCTGCCGGCAACGCGTTGGCCTATGGTTATCACCTCGATGCGGTAGTCGAGTGTTTTAACGACTTCGGGGTCGGCTTTGGCGGCGGCCTCGAGGGCGGTGTTTGCTCTTGCGATAAGCTCGCGCTGTTCTTCGATTGTTTCGGTGCCGATTTCGAGGAAGGATCCTGCCAGTTGTGTGAGCGACCCGGCCCATTCAGGCCCCTTGCCCGCCTCCTTGATCATGCGGTCGGCCTGCTGAGATGCGATTTCACTGTGGCCGCGCTGCCACAGGGCCTTGACGAATAGCATGTCCCACTCGGGCATGCTCATTCCAGACGCCGGCCCGGCAACGGCCAGGATCATGATGATCGGGATTAGTTTTCGCACTGCCAAAATCGTTCACCTCCGCGTATGTGTACAAACGTTGCGGCGTGGAGATAGTTCGTACTTTTCTCCCCGGTTAATGAACATGGGGGTCTTCGCAAAAAGACCCCCACGCCAAGCAGTCCTTGCCCCGCTATCAGGCCCTGCCGTCTGCTGCGGCGGAGCGCCGGGGGATTGATGTGTATCTAAGGGCAGACGTTTCCA
>Ga0307378_10005006_pt1 | contig 18619 bp, 12 predicted proteins | sample UN1MG_FD_202238 | JGI IMG/M metagenome (GOLD analysis project Ga0307378, IMG submission 202238) | Soil microbial communities from Risofladan, Vaasa, Finland - UN-1 | ecosystem: Environmental > Terrestrial > Soil > Coastal area > Acid sulfate soil | place: Finland: Risofladan, Vaasa | collected... | reverse complement strand
GGGTGATTAAGGAAAACCCCAGGTCGGTAGAAGATTTTAATGAAGGAAAAGAAAAAGCTTTACACTATTTAGTAGGCCAGGTTATGCGTTATACTAAAGGAAGGGCAAAACCCGATTTTGTCTTTAATGCTTTAAAACAAAGATTGAAATAAGATAATAAGATAATGGGGTCAGGCCTACACTGAGTTTATTGAGGGAGCATTAAATGAAAAAGATGAAGATCCTTTTAAAAATACTTTCGCTCAAGTTGTTTTAGGCAGTAAAGATTTTATAAAAAAGACCCAGAAACAAGTTGAAGATCAAGAGCTGGATTATGACCTACTATCTCTTAGGGGATTAAAAAAGAGAACCAGCCTTTCTGATATTTTATGCTTGGTAGCTAAGTACTATAGAGTTGAACGAAAGAGTATACAAGTACTTAGAGAACGAGGTAATTTAGCGAAGAAGGCAGGAATATATCTTGCGCATAAATATACGGTAAATACACTGAAAGAAATTGGACAATATTTTGGGGGAATGAAACATACTGGGGCAAGTCAAGTAGTAAGCCGTTTAGAAAAAAGACGTCAGCAGGATTTACAATTGGACCATCAACTTCAAGAATTAAAGAAAAAACTCCAATAAAAAGTGTCAAGTGTAGTAGGCCTGACCCCCATTTTGTTTATTATCTCTTTTTAAAAAGACTAAAGAACTTATCCTGATAATGTTCGAATAACCCCCAATTATCCAGTTCTTCTTTTAATTCAACCGGCTCCAATTCTCCTTTTTCCACTAATTTAAATAATATTTCTATTTCTTCTCGGGCAGCTATCGGGACACCATATCTATCTTTAGAGATAATAGCTTGACCAATCTGGTTTACACCTATAAACCCTCTTCTTCTAAAATCAGGTACCTGAGCTGTATAAACACTTCTAACCATCATATCTAAAATAAACTTCGAAAGAGATACGTCCCATAGACCGGCTACACCCTTAATAACGGCACAAAGGGTATCTCCCTTTTTATCAATCTTATTGTTAATATTTTCTGCTACGGTTAACAAAGGACCGGAAACGAAATTCATTTCATCAAGTTCTTTGTTAACCTTAAATTTATAAAGAATTCCTGCTAAATCAGGATATTGGCTGGCCAGTATTTCAAAAGCCTTTTTAGCTTCGCCGCTAAACCCTTCTATTCTAAACATATAAGAAGGAGTAAGTAATTTGGGTTGATACCAGCTAACTTTTCCCTCCCTAACTACAGTTTCTAAATGATCTTTGGTAAATTCAGAATATACTGGTTCAGTTAGAACATAATAATGAATGACCGAGGAACCAAATGTAGATATTAGTTGTTTAGGTCTTCTTAATATTTCAGTATGTTCAAAGGCATACCTTATTTTTTCATCTATATTCATTTTTACTCCTACTTAATTCGAAAAAATATTTAATTCTTTTTCAAAAAAATAATTTCTATTTAACTGATAGCTAATACGAAATTATTTTGCCCTTTGTATTTCGTCTCTATATTTTTTTCTTAACTCGATACTCGATACGAATTTAATTTTAGTGTAAACTTTAGTGGGGTAGTAAGACAAAAAGAAAAATGTTACTTTTTCCTATCTTTTCTTTTTATTTCTTAACTCGATACTCGATGCTATATACTTGATACTGTAATTAATCAACATGACAAAAAAAATATTTTAATATATAATATTGACATTAATATTTTACTACAAAAAGAGGAGTTATGCCACATTTTTTGTAACTTATAATAATTATATTAAATTTAAAAAGAGAGAAGGGGATTATTATCAGAAAGATTATTATTGGAGTTATGGGCGGAGGAGAAATAGTTAATACCGGTGACTATGAAGATGCTCGGCGCTTAGGCGGTCTAATTGCTAAAGAAGGGTGGATTTTATTAAACGGAGGGAGAGCTTCCGGAATTATGGAGGCCTCAGCTCGAGGGGCTAAAGAAAACGACGGGTTAACTATTGGTATTTTGCCAGGCAATGACCCCGCATGGGCTTCTGAATATATCGACATTCCCATATTAACCGGGATAGGTTTTGCCCGGAATTACATCAATGTTTTAACCAGCGAAGTGGTAGTAGCTCTTCCCGGGAGAACCGGAACTATTTCAGAGATTGCTTTGGCTCTAAATATTGGGAAAAAGGTAATTTCTTTAAATTTTGAATTGGGTACTTTGTTTAAAAAATACGAAGAGGCCAAGCAATTAATCTATGCTAAACAGCCAGAAGAAGTGATAAGTTTAATTAAAAAAATATTAAGAAGTGATTTTGATAAGGGAGTTGGGGAATATGTCTAAGATATTAATGAAAGTAGATGGCGCCTGTTATCCCAACCCAGGGAATATGGCAATTGGGATAGTGATTTATAGAGATGGAGAATTATTAAAAAAAATAAGTGAGGCCATCGGTTATGGAACTAATAATATTGCTGAATATAAAGCCTTAATTAGAGGATTGGAAGAGGTAAAAGAAATAAACCCCGAGAGGATAGATATATATTGTGATAGCCAACTACTGGTTAAGCAGTTAAATAAAAAATACAAAGTTAAGAATAAAGGAATAATCCCATTATTTAATCGGGTTGAAGAAATCATTCGAACCATTCCAGGGAAAGCATATTTCATCTGGAATAGAAGAGATGACAACTTCATGGCCGATGGCTTAGCTAAAAGAGCTCTGACCGAAGAAGAAATAAGCAAGAGGGAACAGTCTGCTAAAAATTTAAAGGTAGAACAAAAAGATGATTATTTTTTGGTAAGTAGTTCAAAGCCAGGAAAATATTATAAGGTTGATATAAATATCCCTAAGTGCGAATGTATAGATTTTTTAAGAAGAGCTCGAAAATTAAAACTCGAGTGTAAGCATATAATGGCAGTTCGGAACTTTTTGCATGAATCGGGAAGAAAAAGAGAGACCAAGAGTAGGCCAAAGATGAAAATTTTGATATTAAGCAAGATGGTGAATCCTCAAGTATGGGAGAAGGCATTTAATGAATTAAACAAAAAAGCAAAACTTAATTTAGAGTTTGTTATACCTAAAAAAGATGAAAGGGAAACTATTAAAAAATATCTCAAAGAAGTTGAAGTGGTAATAGGAGGAACTTTTAGCAAAGAAGACCTTGAACAGGCTAAGAAATTAAAATTAATTCAAATTCCTTTTGCAGGGGTAGATAAATTAGATTTCAGCTTGTATAAAAATTACCCGGATATATTTATTTGTAATATCCATGCCAATAAAAACGCAGTTGCTGAACACGCCTTTGCCCTTATTTTGGCTTTAGCTAAAAATATTGTTATTAACGACAGAGATTTAAGATTGGGTAGGTGGCATGGGTTTCCTACCAAAGAGCCTACAGTTCAACTTCAGGGGAAAAGTTTAGGAATAGTAGGTTTGGGTTCAATTGGATGGGAGATTGCGAAAATTGGTCATACCTTAGGCATGAAAGTGTTTGCTTTAAAAAGGATGATAGAGGAGAAGGATTTAAAAAAGAAAAATATTTTGGAATTTTTAGGAGAAAAAAAAGATTTAGAAAAAGTGATTAAGGAATCAAATTTTATTGTTGTAGCTGTTCCCCTGACTAAGGAAACCAAGGGATTAATTGGAAAGAAAGAGCTAAAGTTAATGAAGGGGAAATATCTTATAAATATTTCCCGAGGAGTGGTAATAGACGAGGAAGCTTTATTTAAATCTTTAAAAGAAGGTAATCTTACTGGAGCAGCAATAGATACCTGGTATCAATATCCTTCTTCGGAACAGAGAAAAGTACTACCCAGTAAATATGATTTTAGTCAATTAGATAATGTGGTGATGAGTCCTCATACAGCAGGATATACTGATAGAGCGTTAGAAGAAAATATAAAGTCTGTTTTTGATAATATAGTGAAGATTTATTACAGGGAAGAACCAGAAAGTAGAATAGATCCTGAATTAGAATATTAATATAACTATCGTATAGCGTGTAGGATAACTAGTATCGAGTATAAACAGTATCGAGTATCGAGTATATAGTATTGAGTAAAATAATTAAGGCAAATTTACCAGATTCTCAAATCTTGAAAGTTTTTTATTTTTTTAGTCATTCTTTTCTTTCTTTTTTCTCTTTACTATATACTCTTTACTAATTTTACGCGATACTCAATACTCGATACTTGATACGATTTTTCAGGGTTTGTTCAGGTATTTCAAAAATTCAGAATCAGTAGAAAGCAAGACAGTAGTTTTGTCTTTAAAAGTTTTCCTATAAGCCTCTAAAGTTCTGTAAAATTTATAGAATTCAGGATCTTGATTAAAACTCTCTGCATAGATTTTGACAGACTCTGCTTCTCCTTCACCTTTTAAAGTTTGAGCAGTCTTATAGGCTTCGGCTAAGATAACTGTTTTTTCTCTTTCGGTTTCTGCAATAATTTTAGCTGATTCTTCCTGACCTTCTGCCCGGTATTGCTTGGCGATTCGTTCTCGTTCCGCTCTCATTCTATCAAAGATATATTTTTCATTTTCTGGAGGCAAATCTACCCGTTTAATCCTTACATCTACAATTTCTATTCCATAGGTATTGGCTTTTTCATTACTTATCTCGGTGACTCTTTTCATAATACCTTCTCTTCTTTCGGAAACTATTTCGCTCATGTCAAACAATCCTAAATCAACCCTTAATTCGGAATAAATGATATCATCCAATCTTGCCTGGGCACCATTTAAATCTCTAACAGTTTGTAAGAATTTTAAAGGATCGATAATTTTCCAACGGGCATAATTATCCACAATTAGAGTCTTTTTGTCTTTAGTAATGATTTCGGTCGGGACTGCATCGTAAACTAACAATCGGTCTTCAAAAAATACTACATTTTGAATGAAGGGAAGTTTCCAATTTAAGCCAGGCTCTCCAATCGTTCTTATCGGTTTACCAAACTGTAAAATGATTGCTTGTTTAGTTTCATCAACAATAAACAAACTTAGGTTAGCTAAAACTAAGATTACTACAATAATTATTATTAATAGCGTTCCTTTTTTCATTACTTGGTCACCTCCTTGGAAGGAGCAGTTAGGATACTTGAATCACCTAAGGGCAATAAATTTATTAAAGATTGATTTTCCTTTAAATCGACTATTACTTTATTTATATTCGGTAAAATTTCTTCCATAGTTTCCAGATAAAGGCGAGCTTGAGTTATATATTCACCTTTTTTATATTCGGTTAAAATACTATTAAATTTTGCAACATCACCCTCCGCTTTTTTTATTCTCTCAATCTTATAACCTTCAGCTTCTTTGGTCATTTTTACTGCTTCTCCCCGAGCTTTTGGAATTAGATCGTTTTTATACCCCTGAGCCTCGTTAATGTATTTACTTTTATCTTCTTTAGCGCTGGCTACGTCTTTAAAGGCATCTTGCACTTCTTTGGGGGGATTGACATCTTGTAATTGGACTGCTACTACGAAGATTCCTGATTCATAGGAATCTAACAGATCTTGAAGTAGTTTTTTTGTTTCCTCTTGTATTTCATATTTTCCTATAGTAAGCGCTTCATCAATTTTTCTTTCTCCAATTACCTGCCTTAAAGCAGCCTCAGCAGCACTTTTGACTGTCTCTTCAGGTAAAATAATATTAAAGAGATAGCTAACCGGGTCTTTTATTTTGTATTGGACGATCGCTTCTGCACTAACAATATTTTCATCCCCGGTTAACATGAGTGCCTCTGCCGGAAATTTCTGATAGCGAGCAGGCGGGCCAGAGCTAATAGTGCGAAATCCTATTTCCACTCTTTTTACCCGAGTAACTGCTGGAGTAACCACTGTTTCTATAGGATAAGGTAGATGATAATTAAGTCCCGGACTTTCTATACGGACAAATTTACCAAATCTTCTAACTACTCCTTGTTCATCAGGGGCAACTACAAAAATTCCACTGGCAAGATAGAGAACAATCACTAATACTAAAATAATACCGAATATATTCTTAGAAAATTTTAATTTTGGTATTTTTTGAGCAAGATTAATAATCTTCTCTTTCTCTTCATCATAATAATCTGGCATGATAATTTCCTCCTTTAATTAATATTTGTTATTAAAACTATACCATTAATTCAGATTATTCTCAAATTTATTACATTTATTTATTAGTAAACTTGCTTGAAATGAAAAATTAAACAAGTTATAATAGTTAAAAATTAGAAACTATCAAATTGATTTAGAAAAAGATAATATTTATAGATAGTTAAATGTAAAATAAATAATATAAATGACGAAAGGAGAAAAAGATGGCTTTTGTAACTACTAAAGAGATGTTAAAAGATGCTCAGAAAGGAAGATACGGTATTGGTGCATTTAATGCCAATAATATGGAGATTATTCAGGCAATAGTAGAAACCGCTGAAGAAGAAAAAGCGCCGGTGATTTTGCAAGCTTCTCAGGGAGCTATAAAATATGCGGGGTTAGAAAGTATTGTAGCTATGGTTAAAGTCATGGCTGAAAAAGTAAAAGTACCAGTAGCTTTACATTTAGATCACGGTACAGATTACTACCAAAATATAAAATGTTTAAGAGCAGGGTTTACCTCTCTAATGTATGACGGGTCAAAATTACCATTCGATGAAAATGTAAAGATGACCAAAAAAGTAGTGGAGATGGCACATGCCTGTGATATTCCGGTAGAAGCAGAATTAGGTCAGATAGGTACTATGGGAGATAGTGATGAACCCGGGGTTGCTTTAGAGAAAGTAAAAGAGAGTATGGCTGTTCCAGAGGAAGCTGCAAAATTTGTAGAGTTGACAGGAATTGATTCTCTTGCTGCTGCCGTGGGGACAATTCATGGATGTCGTACTCCTTTTGCAAAGTTAGATATCCCTCGTATCGAGAGAATAAGAGAATTAACCGGAGTTCCTTTGGTTTTACATGGTGCCTCCGGGGCGAATGATGATGAGGTCAGAAAAGGTATTGCCGCAGGAATATGCAAGATAAATATAGATACCCGCATAAGAATGATTTTTACAAAAAAGATGAAAGAGATGCTTGAAGAAAATCCAAACCAGATTGACCCGCGTAAAATATTGGGACCAGCAAAAGATGCAGCCAAAGAAATCATAAGAGATAGAATGAGAGTTTTTGGTTGTACTGGAAAGGCGTGATGAATATGATTAAAAGAGTAGGCATTTTAACCGGGGGAGGAGATTGTTCCGGATTAAATCCGACTATCAGAGGAGCAGTATACCGGGCTCAGGATTATAATTATGAAGTCTATGGCATTCAAGAAGGATGGAAGGGATTGGTAAAGGATAATATAAGCCCCCTATCTTTAAGTGAAGTAAAGGAAATAGTTGATAGGGGAGGTACTGTTTTAGGGACTTCGAGATTAAATCCTTATAAAATAGATAATGGTATTAAACAGGTTCTTGATTCAATAAAAAGGTTAAAATTAGATGCGATAATAGCTATTGGTGGGGAAGATACTTTAGGTGTAGCTAATAAATTATTTAAAGAGGAAAATGTTAAGTTGGTTGGTGCTCCTAAGACTATGGATAATGATCTTAGCGGGACAGATTACACTTTTGGTTTCGATAGTTCAGTCACCCGGGCAATTGAGGCGATGCGAAGCCTTCAAGATAGTGGACGCTCTCATCGCAGAATAATGGTTTTAGAAGTAATGGGAAGACATGCCGGTTGGGTTGCTCTATTTACCGGTATGGCTTCTGGTACAGATTGGACTCTTATTCCTGAAGAAAAAACAGATATAAAGAAAATGTGTCAGCATTTAAAGGAGGTCTATAAAAAGAATAAATATGCTTCTGTGGTAATATCGGAAGGAGTAACACTTCCTGGCATAGATATCGAGAAGGAAAGCTCGGACCAATTTGGGCATATGATATTACGCAATAGAGGAGTGGGAAATCTCCTGGCTGATTTAATTAAAAAGAATACCGGCATTGACACTCGCCATGCAGTTATAGGTCATATTCAAAGAGGGGGTTCTCCTACACTTTTTGACCGTATTTTAGGTCTTAGGTGTGGAGTTACTGCCGTAGATCTGATTGCTCAAGGAAAATTTGGCTATATGGCTGCCCTTAAAGGCAGTGAAGTAATAGGAGTACCTTTAGAAGAAGCGGTAAGTAAACTTAAATTGGTAGATAAAAAATGGTGGAAACTGGCACAGGTATTTTTCAAATAACGAAACTAGCGTAGAGCGTACAGCGTTTAGCGTATAGTTATGAAAGATGTAGTCAGAATATAATAGTATGTAGTATATCGTATATCGTATGTAGTAAAGAAAATAAAAAAAGATAAAGAAGTAGAGGTTTGATTTATCAATTCCGCTTAGAAGATTACCGAAAAACTCGGGGTGGATAAATCTACCCCCTACAACCTATAGAATTTTGGATTATAATTTCTCGCTTTTAGTTTTTTAGCTTAATAATAAGATTACCACGTTCCGATAAGTCGGAGCTCACAATGAGAGAAATGTTTGTTTTTGGTTCAGAATTTTGTATATTTTTAAGTCTTATTTCCTACGCAATAATCTATACAAAATTCCTATACGCTAAACGCTACCCGCTATACGCTATACTATATACGAGATACGATTACAGGGAGGGATTACACTCCAATGATGTGGCACGCAAACTTTGTTCACCTACATGTACATACTGAATATAGTCTATTGGATGGAGCCTGCCGAATATCAGAATTAGTAGCTCAAGCTAAAAAGCATAAGATGCCTGCCTTAGCTATTACCGATCACGGGGTGATGTATGGAGCTATACAATTCTACAAAGAAGCTATTCGACAGGGAGTAAAACCCATCATAGGTTGCGAAATGTACGTTGCCCACCAAAGTAGGTTTGATAAATCCTCCCAAAGAAAAGAAACCCCTTATCATCTAATACTGCTGGTTAAAAACAATGAAGGTTATAAAAATTTAATAAAGTTAGTTACTTTATCTTATCTGGAAGGTTTTTATTATAAACCAAGAATTGATAAAGAAATATTAAGAGAACATAGCAATGGACTAATTGCTCTTTCAGCCTGCTTAAAAGGAGAAATCTCTCAATGCATTTTACAGAAAAATATTAAGAAAGCAAAAGAAGTGGCACTTGATTTTTTAGATATTTTTGGAGAAGATAATTTTTATTTAGAATTGCAAAAAAACGGTATTCCCGAACAGGAAATTGTAAATGAAAATCTCATTGAAATAAGCCAGGAACTCTCTATTCCTGTAGTAGCGAGCAATGATATCCATTATATAAATAAGGAAGATGCTCGAGCCCACGAAATTCTACTTTGTATCCAAACAGCTACTAATTTAAGTGACTCCAAACGTTTAAAATTTGCTACCGATGTATTTTATTTTAATTCTCCAGAGGAAATGAATAAAAATTTCGCAAAAGTTCCACAAGCCCTCGAAAATACTCTTCGTATTGCCGAAAAATGTAATTTAGAAATTGATTTTAGACAAGCTCAATTGCCAGAATTTAAAGTTCCTCCTGAATACAATATTAACACTTATTTAAAAGAACTTTGCTATAAAGGGCTTAATGAGAGATATTCTGAGGTTACAAAACAATTAGAGGAGAGGTTAGAGTACGAACTTTCAGTTATTAAAAAGATGGAATTTGAACCTTATTTTTTAATTGTATGGGACTTTGTAAGATATGCCAAAGAAGAAGGAATTATGGTGGGACCTGGCCGAGGTTCTGCAGCAGGGAGCTTAGTTGCCTATTGTCTAAATATTACCAATATTGACCCTATAGCATACGGATTGCTGTTTGAAAGATTTTTAAATCCTGAAAGAATTAATATGCCAGACTTTGATATTGATTTTTGTTATGAACGAAGAGAAGAAGTAATCGAATATGTTTCTAAAAAATATGGTAATGATAAAGTAGCTCAGATAATTACTTTTGGTACTATGGCAGCCAGAGCTGCTGTTAGAGATGTAGGAAGAGCATTAGGAATTCCCTATGCTCGAGTGGATACTATCGCTAAAATGATCCCTTGGGAACCCAATATTACCATCGAAAAGGCTTTAAAGATGGAGAGCCGACTCAAGGACTTAATGAAAAACGATGAGGATATAAAAAAATTGATTGAGACGGCTTCTTCTTTAGAAGGTTTAGCACGACATGCTTCTACTCATGCTGCGGGTATAATTCTTTCTCGAAAGCCACTGACTGATTATGTTCCTCTACAAAAGACAGCAGAAGGAGAAATATGCACTCAATATGCTATGGCTGAATTAGAAGAACTGGGATTATTAAAGATGGATTTTTTAGGACTTCGCACTCTGACTGTTATAAGCAATGCCTTAAAAATAATAAAACATACTCGTGGAGAAATGGTTGATATAAACAAGATTCCTTTGGATGATAAGAAGGTATACAAGATGTTGTCTAAAGGAAACTGTGCTGGTATTTTCCAATTAGAGAGCGAGGGGATGAGAGATTTAGTTAAAAGATTAAAGCCTGAAAATATAGAAGATATTACTGCCTTGCTGGCATTATATAGACCAGGACCTTTGGGGAGCGGTATGATCGAGGATTTCATTAATAGGAAGAAGGGAACTATAGAAATAAAATATGCACATCCTCAATTAGAATCTATATTAAAGGAAACTTATGGAGTAATCGTTTATCAGGAACAAGTTATGAAAATTGCCAGTGAATTGGCCGGGTTTACTTTGGGACAAGCAGATATCCTGCGAAAAGCTATAGGGAAAAAACAGAAAGGAGTGATGGAAAAACAAAGGGAACTTTTTATAAAAGGAGCTCAAAAAAATAATATTAAAAAAAATACAGCTGTTGAAATATTTGATTTGATTGCTTATTTCGCCGGATATGGTTTTAATAAATCTCACAGCGTTTCTTACGCCTTTATCTCATATCAGACTGCCTATTTAAAAACTCATTATACCTTAGAATATATGGCTTCTTTACTTACCAGTATTATGGGAAACAATGATAAAGTAGCTTTGTATATAAAAGAATGCCGGAATATGAATATTGAAATACTGCCTCCCGATATAAATCAGAGTTTAGTAAATTTCACTGTAGTAGGGGGAAAGGCTATTCGTTTTGGATTAGCTGCTGTGAAAAATGTTGGCGAGAAAGCTATAAAAAGCATTATTGATGAACACAAAAGAAATTCTAATTTTACTTCTTTGCTCGATTTTTGCCAGAGAGTTGATTTAAGAGTAGTAAATAAGAGGGTAATCGAAAGTTTAATAAAGTGTGGTGCCTTCGATTCTATCGGTGCAAGAAGATCCCAATTATTGGCATTTTTAGATGTATCATTAAAAAACGGGCAAGAATATCAAAAATCTAAGAGAAATGGACAGACTTCAATCTTTGATCTTTTCGAAGAAAATAACCCAGATAAAGATAGCGGTAATTACCAGGATAGATTACCGGATATATCAGAATTTTCTAAAAATGAACTTTTAGCTATGGAAAAGGAAATGTTAGGATTATATATTTCCTATCACCCATTGAATGATTACAGGGAAAGATTAAAGAAAATTATAACTTCCACCTCAATCGAATTAACCAACCTTTCAGATAAAAGTAGAGTAGTTTTAGCTGGAGTGATTAATAATTTAAAAAGAAAGAGTACCAAAAATGGGAATCTTATGGCATTTATTACCTTAGAAGATTTAGAGGGCACTGTAGAAATAATAGCTTTTCCTAAGGTTTATGAAAAATGCAAAGAAATGATAAAAGAAGATGAGATTATTATAACAGAAGGACATATTGATGTGGCAGAAGGAAAGACAAAAATTATTGCTGAGAAGATATCTCTTTTAGAAAAATATGTAGAAAATAAAAGACCTACTCCTAAAACAGAAGAAAAGAATCAGAATCTTGCTGAAGAACTTCATCTTGAGATTAGCACAGGGGAAAATGAATCTGATCTTTTAAGAAAATTGAAAGAATTATTTCACGGTTATCCAGGGAAAAGTCAAGTAGTACTTCATTTTAAGGATAAGGATAAAACTATATTACATGCCATAGATAAAAAATATTCAGTTAACATTGGTGATAAATTTATGGAGGAGATTCGTGGTGTTTTAGGAGATGAAAAAATATGGACAGAAAAATGTTAAAGAATAATAAAAATTACTATTAGAGGGTTTATTTATAATGTGGAAAGTTATTTATATCGCTAAGGATTTTTTATTAGCCAGAAATTTAGAAAAAATATTAAAAGAAAAAGGGATTATAACTATTTTAAACCAATTAGAAGTGGGGAAAGATGAATTAAACGGAAATGTAGAAATATTAGTTCCTAAATGCGAAACTCAAGAAGCAATTGATTTAATCAATCAAGTTCTGATTTATAATGATGATTTATTAGATGATGATAATTAGTATATAGTATATAGTATATAGTATTTAGTAAAGAAAACAGAAGTGAGAGGTCAGATGATAAGATAGTATCAAGTATCGAGTTATATAGCAATAAAAATAAGAGAGAGAAAAAAGTAGGGGCCTATTGTATCCCCCCTGATAGAATTAGGACTCTTATTTCCTGAATTCTTTTTACGACATACGACATACGACATACGATATACGAAAAAGTGGTGCCGAAGGTCGGAGTCGAACCGACACGAGCTGTGAGGCTCGCTGGATTTTGAGTCCAGTGCGTCTACCAATTTCGCCACTTCGGCATATGTGCGTCTCTGTTTAAAAATTATAGGTTAAGTGATATTTATTGTCAAGAAAAAATAGAACGAAAGAAGAGAGTTATGAATAATAGGAAAAAATTTATTTTGGTTGATGGACAAGGTTTGCTCTACCGTGCTTTTTATGCTTTACCTCAATTAACTACCACTTATGGCCAGATAATCAATGCAGTTTACGGGTTTACTATGATATTAATCAGATTATTGGAAGAAGAGAAACCAGAATATATTGTAGTTACCTTTGATACTCCTGTTCCTACTTTTCGACATAAGGAGTTTAAAGAATACAAAGCTCATCGGAAGAAAATGCCTGACGAATTAATCAGCCAAATTCCTCTGATTAAAGAAATTATCGATAATTATAATATTGCTATTTGTTCAAAAGAAGGTTATGAAGCAGATGATGTTATTGGTACTCTTGCAAAAGAAGCAGAAAAAAGAAATTGTAATACGATTATTGTTACCGGAGATAAAGATGCTTTTCAGCTTATCTCTCCCCATACTAAGATTATGATTACTATCAAGGGAGTAACCGAGGTGAAAATTTATGATGAAGAAGGTATAAAGAAAAAATACGGAGTAGGTCCGGAGAAAATAGCAGATATTTTAGCTTTAAAGGGAGATTTATCTGATAATATTCCAGGTGTTCCGGGTATAGGAGAAAAGACTGCCATAGCTTTAATTAAAGAATTGGGCAGCGTAGAAAATATTTTGAATAATACAGACAAAATATCTAAGAAATCTTTGAGAGAAGAGATAAAGAAATATGAAGACCAGATTAAGATGAGTAAAATGCTGGCTACTATAGTAAGAGAAGTACCCATAAAGTACGATTTTGATTCTTTTAAAGTTAAACCTGCAAATTACGAAGAATTGTGGAAAATATTTAGAAAATTAGAATTTAAAAATCTATTAAAAAAGATTGCTCCTAAAATTAATCATGAAAAAACTATGTTAAAATTCAATTTAATCGACAATGAAGAAGAATTAGAAGGATTGACTAATAAAATTATAGAAAAGAAATATTTTTCTTTCTATTTGGTTACTTCCTCAGACAATGCGATTTCATCGAATATTTTAGGAATTGCACTCAGTTTCAAAGATAATGAAAATTATTATATCCCGTTATTTGCTTTAAATTTAATAGAAAGTTCCAAATGTCTTTCTCTTGAATTAGTTTTAAGTAAATTGCGACCATGTTTTGAAAACCAAGGAATTATTAAAATTAGTCATAACCTTAAATTTAATTTCATATTGCTTTGTAGGCATAAAGTTGAAATAGAAGGAAATAATTTTGATACTATGATTGCTGCTTATTTGTTAAATCCCTCAAGAGAGAGCTATGGTTTAAGGGATTTATTCTGGGAATATTTAAAATATTTTAAAAACGAAGATAAAGAAATTAAAAAAAAGGTTATTATGAGCATAAGCATAGTAGAAGCTTGCGAAAATGCTCAGAATATTTTGAAATTAAAAGATGTTTTAGAAGAAAAAATGGAAGAAAAAAACTTAATTTCATTATTTAGAAAAATAGAAATGCCTTTAGTAAAAATATTAGGAGAAATGGAAATCAATGGTATTAAAGTGAATATTGTTTTTTTAAAATTGATGTCCAGACAAGTGGATACCCGCCTTGGAGAGTTGAAAAATACTATTTATAATTTATCTGGAACGGAATTTAATATTAATTCTCCTAAACAGTTGAGTGTTATACTTTTTGAAAGATTAAAACTGCCGGTAGTAAAAAAGACAAAAACTGGCTATTCTACCAATGCGGATGTACTTAATATTTTAGCTCCCCAGCATAAGGTTGTGTCTTTTATTTTAGAATATAGAGAATTAGACAAGTTAAAGAATACTTATATCGATAAATTACCCTTTTTGGTTAATAGTAAAACCAAGAGGATACATACTTCTTTTCATCAAACTGTTACTTCTACCGGAAGATTAAGCAGTAGTGAGCCTAATCTTCAAAATATTCCCATTAGAACCGAAATGGGGAGAGAAATTAGAAAAGCTTTTATCGCAGAGGAAGGACTTGTGCTGCTATCCGCAGATTATTCTCAGATAGAGTTGCGTATTTTGGCTCATCTCTCTCGGGATGAAAGTTTGCTTAATGCTTTTAAAAATGATGAAGATATCCATGCTCATACTGCCTCGGGAATATTTAACCTTGATCAAAATATAATTAGCGAGCAGATGAGAAGAATGGCTAAGGTAATTAATTTTGGTATTATTTATGGAATGAGTAGTTATGGGTTAGCAGGCAATTTGGGGGTAGGGAGAGAAGAAGCCGAAAAATATATTAATAATTATTTTTTTAGATATCAAGGTGTAAAAAAATATATTGAAAGGGAGAAAGAAGAAGCTCGAAAGAAGGGCTATGTATTAACTCTATTAAATCGAAGGAGATATTTGGAAGGCATAAATAGTAAAGATAGAAAAATCCGTGAATTTAATGAGAGAATTGCTATTAATGCTCCAATTCAAGGAAGCGCAGCTGATTTAATAAAATTAGCTATGGTTAAAATAGATGAATCCTTTAAAAAAGAGCGATTTAAAAGTAGATTACTACTCCAAATACACGATGAATTAATATTTGAGATTTACCAGCCAGAGTTAGAAAAAGTCAAGTCCATCATAAAAGAGATTATGGAACATAGTTTAGAACTTTCTGTTCCTATAAAAGTAAATTTGAAGACGGGTAATAATTGGGCGGAACTTAACTAGTATATAGTATATCGTATATCGTATATCGTGAAGAAGAAAGAAGTCAGAAGTTCAGAATTCAGGAGTCAGAAGTAGGGGCTCGATTCATCGAGCCCGAAAGAAAATAATCATTGAACGGGGCGGATAAATCCGCCCCCTACACTAAAAACCAATAACTAACGACTATTCACTAACGACTAATTATGGAGGAATCATGACCTTAATTGTTGGTCTTACTGGCGGAATTGTAGGCGGTAAAAGTACAGTAGCATCAATGTTTAGAGATTTAGGAGCTAAGATTATTGATGCTGATAGACTTGGCCATAGTGTAATTTTACCATACAAACCTGCCTGGAAGAAAATAGTTAAATTATTTGGGGAAGAAATTTTGAGAAATGACCTGACTATTGATAGAGAAAAATTGGGTAAAATAGTTTTTGCAGATCAGGCTTTCTTAAAAAAATTAAATGAAATGACTCATCCTGAAATAATAAAGTTGATTAAAAAAGAGATAAATATGGCAAGAAATAAAACTCATAACCAGGAAAAAATATTAGTTATAGATGCTGCCTTAATCTATGAAGCTAAGATAGATAGATTAATGGATAAGATAATAGTTGTATATATAGATGAAGATGAGCAGATAAAGAGATTAATTAAAAGAAACAATTTATCCAAAGATGAAGCCTCACAGAGGGTAAAATCGCAAATACCCATGAAAGAAAAAATTAAAATGGCTGATTATGTGATAGATAATAATGATACGTTAGATAAAACAAAGGAACAAGTTGAAACAATCTGGCAGAGTCTCGTATTTAGTATATCGTGAATCGTATCTCGTAAAAAAAGCAAGAAGTCAGTATTCAGAATATTTTATAGCGAATAAAGTATAGGTTTTTAACGATATACGATATACGACATACGATATACGAAAGAAGGGGTGAATATAATGAGTCTTGCTGAAATTATTAAAGTAGCTCGAGGAGAGGAAAAAGCAGATCTATTATTAAAAAATGGGAAGATAATTAATGTTTTTTCCGGAGAAATATATACTTCCGATGTTGCAATTTATAAAGATATGATTGTAGGATTAGGGAAAGGATATGACGCTGATAAGGAAATAGATATTTCTAATTGTTATCTGTCCCCTGGATTTATAGATGGCCATATTCACTTAGAAAGTTCTATGGTTAAAATTTCAGAATTTGCCAGGACTGTCGTACCAAGGGGGACAACTTCGGTGATTATTGATCCTCACGAAATTGCGAATGTATTGGGCTTGGAAGGTATCAGGTATATGTTAGAATCCAGCAAATATAATCCTTTAAATATCTTTATGATGCTTCCTTCTTGTGTTCCTGCTTCATCTTTAGGAACTTCCGGCGCAAACCTTAGTGTAAATGATTTATTTCCCCTGTTAGACGAAAAATGGGTTTTAGGGTTGGGAGAGATGATGAATTTTCCGGGAGTTTTAAACCAAATTCCCGAGGTTTTAGATAAGATAGTAGTATTTTCAAGAAAATGCATCGATGGACATTCTCCTAATTTATCCGGCAAGGATCTTTGTGCCTATGTTTCCGCTCAAATAAGATCTGACCATGAATGTACTACAGTAGAAGAGGCTAAAGAAAAATTGAGATTAGGCATGTATATTATGTTAAGAGAAGGGTCAGTCACTCGAAATTTAATCGACCTTTTACCTCTTATAAATCCTGATAATTCCCGGAGATGTTTTTTTTGTTGCGATGACCGTCACCCCAAAGATTTAATTGAAGAGGGGCATATTAATTATATGGTAAAAACTGCTATCAAGAAGGGAATAGATCCTGTTACCGCTATAAGGATGGCCACTATAAATACTACTGAATATTTTAGACTAAGAAATTTAGGTGCAATTGCTCCTGGTTATATGGCTGACCTGGTTATTTTTGATAATTTTAAAGATTTTAATATCCTTAAAGTTTTTAATCATGGAAAATTAGTTGCCGAAAACGGAGAGTTGGTAGAACTAAGTCCCAAACCATTGGAGGTACCCATTAGAGGATCAATTAATATTAAGTGGCTTTATCCCGAAGATTTTAAGATTCCCGTAAAAGGTAGTAGATGCAGAGTGATAAAAATTACTCCAGGTCAAATTATTACTGAAGAAACTATAGAAGTTCCTAAAATCGAAGAAGGCTTTGTTGTTTCTGATACCAAGCGTGATGTTTTAAAAATTGCTGTAGTAGAGAGACATCATGCTTCTGAAAAAGTGAGTAGAGGTTTAGTCAAAGGTATTGGCCTGAAAAGAGGCGCATTGGGGTCATCTGTTGCCCATGATTCCCATAATATTATCATTGTGGGTACCAATGATAAAGATATGTTAAATGTCGGGGCAGCTATTGCGAAGATGGGAGGCGGATTGGCAATATCCGTGGATGAAAAAATAGTAAATTCACTTCCCCTGCCTATTGCAGGTTTGATGTCAGATAGACCTTTATTAGAGGTGAAAGAAAATTTAGATTCCATCTACAAAACTGCCAAAAATTTAGGAGTTACAGTAGACAATCCTTTTATGAGTATCGCTTTCTTATCTTTAGAAGTGGCTCCCCATATTAAAATAACCAATAAAGGCTTGGTAGATGTTAATCATTCAAAAATTGTAGATTTATTTTTAGATTAAGTTGATTCTTCAATTGACCGATTCCTCAATTAAAAAATTAGTCGTTAGTGTATTAGTCGTTAGTGTATTAGTCGTTAGTGAATAGTGAATAGTCGTTAGTTTAAATGCAGTTTTCCAGATTTAAATTATCGGTGTATAGCTAAAAACTTAAAGCTAAAAGCGAAAAACTCCACGGCAAAACTCAAAATTTAAAACTTTTATAATAAAATATTGCTATTAATGTAGGGGTCGAATTTATTCGACCCGAGTTTTTTACAAATTTTTCTGACGGGTTCGATGAATCAAACCCCTACAACATATTACTCATTATGAGCAGACACAAGGTCTACCCATACATATTATCAATTACCTATTACTTATGCCTACATCTTATTAAAAACTATACGCTATCCGCTTTTTCTTTCTTTACGATATACTAAATAAATCTTTATAGAATTATATAATAAGTGTATAATTATATGAGGACAAAAGTGAGTTTTAAATTTTAATTATAGTTGTAGTTTTATAAAAGGTGTTGTAAATGACTGAGAGATTTAATTTAGTATCTGATTATCCCCCTCAAGGAG
>Ga0307378_10005005_pt1 | contig 18619 bp, 21 predicted proteins | sample UN1MG_FD_202238 | JGI IMG/M metagenome (GOLD analysis project Ga0307378, IMG submission 202238) | Soil microbial communities from Risofladan, Vaasa, Finland - UN-1 | ecosystem: Environmental > Terrestrial > Soil > Coastal area > Acid sulfate soil | place: Finland: Risofladan, Vaasa | collected... | reverse complement strand
CTTTTGTATGGGATTTAACAATATATGACTTACCTGATTACTCTTTGACTCTGGAAGGGTTTTTATTATTGCTTATCAACGCATATTATGGTTTCAGAGATTAACTATCTAATAATAATTTTTATTTTTTCTTATTTTGAAACTTAACATACTTAAAATTCAAGCAAAATAATTTAAATTTATTAATGGTAGAAAACTTAGGTATTCAAATGATAACTTTTGAAAAAGATGGCAAAGTTTTTGTTTACAGGGTTGCTGGGGTAGCTATTTATAATAATAAAGTACTTGTACATAGAAGTATCATTGATGATTTCTGGTCATTACCCGGAGGACGATGTGAAATTTTAGAACTTTCTAAAGATGCACTTATAAGAGAGATGAAAGAAGAAATTGGTATAGATATAAAGGTAATTAGACCTCTTTATTTTGTAGAGAATTTCTTTTATTTTGAGGGTAATGATTTTCATGAAATATCTATTTTCTATCTCATGGAATTTCCTCCAGATTCAAGATTGGTATTTGAAAATGATACTTTTTATGGAAAAGAAAATGAGTTGGGTTTTGAAAATGATAAACTCTATGGAAAAGAACTTGAACTAATTTTTAAATGGGTTAACATAAATGAATTAGAGGAATTGAGGTTATATCCTTTATTTCTACGTAAATCTCTGCAAAATATTAACCCATATCCAGAACATATAATAAATCGAGATGATTAGATTAAAAAATATTTAACGATAAAATATCACATAATAAGTAATTTATAAATCAAATAATATTAAAGTGAATAAAATATGGCAAATGAAAGTATAAGTGAAGATTCTGACATTTATAGAAAATTGCAGGAACATCTTGATCAAATGCCAATTGGATTCCCTCGTGCGGAATCCGGTTCAGATATTCGTGTTTTAAAACATCTGTTTACTCCTGAAGAAGCAAAAATCGCTACATTTTTAAAATTTGGTTGGTATAGAGATATTGAGCCATTAGATCAAATTTATAAACGAATTAAGGATACAGGAATAACTTTAGAAGAATTAGAACAAGTTTTAGATACCATGGCAAAAAAAGGGTCCATCATGTCCAAAAGAGAGGGAAAAAGGAAATTTTACGGTACTGCAGCATTGATAATCGGTATATATGAATATCAAGTTAATAGACTTACAAAAGACTTTTTAAAAGCTTTAAATGAATATATTGGTGAAATTTGGGGCGCAAAAGCTAACCTTACAAATTATGATCAGATGCGTATTATTCCAGTTGATATTGATGTTGTACCAGAAAACTTTATCGCCCCCTTTGATAATGTAAAAAAAATTGTAGAAGAAAGTCAAGGTCCTTTTGTAAAAGCTAATTGTATCTGCCGTCAAGATATGGAACTCCAAGGTGATCCATGCAAAATGACTAACCATAAGGATAATTGCCTAGCAATTGGAGATATGGCTCAACAATATATTGATCATGGATGGGGTGTTCAAATTAGTAGGGAAGAAACTCTTGATTTATTACACCAAAATCAAGAAGAGGGCTTGGTTTTTCGACCAAATAATGCTCAAAATGTAGATTTTATATGTAGTTGTTGCTATTGTTGTGATGGAGGAATAGTGAATTTAGCAAAATTACCTGATCCTGCTAATTATGCATTATCCAATTATTTTGCCGAAGTAGATCCTGATTTATGCACAGGATGCGGAACATGTCTTGACCGATGCCAGATGAAAGCCATTACCCAAACAGGTGATATCTCCTCAATAGAAAGAAAGAGATGTATAGGTTGCGGAAACTGTGTTGCTGTATGCCCTTCTGAAGCTATAATATTTCAAAAAAAGAAAAACCAGTATATCCCTCTTCCAACTATGGATGATCTTTATGACAAAATTCTAGAAGAAAAAACTAAACTAAAAAGTTAAGAAATAAAGAATAAACTAATTTAGATTTTTATTATTAATTACTTTTTTACTCTTTTTGTTTATTAATCATTTCTAACCAAATCAAATGTGTGCTGAAATTTAAAAAGTTTACATAACCAAGTTGTTAAGAACGTAATACCAAACAAAACAAAGAATGATATAATCCCAATTAATAATTCAATAACATAATTTGGAGCTATATTATTATTTTTATTGATTTACTCGCATTTCTTTCCGAATATAATGTCGCAAACTTTTACCTTTTATCCAATACCATTCAAATAACTCTTTAATCCAGTTTATAAATGCTTCATGATTATCAATTAAACATTGGCTATAATCAATTTCACCATCTTTACTCAAAAAAAGTAACGCTCCTTTATCAGAAACTATCAATGAGATTTTAATTTCATCCAAAATTCGAATATTCTCTAACATCTCTCTAAAAAATATTTTTGGATCTTTAAATAATTTTGACCAGCCATCAGGTATATTATAGGATTTTATTAGATTCCTGTCTACTAAAGCTCTTATCTTAATTGATTGGTCTGTCATTTTTTTCTCAGCTTCCTTCAATAAAGATTTTTGATATTGATCTGTTATTGCATAAAGAAAATTTTCAGAATTTTTTACTAAATTTTCAAATATTTCCATGTTTTCCATAGTTTTATCCCCAAATTCTATATCTTTTAATTTCCCGAATTGAAATATAAGATGTACAGGAATTGACGTTATGTCATGGCTATTTAAGAAATCTCTATGGTTTAATGAAACCTCAAAGATATCCATCATTCGTAGAAAAATTTTCCCAAGATTAGTTATCCTGTACTCATTATTTATGTCCTTAATAACAAGATTTTTTTCATTTAACCTTTTTATATGGCGAGAAACTTCAGATCCAGGAATATTTAAATCTTGTTGGAGTTGACTATGTCTTTTGCTATCAGTATATAGACTTTTAAGCACATTATATCTTTGTTTATTAGAAAATTCAAACAATAACTTATTTAGATCCAACATTAATCAACTTACAATCTTGTCAATTATTCCAAAATTATAATTCCCTTTAGTAAGATAATTTCGAGTAATATAAAATTATTCGTATCAATTTAATTAATTTATAAAAAATTAAATTGAGTTAAATGTAGTTCTAAAGGTTATAGGGTTTATTTTTAATTATTTTATAATAATTGTATAAAAGAATATATCTTAAAAATATAAAAAAGTAATTTTTCAATTACAATCTAATTTAAATGAAAAATTGAGATTAAAAAATAAATAAAATTGGCGAACAAATATGTATGAAGAATTAGAATTACGAGCTTTAAAATTATTAGCGAAAAGTTTCGAACACAATCAAGCTCTACATATGGAAGCCCCTCAAATGGCTAAATTACTTGGAGTGAAAAATAAGGACATACAACCAGTATTAAGGTCTTTAGGAGATGCGAACCTTGCAAATCTCTATGAAGAGGGTGATAATATCAAGCTAGCAAAAATTTCATGGCAAGGATTAAACGAAATCGGTGATGTAAACCTAAAATATGGAATGGGCAAAGATGCGTATAAAAATTACAATGCGGAGGGGTATCGATAAATGCCTTTTGACTACATGCCTTGGTGGGATAAAGAAACTAAAGAATTTGCTGATGAGGTTGAAAATTTCTGTGATACAGAATTGGTTCCTCGAACAACAAAGCTGTTAGAACAAAATAAAGATCCAATGGAAATCCAATGGAGCGCTTCAAAACTGTGTGTAGAAAAGGGTTTCCATCCTTTAATGGTTTTAGCTGAGAAAGAATATGGTGGGCGCGACAAAGGTTATGCTGGATATACCATTCTCAATGAAGAAATTGGCCGATCAAACTTAAATGTGAATCCATTATTAACGAGTGTTTTTGGTGCTGGTCCAGTACATTTATTTGGGACAAACGTTCAGAAGAAGAAATTTTTAGAACCAATTGTTAAGGGGGAGAAATGGGCTTCGATTACAGTAACTGAACCAGATGTTGGCAATGACGCTGCTGGGATTCAACTCCATGCTGAGGAAGATGGTGATGAATGGGTTTTAAATGGCTGGAAGCGTTACATTACTCTCGGTGCGATTTCTGATTATCATATGCTTTATGCTAATAGTGATCCCGAAATGAAGAGAATACACAGGCATCTCACAGCATTTCTAGTACCAACAGATACTCCGGGTATTTCTATAGAAAAAATTAATGATTTAATTGGAGATGTCGAAATGGCAAACTCTGTAATAAGATACCATGATGTGAGAGTGCCAAAAGAAAATATGATATTAGATCCCGGCGATGGATGGACAGTCATGACAAGTGCACTAAATATTGAAAGATTAGGAATTGCTGCCGTAGTGGGTTCATCTAAAAACTTATTAGAAACTGCTCGGGCTTATGGTCGTAGAAGAGTTCAGTTTGGGTCCCCTATTTCTCGCTATAATGGGGTTCAATTAAGAATGGCCAATATTAGCATGAAAATGCATCTTATTAGAGTGTATATATATTATCTAGCGCATTTATTAGATACTGGCGAAGCTGATATGTTTTCTTTTGCTCTGAAATCTTCAACTGCAAAAATATTTGGAACTCAATCATTAACAGAAATGGCTTTAGATGCTCTTTTTATCGTTGGTGGTGATGGATACCTTCAAGAAACAGGGATTGGTGGCATATTAAAAAATGGAGCATTGATGCAAATAGCGGGTGGGTCAAATGACATATTGAAATTATTTATTGGTAGACAAGAATTCAAGCAAGATGTTGACGAACGTATGTTAACTCCATCCGTTAGGGGTCCAACAAAAGAAGAAGCTGATAAATTATAAATAAATTATGGAGGTTAATTTGAATGGCAAAATATAAAGAAATTAAGTTTGAAGTGAAAGATGAGGTTGGAATAATAACTATAGATCGACCAGAAAGAAGAAATGCGTTATGCAGAGATGTTTGGGCAAGTATTGGGCAAGTATTATCAGATACTTGGGATGATATAAACGTAAGAGTTATAATATTGACAGGAAATGACGATGAATATAAAGGAGGTCGTGCTTTTTCAGCGGGCCTAGATATAAAAGAAATGTCTTCTACAGGTTTTACGAATCTAGGAGATTTTCTTGGTATCTTACTCGATCCTTGTGAATTAATGGCACGTTATCCAAAACCTATAATAGCTGCTATAAATGGTTATGCATATGCTGGAGGACTTGAACTTACATTATGGTGTGATTGTGCTATTGCTGCTGATGATGCGGTAATGGGTTTTTGGGAAAATCGAAGAGGTTTAGCGAGTGGTGTTGCATTCCTATTACTCCCCGAATTGATTGGAATGCGTCATACTAAGGAATTACTATTGACTGGTAAAATTATTTCCTCAGGTGAAGCCCATAGGATGGGTTTAGTTAATCAAGTAGTTCCCCATAATGAATTAATGAATGCTGCAATGGAGATGGCAGAAGGAATGAAAAAGGTTGCCCCATTAAGCCACAAATGGACTAAAAAATGGTTTCAACAAGGATACCATTATACGAGAACTAGAGCGATTGGTAGTTTATGGGAACCATTCCAAGAACTATTCCATAGTGAAGATGTTATTGAAGGTTTTACCTCTTTCATAGAGGGGAATAGAGAGCCAAAATGGAGGGGAAAATAATTAGTTTTTTTTTTTAAAAAATAAAAAAGTAGGAGGTAAGAATAATGGTAGATGAAGAATTAGTTGAAGGTATTAAAAAGATGGTTAGTAAGTTAGATGACCCTGCATATCAAGAAAGATTCGCAGATTTTAATAAAACTTTACAATTCAATTTTACTGACACAAATAATTACTATCTTGTTTTTAAGGATGCTAAATGTGAAATTAAAGAGGGTGAAAGTGAAGACCCGGATATAACAATTACAACCCAAAGTGAAGTTATTATTGATATCATGGATGGCGAATTAAGTCCAACAAAAGCATTTATGGGTGGTAAACTAAAGGCAAAGGGTCCTATGTCAGACATGCTTAAAATGCAAATGTTAATGAAATAGAGTCTTAAATATACTAAAATATTTTTTTTCATTTTATATTAAAATAAAACTAAATAAGGTTTAAGAAATGGAATTCAAATATCTTATATTTGAAGTTAAAAATAATGTAAGTATTATCACGTTCAATAGAGAATATAAATTAAATGCTATAAATGGCAAAATGTTTGATGAAATATATGATGCTTTAGACGAAATCGCTAATAATAAAGAAATTCGAGCAGCAATTATTACTGGGAAAGGTCGTGCTTTTTCAACGGGAGGAGATTTTAATCAAGCAAGCCAGGGGATGGCAGGAGATGTAGATACTGTTGAAGATGGAGGAAAAATGCAATCAGGAGAACTAGAAATTGATGTTTCTCAAAAAAGAACTGTGTTAAAGTTACAAAGAACACCTAAACCCATAATAGCGGCTATAAATGGATTAGCTTTAGGAGGAGGGTTAAATATTGCGTTAAATTGTGATTTAATATATGCTGCCGATAATGCAGAACTTGGCACTTTTTTTATGAAGAGAGCAATCATTCCTGAGATGTCTTCCACCTACATTCTCCCCAGAATAGTAGGAATACATAAAGCAAAGGAATTGATTTTTTTCGGTGATAGATTTAGTGCCCAAGAAGCACTAAATATAGGATTAATCAATGGAGTTTTTCCCGCTAATGAGTTTATGGATAAAGTAATGGATGTTGCTGAAAGATTAGCCAAGGGTCCTACTTATTCGATTGGATTAGCAAAGTTAGCCGTCAATAAGCTCCTTGAAGAAAAAACAGTCCAAGCACTAGATAGTGAAGCTGATGCCTTGTTTAAAGCATTTGATTCAGAAGATTTTACTGAAGGACTATTAGCATTTTTTGAGAAAAGAGATCCTAAATTCTTAGGTCGTTAATTAAAATTCTTGTGATTTAAAAATGGAAAAAGGAAAAGCAAAACGGTTATTGAAGATTTTTAGTTTGATTGGTGGGATCTATGAGATTTTATTTGGGATGTTAATGATATTTTTTATCATTCCTCTATTAAATTTACTAGGAGCAAATATCATACAATTAGAATTTCCAATTTTTTCTCAAACTGGAGGCTTATTGGCAATAATAATAGGTTTGATCTTGTCTTTTTCATCTCAAAATATTGAAAAATATCTATTAAACATCATTTTAATAACAATTTTACGATTTGTAATTCAGGCGATAATTATATACAATATTATATTGATTCCTAAGATTGCGATCGGCTTACTTTTATTTGGCTTAATGGATATCATATTTGCCTTAATTACTATTTATTTGATAAAAGCAGCAAATTTATCATTTAACATCTTTAAAGTTATACATTAAGGAGGGTATCAAAATTACACAAGCAAACAAAATTTTAAACGATATTTTAGCAGAGAATAGATATTTTTTAATGGAACATGAAAGTAAGAATCTTCTTTCTGTATACGGTATTCCCGTTGGAGAATATAAGATTACAAAAACACTAAGTGAAGCTATAGAATTTGCAAACGAAATTGGATATCCTGTTGTAGCCAAATTAATGAGTCCAGATATAGTACACAAAACAGAAGCTAAAGTTATCAGGTTAAACATTAATACTGAAGATGAGTTAATTCAAGCCTATGACGAAGTAATAGCAAATGGAAAAGGTTATAAATCAGATGCTAAAGTTATGGGAGTAAATATCCAAAAAATGGCTAGAAAAGGTGTTGCGGAGACTATTATAGGGGGTGTACGAGATAAAAATTTCGGACCAGTTCTTATGTTTGGATTTGGAGGAATTTTCGTTGAGATTTTTAAAGATGTGTCATACAGAGTTTGTCCTATTACAAAGGAAGAAGCAAATAGAATGATTCGAAGTATAAAAGCGTTTCCCTTATTGAATGGATATCGTGGACAACCTAAGGGGGATGTTGATCAACTTATTGATATTATGTTAAAATGCTGCGATCTTTTAATGAAAAACCCTGAAATAATTGAAATTGATTTAAACCCTGTAATTTTATTTGAAGCAGGTAAAGGAATAATGGTAGTAGATGCTAGAATTATTTTAAAGGAGAGCAATTAAGATGTCTAAACTAAAGGAATTTGAAGGATTTTTTAATCCAAAATCAGTCGCATTCTACGGAGCTTCCAATATGATGCAAAAATTTGGAAGTATTCACCTTACGAATTTATTATCTGCGGGATTTCAAGGTAAGGTAATTCCGATTCATCCAAAAGAGGAAGAAATTTTAGGCTTTAAAACATATAAAAATATAAAAGACATTCCCGAACAGATAGATTTGGTAGTAATGGCAATTAATCCACAATTAATTAATATTATTCTTGAGGATTGTGGTCAAAAAGGTGTGAAGAACATTATTATTTTATCTGGAGGATTTCTGGAAGTAGGAAATAAAGATGCTCAAGATGAAATGAAAAAGATTGCTGAAAAATATGATATTAAAATCATGGGACCTAATTGTTCCGGTGAAGTAATTACCCCTAATGTTAATATAACTCACGTACCATGGCCTCCAAGAAAAGGTGGTGTATCGATTGTCTCACAATCGGGAACGTATGCTGTTCAACCATTAATTGCAATCAATGCAAAAATTGGATTAGGGATTTCAAAAATAATTTCTGTCGGAAATGAAGTTAATACCGATCTAGTCGATTATTTAGAAGTTTTTGAAGAAGATGACGAAACCACATGTATAGGAATTTACTTTGAGGCAGTTAGGAGAGGAAAAGAATTTATCGAGTTATTAGATAGGATTAACCTGAAAAAACCTATAGTTATAATACCAATAGGACAGACAGAAGCAGGAACACGATCAGCAAAATCTCATACGGCAGCAATTACTTCTCCTGGTTATGTTATAGATTCAGTATGTGAACAGACAGGAGCTATAAAAGTAAAAAGTAGTATAGAGATGTTAAATTTACTTAACGCATTCGATTCACTCCCTCTTCCTAGAGGAAATCGGGTAGCGATTCTTACAATGGGAGGAGGTCCAGGCACTTTAATGTCAGACCTATTTGAAAGTAATGGGATGAAAGTTCCAATGCTTAGTAAAGTATTACAAGAGAAATTGAAACCATGGATGCCGGAAACCGCTTCAACAACAAATCCAATTGATCTGACATATTCAGATGATATGCAAAATTTTTTAAATGTATTACCCGAAATTCTATTAAAAAGCGATGAAATTGATTCCCTTATTTTTTATGGCCTTATGGGGACAGAATATTTTAAGAACTTAGTAGATGTACCAGATTTTATGAGAGAACATGAGAGTGTTGTTACTATGAAAAATTTTGGAGAAATGATGGAAGATTTTTTTGTAGCTCTCTTTGATGAAATAATTGAATTTAAAGAAAAATACCAAAAACCTATTATATTAACTTGCTATAATACCAGAGAAGAAAAATTTGTTGCATACTTACAAGATCATGGAATTCCTGTTTATTATCCTGAAGAAGGAGTATGGACTTTAATAAGAATGTGGCAATATGCTCAATTTTTAAAATTAAAAAATAAATAATTTTTCTTTATGTTTTTTTTTGTATTATGTTAGTTTTAACTCTAATAATAAATTCTGTCAATAAGCTAACTCAACTTTAACATTATATTAAAGAAAAGAAGGACTATAATTTATTATGCTGAAAAGATGTTTTAATTGCGGAATGATTCGATCAATAAAAGATTTAGTGATATTAGAAGATGATAATTACATTTGCTTTTCTTGTTGGAATAAATTTCTCAGAGATAAAAGCAAAAATGGTAAGAAGGAGTGAATATTCTATAATTACTCATTAAAATTCAATCATAAGAAATGAGAAATGTGTACTTTTCAAGATTAAACTTTTTTATTTTTATTTCATTTTTGGGTTCCTTTCTTGGAACAAGAGGCATCTTGATTACTATTTTATAGTTATCTAAGTAAAAATTATTATAAAAAACGTTCTCGAATTTATCCCAATCAATGAATTTTTGTATTGAAATCTGATTATTTTTAATTGTTGGGAGTAATGACATAGACATTTTTCTAATTTTTACAGAGTTTTATTCAATTTTAATTTAAGTATACAATTTTTATTTTTAGGCTTTTATAATGCTGAAATTGCTCTGAAATAACAAATAGAGGGTTATTTCTTAATGATCGTGTAAATTGGCACCATTTATTATATAATAAATTGTATATTTAAATGTTTCTCTAATACTAATTAAAGCAAAACTAATCCCTTAACACCAACTATGAACTTTTTATTAATGAGACTTATATCTCCATGTGATCTTTTAATAAAAATTACTTTTAAACTGCATTTTTTTAATAAGAATGACAAAATAATATAAATATGAAACATTTTCAGATAAGTTTTTTAAATCTGATTTTATTAACATTTAAAAGATATCTGAAAGTTGAATATGGGAACTGGCTTTTTTGGAAAAGTTTTATGGGTCAATCTTACAGAAGAAAATTTTAAGGAAGAATTATTAACCGAAGAGATTTATCGTAAATATCTTGGAGGATATGGATTAGGTGTAAAATTAATTTATGAAAATACGCCAGCCAATATTGATCCATTAAGTGCTAAATCTGTTTTTGGATTTTTTCCAGGATTATTAACGGGAACTGCGGCACCATTTTCAGGAAGGTATATGGTAGCAGGTAAATCTCCTTTAACAAGGACTTGGGGCGATTCTAATAGTGGAGGGACATTTGGCCCTGAGATAAAGAAATGTGGATATGATGCAATTATAATTAAAGGGGCTGCTAATACACCTAAGTATATTTCGATAATTGAAGAAGAAAAGGAAATCTTAGATGCTTCAGAGATTTGGGGTTTCGATATAATCAAAACTGAAATAAAGCTGAAAGAAAAGCATGGTAAATTTATTAAGGTTGCAGGAATTGGACAAGCTGGTGAGAAGATATCCTACCTTTCCGGAATTGCTAATGATAAGGGAAGAATTGCCGCTAGAGCGGGATTAGGGGCAATAATGGGTTCAAAAAAATTAAAAGCACTTGTATTAAAGGGAAATAAGAAAATTTCACTCTATAATCGAGAAAAATTTTTAGAATTAGTTAAATTCTATAATGAAAGCAGAACACATGAGGAACCTAATAAATTAATAAGATCAATATTAAAAAATGTCCCTAGGTTAGCTAAGACTATTCGTAGGTTTAGAGTAGGGTTTGCGGGACCTCCTAAAATGATAAGAGAAATCTATAAGACTTTTGGAACTAGTGTTGGAAACACAATTTCTGCAGAATCAAACGATTCTCCTATAAAAAACTGGAATGGAATTGGGATGTATGATTTTCCATTTAAATTATCTAAAAGTTTATCAGCAATAGAGATTCAAAAATACAAGATCAGAGAATATGGATGTTTTAGTTGTCCAGTTCAATGTGGCGGAATTTTAAAAGTTCCAGAAATAAATCTAGACGAAACTCATATTCCAGAATATGAAACTTGTTGCTCATTTGGCGCTCTTTTACTCAATCATGATTTACTCTCAATTTTTGAGATAAATGAATTATGCAATAGAGCAGCAATAGATACAATATCGACTGGTGCAACTATTGCCTTTGCTATAGAGTGCTTCGAAAATGGAATTTTAACTGAAGAAGATACTGATGGTTTAAAATTAACCTGGGGTAACTCAAAAGCTATTGTTGAGATGGTAAAAAAAATAATTAATAGGGAAGGAATTGGAGATGTTTTGGCTGATGGAAGTAGAATAGCTGCTGAAAAAATTGGTAAAGAATCCATAAAATATGCTATTACATCTCTAGGTTCAGAAATTGCAATGCATAATCCAAGAGTGTTTCCTTCCTTAGCATTCACCTATAATTATGATCCCACACCAGGAAGACACACAGCTGCAAGCATTGATTTTGTTGATATAGGACCTATTAATAAATTTCAAAAAGGTTTTAAACTACCAAAAGGATGGAAAAAGAGTGAGAAAAAAAGGCAAATAGGGCAAATGTTAGTTACCTCTATTCATCAAGTTATAAATAGTGCTGGTCTATGTATGTTTTCAACGTTGTTTGGTTCCTATCCATTTATCGATCTGATTAATAATTTTACTGGATGGGATGTAACTGTAGATGAATTGATAAAAATTGGACTTCGAATTCAAACTCTTCGGCAAGCATTCACTTTACGTGAAGGGATAGATATTGCGGATAACAAACTTCCTGGCAGAGTTACTGGACACCCTCCAGATAAAAGAGGTCCAACAAAAGGTATATCCGTTGAATATGAAGATTTCTATAAAGGATACTGCTGTGAAATGGGTTGGAATCCTGAGAATGGATACCCATTAATAGAAACTCTTAAAGATCTTGATTTGGAATTTGTTATTAAGGATTTATATTGAAGTTATAATTTTTATAATGTATAATTATTTAGAATTAATATTTTATAAGTAGACAGGCAAAGGATTTAAAAAATGCACAATTCAGCCCAAACAGATTTGAAATCCTTCATTCAAAATGAAATTATTAAAAAAGTTAAGAAAGTAAAAGGGAAACACGCTCCAGTTTCTGAGATTGTCAATAATGTTCCTAAGACTTTAAAAGTTGAAAAAGTTTATGATTTAAGTAAAAATTATAAAAATTTCTTTTTGTTTATAATAAAAAATTATTCTAAAACACCAAAATTAAGGTATTTTTTAGCTCTTTCACTGGCATACACTAGTTCTGATTTGTTAGTTCAACTTGCAAAGGAATACGCTCTTAAAAATGACTTGAAATTAATTCAATATTCAATCTTTCCAAAGACTCTCAGGATTCAATTATTATTACTAAAAGAAATTGTTAAAATTGAAGATTATACTAATTCTATTGAAAAATTGAAATCTTATAGAAGAGAATTTCGTCATAAATTAGCACAAGTAAAGAAATTATTAGAAAATGAATAATTTTTAAACTTAAACACAATAATTATATTAATCACTATAAAAGTTTTGATTTTAGATTCCAAATTAGTTTTAAAATAAAATATGGGTTAAAATAATGTCATTTAGAGAAAATACGGTGAAGATTGTAAGTACTCTTGGTCCAGCTTCAAGTTCAAAAGAGATGCTTGAAAAATTAATTAACACAGGAGTTGACATTTTTAGGTTAAATTTCTCACATGGAACTCATGAAGAAAAAAAAGAACTATTAGAAAGAATAAGAGAAGTAAGCGAATATACAAAAAATGTAGGAATTTTAGCAGATATTCAAGGACCCAAAATTAGAGTAGGAAAATTCAAAGAAGATCAAGCGTATAGCTTAGGAATCGGTCAAGAAGTAAAAGTATTTGAAAAAGAAATTGAAGGAGATCAAGAAAAATTTTCAATTCCATTGAAAGGGTTTCTTAAGTCAACGAAAGTGGGTGATGTTTTTTTTGTTAATGATGGAATTATTAAAATTAAAATCATACGGAAAGAAGCTGATCATGTTGTTGGAGAGGTTTTAGCTGGAGGTTTGATAAGTAATAGGAAAGGGGTTAATATCCCGGCAGGAGAATTGTCTCAAAAAGTCCCAACTGAAAAAGATGTTGAGGACCTTGAATTTATAGCGAAATTAGATCCCGAATATGTTGCTATCTCATTTGTATCGGGAGGAGATGATGTTTTACATGTTAAAAGAATTCTTGAAAATTATGGAAACTCTAAAATTAAATTAATTTCAAAAATCGAACGACCTATAGCATTAACCAATTTTGATCAGATCTTAGATGTAAGTGACGGAATCATGGTTGCCAGGGGGGACTTAGGTGTTGAGATTGATCCGGATAAAGTACCTTTATGGCAAAAGCAAATGATATATAAGTGTAATCGAGAAGGCAAACCTGTTATTGTTGCAACTCAAATGCTTGAATCAATGGTCTCTAATCCCATCCCTACAAGAGCAGAGGCAAGTGATGTATATAACGCTGTTATGGATGGAACTGATGCTGTAATGCTCTCAGCAGAAACAGCAGTAGGAAAATATCCTATTAATGCTGTTCAATATATGAACCAAATTGCAAAAACAGCCACTGATAATATGCCTAAAAGGATTCCAGATGAATTTGATTCTGATAGATTAACTCACACGCAAACTTTAGGACATGCAATACATTCATTAGCCTCAGAAATGGAAGCATTAAATTTTAGAGGTAAAATTTTAGTGATCACAAGGAGAGGTTATGGAGCAAGAATGATCGCGAAGTATCGACCACCGTTACCCATTATTGCTATAACACCACATATAAGAACAGCTAGAGAACTAAATTTGGTATGGGCTGTCCAAGCAATGCAAATTGACAGTAAGGATTTCTTTAATATGGATGCTGAAGAAATCATAGAGCAATCTGTTAAACATGCCGTTGAAAATAAAATGCTAGATGAGAATGAACATGTAATAATTTTATTGGTTTCAAGAAAATTTGAACAAAGAGGAAATCTTGTAGGTTTTTATTATGTAGGGGAAATTCTCGAATCCGAATCTAAATGAAAGACCGTTGATAAATTTCTTTAAATTTTTCAGTAATAACAAGTAAATATTATGTGATTCCCATATTAATGTTAATAGTTTCCAGTCCAAAGCCATATGATTGGAAAGCCAAAGCCTTGGTAATAATTTTTTTTAATTTTTTTTTTCAGTAAATTATTAGACTTATATCCTATTAATAAAATACTACTTTTTTTTTCTTAGTTCATTCAAATAATTTAAAGGATTAAATTAAAATGTATAATAGCCTTAAAGCTCATAATAAAGAATTATACACAGGTATGAGAGTGGGAGGTTCTCATTATTGGATATATAATAACGGTAAATGGAATGAGACTAAAGAAGCACCAGATAAATGGAAATTTTCATTTAATAGTATTAAAACTAGAGTTTCTTCTGCTCCAAATAACACGGGAGCATCTATTAATACAAAATATCATTGGTACATAATTGCTGATCAAATTGCTACCAAAGTTGATAATAACTCATACATGACTTCAATGAAAGGAGTGAAATTTAAAGTTGGACATAAACGACCTTATTGGAGAACTTTTAGTTACAATTATCCTAATCAGCTCGGATATAAAGAAAAGTTAATTAAAATTCTAGAAGAAGTTCTCTTTGAACTTAAGAATAAATAATTCATTTATATTAGAAATTAATACGAATTAATCTTGATTTTATTTTTTTAACTTATTTTTCCGGTACTTTGAGTTTTTGTATGCTTGCTTATTATGGAATCTTCTTCATTAAGTTGTGTTTGTCGATTATCTCGATGAATAATAATCTCTTTTATATCAGTTTTTAAAATTGGGGGATTATATCTTTCTTTAAATAAGACAAAGTCATTGATATTTGTTGAATATGTTTCTAACTGAAGATTATCTATCCATCCTATCTGACTCTTTAAACACCCTAATTTATGATCTGTGAAGATTATTTCACATAAATTATCTAATTCTTTTTTCATGAAAAGAATTCTAAGTGTAACTATTTAAAGAAAAAGCAATCAAAAATTAAAGTAAAAATTATTGGTTAGTTTGTTTTTAAATTTTTAAATTCTTGTTCTAATTCGATATTGGATTGATATTTTGTTTTGAAACAATAACAGTGACAACAATATAATTCAATATAATCACTATTCCAAACATTGGTTAAGTGATTAATATCTTTAGGACTACTATTTTTAATATAACTTTCATAATCCAAGTCCTTTCCACATCTAAAACACTTTCTTACTCTCATTTTTTAATAAAATAAAAATTGATTTAAAATTGTTCATAATGAACAATTTCATCAATAGACTTTCTTTCTTTAACTTCACCTTTAGGCTTAATTGGATAACCTAGTGGTGTTAATCCCAATATTTTATATTTTTTAGGGATTTTTAATACTTTTTTAACCTCTTCCTCATTAAACCAGCCTATCCAACAAGTTGCTAAACCTTCAGCTGTTGCAGCTAAAATTATGTGCTCAAAACATATTCCAAAGTCTACACCAAAATATTTTTCACCGCTTTTATTTACACCCGATTCATTTACTGAAATTGTGCCTATAATAAACATTGGGGCTTCAATAAACTTTGTTTCTTGTCCGATCGCTTTCCAAACAGCTTTAACATTCTCTGGTTTTTGTACTAAGATATAATGAACGCCTTGTAAATTTGCCCATGTTGGTGCTAGACGTGCTGCTTCTAAAATCCTTTCTACTTTTTCTTTTTCAGGCATTTCTGGTTTAAATACTCTATAACTTCTTCTCTTTTTTACTACATCGTAAAAATCCATATCGATACACTCTAAATTATGTATTATTACACAATTTTAATGATACTCAAATTTTTAATTTTTTCATTATCTAATAAAATTCACTTTAAAATTAGTGATTTCTATATTTTAATTAATCATCTATCATTCTTTTATGTCCATTTGGGCATTCCCCATAAGTAGAATCATAAAAACCATCATCAAATTCTTCTCTTGCATTATAATGTTCCCAACAATAGATTTTATCACATTCAGGGCAATAAGCATCTAATCCTTCAAATGAATGATGCTTTTTCATAAAATTATGGACCCCTAATAAGTCCTTTTCTTGTAAAATCCTAAATAAATTATTTGCGAGATTAATATTCATCGATCTTTCATGTGTGATTCCTCTAAAAACTAACGCTTCACTTTTATCAAATCTCCCATACCCAATCTTAAATTCAACTGCATTCTTACTACACACTGAACATAGTAAATGATACTCTAAATCAGAAATTTTAATAACTCTTTCGGTGGGTTTCAAAATTTCTTTTTCACTTAATAAACTCTGAAATACAAACCAAAAAGCATCCCAACACTTCTTAAAAGCTTCTTCAGCTTTTTTAATAAGTTTAGATGATTTATCATTTTGGAAAATTCCAAGTTCACTAATGATTTTGGATGAGTTATTTCTCGCAACATATAAGAAATCCTTTGAGGTCTCAATATTCTTAAATTCAATTTTCTTAATTGGTTTTAACATTTCCCACGCAGAAATAGTATTGTAATAAAATTCTTTAACATCTGAAATCCACAAGTTTCTAGTTGAATCATCTAATTCTTTAAGATCTTTTAAATAATCAATGATTTCATCTTTAATATCCTCGAGTTTTTGAATATAATTTCGAATATTCCATATTTCTTCTTTTAGTTTATCGTTTTCACCATTCATTTCTAATATAAACCTATTTTTTTTTAATATATATTTTAATGCTAAAATGGAGCATATAGATAATTAATTAATTTAATAAAATTAATAATTCCTCAACTTCCTTAAAATCCTTAAAAAATTTTATAATAAGGGTTTAATCTGCGACAAATTTGGTAGACTTAATTATTCTTTATATGATAATTTAGTGGGATTAAAGTCTTATCAAAATTTTCAATTTTATTTTTTTTTTTATACATCATAAGTACAAAACATAAATAATTTAGATGGATACCTTCTAGTACATATCCACTATATAATTATAAATTATTAAATTTGAATAATAAAAAAGAGTTAAATTGAAAAATGACTAAGAAAGAAATTTTACAGATTTTAAATCTCATTGGATTTATTGCAACTGTAATTGTTAATTTTCTGGCAGTTACTTTACCAATTGGGCTTGGTACTACTCAAGAATTATCTGATGCAATCCCAAACTTGTTCGTTCCAGCAGGAATTACTTTTTCAATTTGGAGTATCATATATATCTTTTTAGGACTATTCTCTATTTATCAAATGAGAGATATATTTAAAAGTGACAAGATTGAAATGAAATACTTAGATAATATCGGATATTTCTTTATTATTGGGAGTTTAGCCAACGTTTTATGGATAATTGTATGGCATTATAAATTGGTTCCTTTATCTCTAGTTTTTATGATAGTTCTACTAATCTCTCTATTACTTATCTATATTAAACTAAATATCGGAAAATCAGATGCCTCTAAAATGGAAAAGATTGCTATACATATGCCATTCAGTATATATCTAGGTTGGATAACTGTTGCAACAATAGCTAATGTCACTGCGGTTTTAGTTGTCCTTGGAGTGAGTAGTTTTGGAGTATTAGCGGAAATCTTAACAATTATAGTAATAATTGTGGCCGTGCTCATAACTTTTGCTATGCTTTTACTACGGAAGGATTACATTTACAGTTTTGTAATAGTCTGGGCGTTATTAGGGATTTTCATTAATCAAGTAAAAAGTAACTTAACCATAGCAGTTACAGCGTTGATCTCAGGGGTTTTAATCCTTGTGGGAATCGTATATATAATTATTCGAGAGAAAAAATTGCCTTAAAACATATTTTTTTTCTATATTTTTTTCAAAGATAATCAGAAATTCTGATTGTTATTATGTCTTTAATATCATAATTTTCATCAAATAATTTTTCAATGTTCACTTTTTTGATTTTAGTTGACTTATTTAGCAATAGAAAAGGTAAATGAGATCCATACTTAGCTTTTATATGCGAGATTATTGATTTTAGAGGGATTTCAATTTTATCATGATATTCTTTTCCGTTTAATAAACTTTTTTGACAGATTTCCTTAATACAAGATATAATCTCTTCAGTACATAAAGTACTTAGATGTTTATCTGTAAATCGCGCTAATTTGTAACCCTTAGATTCTGTACATAAAATTTTATAGTTGGGTATTCTACCAAGAGTACCACTC
>Ga0307378_10005003_pt1 | contig 18622 bp, 6 predicted proteins | sample UN1MG_FD_202238 | JGI IMG/M metagenome (GOLD analysis project Ga0307378, IMG submission 202238) | Soil microbial communities from Risofladan, Vaasa, Finland - UN-1 | ecosystem: Environmental > Terrestrial > Soil > Coastal area > Acid sulfate soil | place: Finland: Risofladan, Vaasa | collected... | reverse complement strand
TGAGGAAGCACCAGAGGTTATTAAGCCTAAAAATGATTATGAGAAGCTCTGTTTTGAAGCAGGCCTGCCGCCATTTGATCCTGCAGAGCCAAAGCCCCCTCAATATCCTTTACCAACTGCTGAACAGATCGAGGATGGGGACGCCTTTCAGGCCTATCTTCAGGCGCGTGATCAATATAAACGTGAGCGAAAAATCATAGAAGAGAGTATAACCATAGGCACCCTTGGTGGACGATTAAATGAGGCTGTAAAAAAAGGGAGTATTGATATTCAAACCCGACAAGACTTGAGCCAGCAGATTGATAAATTCATGGCTGAGCGAAATATAATGGTATCAACAGAGATAATAAAGGTAGCCACACCTGCCCTATCCCCTCCATCTGGCAGCTTTACTGATTCAATTGTCGTTTCTATCACCTGTGACACTCCTGGAGCCACTATCCACTACACCCAGGATGGAAGTGAGCTAACGGAAGACTCCCCAGAGTATAAGGCTCCCCTGACCCTGACCACCACCACGACCATCAAGGCCAGGGGATTCAAGACCGGCTGCGCCCCAAGTGAGATAGCCAGTGAAACCTACACCAAACAGGATAAAATAGGCATATTGGGTGATGCAAATGGTGATGGAGAGGTAAATATATTCGATGCCTTATTAATAGCTAAATATGTAGCTGGAGATAAGGGGGCTTCCATGAAGATCAGGTTGGATCTTTGTGATATTCAAAAGAGAGGTCAAGTAGATATCTTTGATGCCTTAATGATAGCCAAGTATCTTGCCAAGTATCCTGCTGCTGAATCCAGGCCCTCTCTTGAGGCTGAGCACAGTTTTTTCCTAGAATATTAAGGAGGTATTATGAAATCAAGGGCGTGGCATAGTTTATCTATTTTTTGGGTTTTATTCTTTGTCTTCTGTTTCTTCTCAACCGGTGCTTATGCACAGCAACAATCCGCCTATTGGGCCGATCCAATCTCCGGGGTTAAAGTTTCTGCTCCCCTTAGTGTGTCTCAAGGCGAAAATATCCATCTCTTACTTAAGGCAGAGATTCCTCAAGGTAAGATATTGGAAGCATTCGAATTTACTGTGAGCTATGACTCTAACTTGGCCTCCCTGGTAAAAGCAGAGACGCCAGCAGGGTTTCCTTTTTCTCCCTCTGATCCCACGACCGATATAGCTGGTGTGATAAGCTTAGGCAGCGTTAGTACCAAAGGAGTCAAGGGTCCAGAGACCATAACCTTATTGGATTTAATACTAACTGCCAAAAATACTGGCAGTTTTACCCTTGGCATCAAGATAGTTAATTTTGGCTCCCTAAAAGAAGATTACAGCATTGATAATTTTCCTCCTAAAAAGCTGGAATCGGCCACAATTACTATTGTTTCTCCTCCTAACGCCGATAATAAAGTAGCCAACCCCCAGCTATCCCCTCCATCCGGTAACTTTCCTGGTTCAATTGTCGTTTCTATCACCTGTGACACTCCTGGAGCCACTATCCACTACACCCAGGATGGAAGTGGGCCAACGGAAACTTCACCAATCTATACTCCTGGGACTACAAAATTGGCCCTGACTGCTACCACGACTATCAAGTCCAGGGGATTCAAGACCGGCAGCACCCCAAGTGAGATAACCAGTGGAACCTACACGATTGAAGCCCCTGTATCTGGATCTGGACAGACGGCAGTATGTAATGAGGGTGATTCTGGAGCTCTGGATATTGCCGGAGCCACAGGGAAGATGGGACAGGAGGTCCGAATTCCGGTAAGAATCCAAAATTCACCCGATAAAGTCGCTGCCTTTGGCTTTGAAGTTACCTATAAGGCAAGTATCCTGGAATATTCAGGCTCTGAGCGGGGAGAGTTGGTGCCCTCTCCTGATTTTCCCACCTTTGGGGTCAATCCCGATCCCGCTGGTCCTGGCAGGCTCATGGTAGGGGGATACGCTGACGTAAGCAAAACGCAGGGTATCCCACAGGGGAAAAGCGGTTATCTGGTCTGGTTGAAATTTAAGGTAGTAGGCGGTCAGGAAGGGGAATGTTCTTCCTTGCAACTGGAAAACTTCAAGGATGATCTGGCTAACTTTTCCTCAAGTCGAGGATGCTTTTGTATTCATAGTGGGTGCAACGGGGATCTTAATGGGAGTGGAGAAATTACTCCAGCGGATGCCCTGATTGCCTTTCAGTGCTATCTTAGAATTATCTCCTGTCCTGATTGTGCTGATGTAAATAAAAGCGGTGATGTTACTCCAGGCGATGCCTTTTGTATATTCCAAAAATTTCTGGGGCTGCCTTCCTGTTTAGACCAAGGGGGAGTGGTTGGAGATACCGTCACGGTGCAGGGTGTGGTCAGTGAGGCCACAACCGGCACGCCGATCAAGGAAGTCACCGTATCAGTTCAGGGTACGAATCAGCAAACTGCTACCGATGCCCAGGGGAAATACGAGATCAAAAATGTGCCAAAAGGTGCTCAGACTATCATAGCTACAGCCTCTGGCTATACCTCTCAAAGGCAATCGGTCACAGTTTCGGCCAACACGAGCACCACCCTGAATTTTTCCTTGAGTAAGTCCACTACTCCACCCACTACTCCGCCCACCACTCCACCAGCAACCCCAAAGAATCGTCCCATAATCATTGACCATACCTGTACAGATCTTTCCAAGGTACCTGCTACCTGGATTGAGAAAGCCAAAAATGAGATCAGGGTTTGGTATGGGCATACCTCACACGGCAGTCAAATCACCAGTGGCATGGAGGCGATGAAGAACGGCCTCTATAGTTTTAACAGTGGGTCAGGCTCTCTTTCTTATCAGGATGAGTATGGGGAGGTAGATCTTGGCCAGCCGGATCAAACTACCTGGGAGAAAAACACCCGGTCTCTTCTGACGAAACCAGGCAATGATCGCAATCTTATCCTGTGGTCATGGTGCGGACAGGTATCCGGGGCTTCGCAAGAGGATATTGATAAGTACCTTAATCTTATGAGCGGCCTGGAGAAAGATTATCCCGGAGTTACTTTTATTTACATGACCGGACACTTAGATGGCACAGGTAGCGGTGGAAATTTACATAAGCGGAACAATCAGATTCGGGAGTATTGCCGCAATTATGGGAAGATTCTCTTTGACTTTGCGGATATTGAAAGTTACGATCCTGATGGGAAAGGTTATCTTGACCAAGGTGCTGGTAAGGATGCTGATGAAGATGGATGTAATTATGATGGTGGAAACTGGGCCGAGGAGTGGTGCAACGCTCACCCGCAGCAATGTTTGCTCTGTGACTGTGCTCATTCCCATCCCTTAAATTGTGATCTTAAAGCCAGGGCTTTTTGGTGGATGATAGCCCAAATAGCTGGCTGGAGCCCTGGAGATACTCAAGTCCTTCAGGGATCACCTCATCTATCAGTAAGCCCAGATCATCTCACCTTTGAGGCCACAGTGGCCGGGCCAAATCCAGCCAGCCAGAGCATGACCATAAGTAACAGCGGCGGTTTGGCCTTAAACTACAGCATCAATGATAATGCCAATTGGCTGAGTGTATCATCGGTCAGTGGGACTTCTTCAGCCCAGGGCAGCTCTATGATCACCGTGGTGGTGAACAAAACCGGCCTGACTGCCGGGAATTATAAGGGAACGATTACGGTCACTGCCCAGTCAGCGGAGAATAGCCCTCAAACAATAACAGTAGATCTTTCCTTGCTTGCTGCGATTACCACGCCCCCTGTCCCCAAGGGAAATATCTATTACGTGGCCAAGAATGGGAAAGATACCAATCAGGGGAATCTCGATTCCCCCTGGTTAACCATCCAGCATGCTGCTGAAACCATGGTGGCGGGTGATACGGTGTATATCAGGCCTGGGACTTACCGGGAAAGGGTGGTTCCTCAGCATTCGGGGAGTGCTGATAATTATATTATCTATGCCGCCTATCCTGGTGATCCTGAGGATACGGTAATCATTGACGGTGATAGTGTATCTTTGCCTCCTGATTGGGGTGGATTGTTTGATGTGTCAGGTATGAGTTATATTAAAATTTCAGGGTTAAGAATAATCAATGCCGGTGTCAATGCCGGTCCAAATAACGACAACAGTGCTGGAATCCTGGTAGATAGCTCCGATCATATAGTGGTCGAGAATAATCATATCTATAATACGGTTTCTTCGGGTATTGCTGTCTGGGGGGATAGCCGTAGCAAGAATACCAATAACATAATCATTGATAACAATGAGGTCGAGCTGGCCTGTAATGACGGCGCACAGGAGTGTATTACGGTAGCTGGCATAGATACATTCGAAATCAGGAATAATCATGTTCATCATGGAGGTCCTGGTAATAATGGAGGGGAAGGAATATGTCTAGAGGGTGGCAATTCCAATGGAAAGGTTTATAAGAATCATATCCATGACCTCCAACAAAGGACAGGTATTTCTATAGATAGCTGGGATGAACAAGCCTATAATATCGAGTTTTTCCAGAATAGGGTTCATCACTGCGCGGGTAATGGTTTTTCTCTGGTTTCCAATGCTGGTGGTCTCCTTAAAAATATCGGAGTCTATAATAACCTGGTCTACTATAATGGAGTCATGGGCCTCGCCTTGGGTGGATGGAGTGAAGCTGGAGAAAAGCTCCCCATGGAGGATATTAGGGTATTGAACAACACCTTTTCCCAGAATGGTAGATTATTTGATGATTGGGGGGGAGGGATAGCCGTTGAAAATCCGGATGTGAAGAATCTGGTCATAAGAAACAATATTTGCAGCCAGAACCTGCAATTTCAGATCGAAGTAGATGTTTCTGTTCCCATTCCTGCACCATATCTTATGATAGACCACAACCTTATTGACGGCTATCGGGAATACGAGCGCGAGACCGATGGCACTGACTATGTGGAAGGGGATCCAAAGTTTACGAATCCTGATCCTGCCGTAGCAGATTTCCATCTTCAGAAAGGTTCCCCGGCCATAGATAAGGGTTCCTCGGTTGATGCTCCAAGTAAGGACTTTGAGGATAATTCCCGACCTCAAGGGCCAGGATATGATATTGGGGCCTATGAGAAAAAGTGACAGATAAGTCCAGACTGATCGGGTAGAGCCTGCGGGATTGCTCCCGTAGGCTCTCCCCACACTTGACCTGTCCAATTTTCTCCACATTAATGAGTCTGTTGATTTAGTCCCAAAACGAGCAATTTTTACAAAAACGGCATGTATAACATATTGTTTTTAGTACTATTCAATTTTGACTTTTCCCCAAAATTATAGTAAATCAACTCCTCATATACTATACTTTTGCAGAACGCTCATGTCTAGAAAGGGTGTAAAATCGAAAAGAGCATCGGGGAATTGGTATTTAAATCCCTTATTTTTTATTCATCGATAGGTACTCTTCCGGCAATACACGGAATCTAGACATGAGTGAAGTACAATATCGCATAAGTCTACAAGTGTAGGTATAGAGCAATAAAATTCTGATTTAGCCTATCGATTCAAGAGAAAACTAACATGCATTAGCAGTGAATAAGAATGCATTATGGAAATTCATCACTTGAATCCAGGGTAAATCATGTGTTTGGCCTTGAGCTAACATAAATGGGCTCTTATGAGCATTTTTAGCACCTGACAGAAATGGAACAAAGTTTCTGGCATTGGCCATAGCCTGAAATAATATCCAGCTATGTTCCTTATCCCTGAAGCTTTCGGCCATTGTCAATTTGCGTTTGACCGATTTTAAGAAGTTATCAACAATAGAGGTAGTTTTGGTGATACCTTCTCTCTTTTTGTGGCAGGTACAATGAGAAGCATTTTCTTTTAACTCATCCAATCGCACCTTGAGGAGGAGGTGATTGAATGCCGCCTCATTTAAAGATTTCAGCTTAACCTCAAGGGATACCTGGGAGGTGGACGATTCCAACACCTTCTTAAATACCTTTTGCGCTCTGCACTGCCCCAGCTCTTTTGCAGCCATGACACCATCCTCCATTTAGTAAATTGGGGAGAATTAATATAAAATAGTGAGAATGATGTCTTATCGTCAATCTTTCATAATGTTAGCTGGCTAAAAGCTAAAAATATCTACACTTGTAGACTTATGCGTTGATATCAAGAGCCCAAAATAGAGCCAAAGGCTTCTTGGGACAAGCGAGACATCTGTCCTGCCAATAGCACAAGCGTCTCGCTTGTGTAAGTTGACAGTAGGAAGTATTTTGGGATAGATTCATTATTATGACCAACAGACGCCAGCAATTCTCATTATGAAAATCAAATGGGATAAAAGTTGTAAAAAAGCTCTAGAAATTTGGACAATTTCCCAAAAATAACCTTATTTTTCGACTAAAGCGGTAAAACATAGTCACCAAAGTGGTCATAATGAGAATTGCTGAACAGACGCCCTTTTTCGCCAAAAACAGCTTACTTATTGCCACATCGGGTTTACAAATTGAACAGAAAGCACCTGCCCATTCCTTATCTCAAGTTAAACATGCCGTTAATTAACTAATTATAAAATCAATAAGATAAATAGTAAATTGTCCTTTTATACATTACTGGTATGCTACTTGTATAAACATAGCGATAATCTCTTGGTATATTTTTGTACATAGCGTCTTAGGTCCTTTAAGGATTTTCAAGAGCATTCAGCAAAGATTTTGAGCTTTTTGGATGCTCAAAATTATCACTTTTTCGAGGAGAAAGAAGATAATGAGGGAAAAAAATCTCACCTTCCGGACACACAATCCTATTCTGTCTATCGTCTTACCTGGGTTGCCAGCCCTTTTTGTCACTCTTTTCCTGGTTATCCTGCTTTTCCTGTCTGCCGTATTATCGGCCACAAATGGGCATGCGGCGGTCATCTATGCCCGTGGTATTCAAATATTGCAGCCCCGGTATTCGATTAATGCAGTCGGACTGACCACTGCACCTCAGGAAATCCTTATAAAGTTCAAGCAGGGAGTTGTAAACAATCAAATTCTGGCTGTCTACACTCGCTATCAGCTTCAGGAAATTTCCTTCAGCCCCTATTCGGGAATCCGAAGATGCTACATCCTTGCTCAAATTCCGGTCATCCAGATCATCAACATGTTACGTACAGAGCCCTCAGTTCTGTATGCGGAACCTAATTTGTTTGGGTATACGCATTTCATACCCAATGATCCCTTCTTTACCTACCAGTGGCATCTGCCCATGATGAAGGCGACTGCGGTCTGGGACGTCACTATCGGCTCAGGGGTGGTCGTAGCTGTACTGGATACGGGGGTAGCTTTTGAAACCTTTGGTGTTTATGGCCAGGCCCCGGATCTGGCCGGAACCAGCTTTGTAGCCGGCTATGATTTCGTTAATGATGACCCCAATCCGGATGATGACGAGGGACATGGAACCCATATCTCCGGCACCATAGCCCAGAGTACCGGCAATGCATTGGGGTGTGCAGGAGCGGCTTTCGGAGCCACCATCATGCCGGTGAAGGTAATGGATAATACCGGAAGCGGGACACTGACCGATATCGTGGACGGGATCTACTATGCGGCCAATAATGGCGCCAAGATCATCAACATGAGCCTTGGATTCGGGGACAATCCTTCAGTGGCTCTGGAAGATGCGGTAAATTACGCCTACAACAACGGATGTCTCCTGGTGTGCTCTGCCGGAAACAACGGAACCAACACACCTAATTATCCGGGGTCCTATCCGGTTTGTATTTCCGTCAGTGCAGTCCGATATGATCTTACTTTGGGCAGTTATTCCAATTATGGATTAGATGTAGACATCTGTGCCCCAGGGGGAGACTTAAACGTAGACCAAAATCTGGACAGCTACCCTGATGGTATCTTACAGCAAACGCACGATGGCACCAACTTCAAAAACTTTGGATTTTACATGGGCAGGGGAACTTCCTGGGCTGCGGCTAATGTCAGTTCCGTAGCTGCTCTGGTTCTTTCAGCCAGCGGGGGGACCTTGGCTACGGCTGATTTGAGGTCGATCCTGGAGACTACAGCCCGTGACTTAGGTACAGCAGGATGGGACCAATATTACGGATGGGGGATGGTCGATGCCTATGCAGCAGTCAATGCGGCTGTGGCAGCCACAGCTACGGCACAGATACTTGGAGCCCGTATTCCGGTCTCGCCACGCCTTGCGTCCGTTGCGACACCACAGCAGGTCTACCCGTTGATTTCAGGGAACAGCCTGGCTAGCTATCAACTGGCCCAGACTCAAAATGCATGGGCACAGATGCCCCAGGCTCAAAATGCATGGGCACAAAGTGCATTGTCACAGAATGCATATTTACTGAACGCATATTCACAGCCTAACCAAAATGCGATTACGATTAGCTGGAACAGCCCGCTAAGAGGGAGTGGAGTATATTCTCTGACAGGAGGCCAATCAGCGGCTTCGCCCTCTCAGACAACGGCTCAAATCAATGGTCTGACGGACAGGCTTTTTCCTCTCAGCACCGTGCCTGCCATTGGACTCTACGCAGCTAATAGCCTAGGCACCTATAATAGCGCTTATAATAACATCTATAATAGTACCTATAATAACAGCTATAATAATGGATTATTCACTCTGAACTCAATCAATAGTCAATTGCTGAACCCAGCCAATAGTCAATTCCTGAACTCGGCCAATAGTCAACTGCGGTCTTCTTCGGCCAATCAGCCCTGGGGAACGCAGCAGAGCATACAGGGCATCTTTCCCTCCTTATTCTTGCTTTCTGACTATTTAACCCCAAGTTGCTATCTGATTTAAGGTCTGACTAAAGTCTGACTTTTGGGACCAAAGTTTCATAAAAAGTTACATAATAGAGGAAGTCAGGAGGCAGAATTCAGAATAATGAAGAAAAAAGGTAACTGTTCATAGGGGCAAAGACACGCCCCTCACCCTGCCCTCTCCCCACAGGGGAGAGGGGAAGTGGGAGGGGCCATGTAAGGCAGCGGTTGCACCCAAGAATATGCACAAAGTCGTATTGTTGCCTTGCCTATTTGCTGTTCAACTTTTTTCTTTGTGCCTTTGCCCCTTTGCCTCTGTGCCTTTGCCCCTCTGTGCCTCTGTGCCTACCCGAAGTAGTAACGGTAAATTAAGTCTTACCATTGCCTGTTGCTGGGGAAAAATGCTATCATAGGGGTATGAAAAAGGATATTAAAACGCTTTCTTTTCCTGAGGTTGAAAAGCTTCTGAAGGAAATGGGAGAAAAACCTTATCGTGCCCGGCAACTGGCTGTGTGGATTTACCAGCGAGGTGTTAGTGATTTTGCAGAAATGACGGATCTCTCCAAATCCTTCCGCCATAAACTGGATGAGGAGTATTTTGTTTCTGAGCTTTCCCTGGTCGAAGCCAAAACAGCGAAGGATGGGTGCTGTAAATATGTATTTCGCTTACCAGAAGGTCTCGATATTGAAAGTGTTCTTATTCCGGATCAGGAGCGGCTGACCCTGTGCATTTCCACGCAGCTTGGCTGCCGTCAAGGGTGCTGCTTTTGCCTGACCGCCCGAATGGGATTTATTCGAAACCTCTTGGCTCATGAAATCGCAGATCAGGTACTCCAGGTTAAAAAACGTCTTCCTCTGGATAAAAGAACGCTGAATATTGTCTTAATGGGTATGGGAGAGCCGCTGGACAATTATCAAAATACCGTTCAGGCCGTCCGCATCATGACCTCTCCCCTTGGGCTGGACATTTCCCCCAGACATATTACCTTATCTACGGCTGGCCTGGTCAATCAAATATATCAATTGCAAAAGGAGGGGCTGGGCATCAACCTGGCTATCTCAATCAATGCGCCTTCTGACGAGATTCGCAATGGATTGATGCCCATCAATCGGCGATATAACTTGGAATCTCTCCTCCAGGCATTGAGAGATTTCCCTCTCCCTGCCCGCAGAAGGTTTACCATTGAGTATATCCTCATAGATGGGGTGAATGACTCACCTGAAGCAGCACAGCAAATTTGCCGAAAGCTTCGAGGGATACCCTGTAAAATCAATCTCATCCCCTATAACCCCAATCCATACCTTCCATTCAGGGAGTGCTCGGAGGCGAGCCTGGAACAATTTCAGCAAATCCTGATCCAGCACCACCTGACCGTTACGGTCCGAAGAAGCAGAGGCAGAGATATCGATGCAGCATGTGGACAGTTGGGCTACTGCCGCTACCATACCCACCTTGCGGAATCTGCGGGAAACAACAGAGAGAACACAAAGGGTAAAGAGACGTAAGAGTAAAGAGACATAAGATTAAAAAAATATAAGGGGAAAGAGACATTTTGAAAACGGGAATAGGCCCGTCTCATCAGTAAGGAACTCCCTTTTGATGAGACGGGCCTTCCGTATTTTTAGAATTAGATCAGAGTCACCCCTGTTGCATTACTGGTGGTTGTACTGCTGGCACCTGTGCTAGTGGTTTGGGGATTGAAAAGTGAGGGAAAGAGTTGATTGTATAATCCTCCTACCCCCAAAGTTGATGCGATTTGGAGAAATGGTACCTGAAATTCTATACCGCCAGGCGTAGTAATAGTATAGTATAGATTCTGAAGTCCAAAGATACTGTTAGGATTACTCGCCCCTCCGTACAAACCTCCTAAACCACTCAGGCTACTTAACCCTCCTAAACCACTCAGGCTACTTAACCCTGTCAACCCTGCCGTACTGCTTAACCCTCCCAGACCTCCCAAGCCTCCATAAAGCGCGGCCAAATTATTGGCATAACTAGATAATCCGTAGTTACCCAGGAGGCTACTGTAGGCTGACCCTGATGCTCCCCCATATCCGCTATATCCACCATAAAGGCCACTCCCATAATACCCGGAATATGGTGAAGCATAGCCTCCTCCATAGGAGCCATAGGAGCCGAGGCCGCCGTAATAACTAGAATAGGGACTATAATAACTCCCGTAGCCACTGCCATAGGATCCATATCCTGCTGTCGAACTATATGCCGAGGGATAAGAGCCATAGGTGGAATATCCTGAATATTGAGGATAAGCAGATGTTGAATAAGCGCTGGTTGTTGGGTAAGCGCTGGCATAAGCACTAGTGCCAGTGTAAGGGTATGATGACGTATATGATGATGAATAAGGGTATGTTTGCGCCGAAACCGATGATCCATATAACCATATCATCAATAGAGACACCATCAGCATCCCGCAAGCCGCTATCGTGAACTTCCAAAACCAATTTTTCTTCATGTTCTTAGCCTTCCGTAAAGAGTAGGGAAAAACAAGGTCAATAATAGCCATGTAATACTATCTCATGAGACTATCTCATAAGGGAACTCCCAATTATTAATATACCCAAGGTGGATTCTTTTATTCACCCCCACCTACCCCCCCCTCAAGGGCAATGTCCTTAACTTTAGTACGGGACATGGATTGGGAAGGCTTCCCCTCCTCAAGATAGGTAAACTATTTTTCGTGAGTTCCCTTAATACTATCTCATAATACTATCTCATCACGATACTATCTCATGGTGTCCAAAAAACAGCAATGAACCAACCTGATGTGTCTAAAACTAGAAAAAAAGGAAAGCACGATGGGCCTGTTGGTGGCCGGGAAGAAGCACTTTGGCATGACATATAAATCAATCCCCCCTTCTTAAAGGATAAAGTCACAAAAAGTGACTTTATCCGAAAGCCATTACCGAATACCTTTGGCAATGTTACAAATGTTACCTTTGTCTTATAATATCCGCAAACGCTATACCAGATGGTTGCAAACCCTGTACCATGAAGATGAAACACTTTCGCGGCAAAAGGAGAAATTGAAAATAATACAAACAATTATTATAATAATAGTGCATGGGAATTATGATCTCGATAAGTACATGGGGGAGAGAGTTTTGATAAATTACCATTGCCAGAAAAAGGGGTGTTCGATTTTTTCTTTTAATTCGAAGACGATTTTTCTTATTGAAATATAACAGGTTAACCGCTACTATGAATAATTATGCGCATTAGACGATTATTATGAATAATAATGCATACTATGCAATCTGCTTCAATATTATTACAGTTCCCACTACCGGACGGTAATCCAGCGATAGAACTGCTTAATGCGGCTCTCTGGCTTATTTCCATCAGGAACCTTATATGCTATCTGGGGCAGATTCACTTTCTTGCCCTCTACAATCCCACTGATGAGGGCTGCCAATACATTCAATCTCCTGGCAATATTGCCTTGTGGATCTTTTGGATAAAGATGCTTCAGTTCATCTCGAATAGCTTTATATGTTCTCATATTGTCACTCATGATGTACTTCTTTTGAATCTTTGTTTCAATTACTTAGAGTATATCATGAGTGACAGCTAATGTATTCTCAATCTATTTTATAAATGTGTCCGGTAGTGAGAGTTCATCAAGGTCCACTATCGAAATACTGAATCTATTAAACATTTTTGAGAAAAGATAAACAATACAATTAATAAGGTGATAATAAAGCGATAAACGGTAATAAAGGGGTAATAAGGCGGTCTTGAGGAATGTTGGCACCATTCCCTAAGACATGGCCGGTCATTAGTCCAACTTTAGGCCTTGTGGGCTCTGCCAATGAGCGGTTGAGTTCTTATATCAAAAGTGTCCCTCCAGGAAAAGGAGGGCATTATGTTTTCTTCTATCGATGTACCCAAAATTGTGAGCAGACTGCAGTGTGATATTGACCATTTACTCCAGATCAATAATCATGCCTTTTATCTTGGCCGGGCATGGCCTTAGAGCCTATTTTTCAAACAGGCTCTAAGCTCCTTTATAAATAATTCTTGCTGTAACTTAATTTCTGAAAACCTAAAGATCCTTGTCCACAGCAACAGCGGCGGAAGCCGTTTTGGAGTGCGGCGGCACGACGCCGCACACTATAATCAGCATGGGGAATATCTGCTGCATTTTGTATATCATTTGATAATTCAGTTCACTTATGCTAAATTTATATTTTAGATAAAGATTAATAAAAGGAGGCTGTGGATGAATAATAAACCCTATAAAAGTAAGGTTTCGGACTTCACAAAAATACATAAAATTCACTATGTTAACGCGATAAAAACCAAGCTGACGAGGGCTGTTGTCGTGTATTCATTATGCCTTCTTTTTTTACTCATGGTCATGGGGATTGCCTGGGTTTCACTGTGGACTGGTAATAATCCACAAAAAGGTATCAACCAGGATCGCGAGTATGCGAATAAGGAGATCCCGATCACGGTTACTCCTGGCCCCGGCAAAAATGCTGGAGGGGGCACTCCTGCCTCCTTTACGTCTGTGAGCCTGAATGCCGCAACAAGCAAGCATTACCAGGGCGGGGAGGATGGACTCCAGGCCGGGCAACCCGGCTTAGATATATGCCTGAACACCTATAAATCCGATGGAGTGACAGATTCCCTCCACCAGGTGCTATGGCCGCCAGCCGGTAGCGGTACTGAATACACCGATTCCCTCGCCTGCCGGGTGAATAATGAAATATCCTCAACCGACTCCGGCTCTGCCGGAAAAACTGAAGTCTCCCCTGCCCCCGTGCATAAGGCATCTTCACCGCCTGATCAGGGAACCATACTTTATCAATTCACCGCAGATCGGGGGATGAGCGGTTACCGTGCCGTCCCTATTAAAGTAGCCTCAAATGTCCCTATTAAAGTAGCCTCAAATGAAGTGAAAGCCCTTTTACTTCGAGTTGCCCATGAGCAGTCAGCAGAGCCGTTAACCACCGGGCAGGGCTATAGTGACGATTTCTCCGGCTTCGGCATGACGAATGAAGAGACCGTCATGGCGAGTGAGGAGATCGGGTATCCGGAAAACCGGGAGAGGGCAAGGCCCATCCGCTTTCTCGGTGGCGGCAGCCCGCCCTATATGGGGAGTGATCCAAGCAAACCAACCCAGGACATCATCAGAGATCCCAACGCTACGGACGAAGAGCACCTGATCACCATCACCTTTGGCCCTGCCGGTGATCCTGAAGGTGATTTCCTCGTTTACCGGATAGATCCCCTGCCCTCTGAGGGAAAGATTTACCAATACAATGGAGGGGTTAAGGGTGCTGAAATAATCGCTACAGACCCTAATATTACCGATTCCGGGCACAGGGTGATCTATGAGCCAAGCCTCACGCATAGTATAGACTACGATGTTACCTTCTCCTGCAAGGTGAATGATGGGGCACAGGATTCGGTAAACAAAGAGACAGTGCATATCGATGTGGCTGCCGATAACGACAGACCGTGGATCGGTGACGATCCCGGCAAAGATCCTGTCATGACCAGGCTTATCAGCGAGGATGATGCCCTTCCATTGGAAATCTCCCTCGGTCCCTGCTATGATCGTGATAAGGATACTGCCCCCAAATACAGGATCTTTTTCGATCCTGATTTTCACGGTACTCTCTATCAGTATGATATCGCCGCTGCCGATCATAAGGGGGGCATCGTCAATCCAGGCAACTATTATACGGTGACAGACCCTAATCATATAATGATGGTCTACAAGCCAGCCAATCGCAGCAGTGACTACATTGCCACCTTCTCCTGCCGGGTAAACGACATGTACCTGGATTCGAATAACAGTGAAGTAGTGCATGTCAGCGTGCATGCTGTCAATGACAGCCCGTGGATCGGTGATGATCCGCTTCAGGACCCGAACAGGACTGTTACGATGGATGAAGGAGATCTTCCGCTTACCATCGCCTTGAGTTTCGGCCACGATAAAGATGAGGATAATACTCTCACCTATAAGGTTCTTTCTATACCCGCTATAGGTAAACTTTACCAATACACCGATATCGGTGACCATAAAGGCAGCCGGATTGATTCCGATCACGGCTTTATCGTGTCGGACCCTGACCACCGGGTGGTCTATGAGCCGGTCAATTGGAGCTACAGTTACACCGCTGACTTCTCTTGCTCGGTGAATGATGCAAAGCTGGACTCAAGCAACACCGATAGAGTGCACATCTATGTGACCGCTTCTAATGCAAGACCGTGGATCAGTGATAATCCGGGCCAAAATCCTGAAAGGACTGTCACGATGGGTGAAGAAGATCTCCCCCTGCCTATCATCACCCTGAGTTCCGGGCATGATAATGATCAGGATGCTGTTCTCACCTATAAAATTTTTTCGCTGCCTTCAGCGGGTAAACTCTACCAGTGTACAGGCCCAGGCAATAAAGGCACTCAAATCGATTCAACCCACTTTACCGTGACAGACCCCAGCCATAGAGTAATCTATGAGCCGGTTAATCTCAGCACAGGGTACGCTGATCTTTTTACCTGCAAGGTGAATGACACTTACGTGGATTCGAACAACACGGAAATAGTGCATATCAACGTGACCGCTGATAACGACAGACCGTGGATTGGCAATAATCCCAATGCAGACCCCAACAGAACCTGCACTATGGGCGAAGTAGATTCCTCGCTCGAAATAACCTTGAGTTCCGGGAATGATAAAGATCAGGATACTACCCTCACCTACAAGGTGTTTGTGCTGTCCACAGGTAAACTCTATCAATACGATGCTGCCGCGCCCGGTCATAAGGGCGACCTGATCGATGCGACCCACTCGATGATAGTGGCCGACCCCCAACACAAGCTGCTCTATGAGCCTGTTAATCGCAGCGGTAATTATACGGATGCCTTCTCCTGTAAGGTGAATGACGGGACACTGGATTCGAGTAACACGGAAATAGTGAAAATCAATGTGACTACTGCCAACGATATACCGACGTTTACGAGCACACCGCCAACAGCGATAGCCAAAATAGGGACAGAATACCGCTACGATATCACAACGGCAGATAAGGACACGGATGATACGATAACAATTACCGTAGTAGGAAGTTTGCCCAAGTGGCTGAAGCTGACGGACAATCACGATGGTACGGCAGTATTATCAGGCAGGCCCACGGTTTACAATACCGGCGTAGCTGGCAATACGGTAAAGATTCAGGCGAATGATGCTGCGGGCGGGCATGACGAGCAGGAATTTACCATCAACGTGACTGTTCCCGGTATCAGCGAAATAAACGTTAATGATCCTGATAGTGAGATTACCGGTTATAGTGAGTGGAACGATAAAAAAATAATCATTAAATCAGGGGAAGGAACCCATGCTCCGGCTATCGTAGTAAGGCCGAAAGGCATCCTGAAAATCAGCGCCGGAACCACGATAGAATTTGAGAATGATTTGGGACTGGTTGTGTATGGGACCTTATTGGTTGAAGGGACGCCGGATGAGCTGGTTATTTTAAAAGGCACTAAATGGAGGGGGATAGCATTCGTCGATCCCGGTACGTATGGAGATCCCAATGTCTATACCTATTCCTCCCCATCTGTGCTTTCTTATTGCAGTCTGGAGGGTGTAAATAGTGTTACCGGACCTGTCAGTGCAACGAATTGCTCTCGCCTGACTGTTAATCATTGCACTATCAGTGGGAACGAAGCTATTTTTGGCGGCGGAATTTATTTACTGAATTCAAGCCCTGCGCTGATGGATATTACCGTAAGCCATAATAGTGCTTTTATGTATGGTGGCGGGATTTACTGTGAAAATTCCAGCCCGGATATGAGAAACATGGTAATTACCGGGAATAAAAGTTCCCAGATGGGCGGCGGAATTTATGTGCTGGATTCAAGTCCGACACTGACCAATGGGACTATCAGTAATAACAGTGCGCAGACAGGCGGTGGGATATATAGCAAAAATTCCAGTCCCATACTGATAAATACCGTCATCACGAATAATAATAGTATATCCAAAGGTGGCGGAATTTATGGTGAAAATTCTCATCCGAAGCTGATACATAATACCATCAGCAGGAATTTATCTCCTAATGGTGCCGGTATTTACTGCTATTCCTCAAGTCCGGTCCTAAAGAATACTATTTTGTACGGCAACGAGAATGCTGATGAAGAGGATGAGCAGGTTTATCGTGAGGATACGGGCTCAACCCCTGCTTTTTATTATTGCGATGTGCAAGGCGGCAAAGAGAATTTTGCCGGAGCTGATCCCACGAGTTACGATGGTGCTTACGTGGGAAATAAAGACTCTGACCCGCAGTTTGTTTTACCCTCTCCTCAAGCGGGTGTGAACGAGGGATTTGTTGCCAAATGGTCATTGCTGCCTGCTTCCTCCTGTATTAATGCCGGGGACCCAGACCCGAATTCTATCATCAAGTACTTAAAAGACCCCAATGCTGTCAAAAAGGATTCAGATGGTGTCAAAAGACCATTCAACTCAAGCGGAAATAGCCTGATTAACAGGCTGTATAAGATTTTTCCCGACATCGGAGCGTATGAATATCAGGATAACCCGCCCTTTGTCGCCCAGGATTCAAATGGTACGGGAGATAATAATGTCGATACCTCGCAAGCCACGGATGAGAATACACCGGTTATCCTCACCTTAAAAGGAGGCATCGACATCGATGCAGATCCTAACTTCCCCAATCATAGCCTCACGTTTCCCAACAGCAAGCTCAAAAGCAGGCTTTATCTAGCGCCCAGATACGGCACCCTCTTCCAGTATGTCCCAGACGCAAACGCCCCTGATCGAAGGTACAAAAAGGGGGCTGTTCTGTCAATCGAAGCTCCGATCATTACCGACCCCAACCGGCGGATCATCTATGTGCCTGCCAACCACAGTTCCACCTACGATGATACCTTCTCCTTCCAGGTAAATGACGGGCAAATGGATTCTCTGAACAGGGAAAAAGTGACCCTCATGGTGAAAGCGAATAATGAAAGGCCGGTTTTTATAACGAGCCCGATTACCAGTGTCCAGGTCCCGGACAGGTATTTTTACCTGATCCAAGCGGCTGACCTGGATGTGGACGATGCTTTGACCATCACCTGCGTGGCCAGACCTGACTGGCTGGAGCTGACGGACAATGGAGATGGCACGGCAGTGCTCTCAGGTGAGACTTCGGACAATATCGTCAAGGACCACAAGGTAACACTCAGGGTTATGGATCAGAAAATATATACTGATTTTGATTTTGTCATTACAGTTACCAGGAAAAATCAGCTTTTCGTGGACGCAGGCCCTGATAAAAGCGGCAGCCCCGGCTCGCCCATCGTCCTGGACGTAACAGTCTCAGGAGGAGACATGACCAGCGATAATTGGGAATACTCCTGGACAATTTTCGATGAGAATGGCATAAAGCAGGGGGAAGGCTTCGGATATCCGGTCAAGCCATTCACCTGGACACCACAGCAGGAGGGAATCTTTACTGCCAACGTTACCTTAGCCAATACGGCGGCCACAGACGATGTTAAACTGATTATTGCCAACGGCTTTGAGAATATCAATGATAGTCACCGGAAAGATCCTGAACCGGAAGAGGTTATTCAAGATCCCAATAATGTTTCGATCAACCAGATCGCCACGGTTTCTCAATTGAACCTGGATTCGGTCCAGCGTTCCAATGTCTTGAAGGCCGTAAATCATCATCTGAATTCCGGGGATGTGAGCAGGCCACAGGTAAACCAGTTGCTTGGGGCACTGGATAATGTCGTGATAGCCGACCCTGTCTCGACCAGTGAAAAACTGACTGACAGCCAGACAAGTATGATTTTGACCATTCTGGAAACAATCGCTGATTCTGCCGACCTGACTGAAGAGCATATTTATAAGGTTGTCGAGGTGCTGAACGAAGTGGCTCA
>Ga0307378_10005000_pt1 | contig 18630 bp, 15 predicted proteins | sample UN1MG_FD_202238 | JGI IMG/M metagenome (GOLD analysis project Ga0307378, IMG submission 202238) | Soil microbial communities from Risofladan, Vaasa, Finland - UN-1 | ecosystem: Environmental > Terrestrial > Soil > Coastal area > Acid sulfate soil | place: Finland: Risofladan, Vaasa | collected... | reverse complement strand
GAAAACGGCCGTCGAGTAGCCTGCCCCCGTCCCCCCGAAGGCCGTTTTCGGCCCTCCCAGGGCGGCCGAATATCCCCGCAAGACCGTTGTAGCGATTCGGGCCCTTTCGGCGTATAATAAGGTAGCGTTTATGCGTGTTGGAAGGGTTGGGCTGCGCCATGATTGCCCCGGAAGCCAAGAAACCCGAAGCCCGTACGGAGGTCCGTCTCGAGGACATCTTCGAGAAGACGATCTATCACTTTCTGGAGCCGGTCGGCGAGTTTCTGCGCGACCCGACGGTCACCGAGGTCATGATTAACGGGCCGGACGAGGTCTACATCGAGCGCAAGGGCCGGCTGTCGCTGACCGAGGCCCGGTTCCCCAGCGAGGGGGCCCTGATGGCGGCCGTCCGCAACATGCTCCAGTTCGTGGGCAAACGCATCAACCGCGACATCCCCATGATGGACGCCCGGCTGCCCGACGGGTCCCGCGTGCACGTGGCCATGCACCCGTGCTCGCGCCGGGGCACGGTCGTTACGATCCGCAAATTCGCCCGCGAGGCGTTCGACATGGATTTCCTGGTCCGGACGGGGTGCCTGACGCCCATGAGCCGCGACTTTCTTCAACTGTGCACGATCACCGAGAAGAACATGCTGCTCAGCGGCGGGACGTCGAGCGGCAAGACGAGCCTCCTGAACGTCCTGTCGGAGTACGTTCCCAGCGACCGCCGCATCGTCGTCATCGAGGAGTCGGGCGAACTGCAACTCAAACAGCCGCACGTCATTACCCTGGAATCGCGGTCGCCCGACCGGTACGGCCGGGGCGAGGTGACCATCCGCGAGCTCTTCAGGAACAGCCTCCGGATGCGGCCGGACCGGGTGATCGTGGGCGAGTGTCGCGGCGGCGAGGCGCTGGACATGATCCAGGCCATGACGAGCGGCCATGCGGGGTCCATGACGACCCTGCACGCCGATTCGGCCCCCGACGCGCTGAACCGCCTCGAAACGATGGCCCTGATGAGCAACGTGGACATTCCGCTGCCGGCCTTGCGGGCCCAGGTGGCCTCGGCCATCCACGTCATCATCCAGATGATGCGGTTTTCCGACGGGTCCCGCCGCGTGGTGCAGATTGCCCAGGTCTTGCCCCTGGACACCCGCGGCCAGTACCAGGTGGAAGACCTCTTCGTGCTGCGCCTGCCGCCGGGCGTGCGGGAACTGGCAAAGGCTTCGCTGGAGTGGACCGGGGCCAAACTCGTCTTCCGCGACGAGGTGCCCGTGCAGAGCGAGATACCGAACTTGCCAAGCCTCGAACCCCTGGTGGCCGATAAGTAGGAAATGGCAGGTAGGAACGGTCTATGAGCGTGTTCAACAGGCAACGGTGGCAGGGCGTACGCCGCAGGGTCAGCGGCTGCGCCGAGGCGCTGGTCCGGTTCCATCGGGACGAGCGCGGCGACATGCTGGAGTACGCGTTGGTGTTTGTGGCCATCGCCGTGCCGCTGATGGCGTTGTTCTACAGGCTGTTCTATGCGTTGTCGGAGTACTTCGGGATGGTCGCGTTCTACGTAACGTGGCCGTTCATCTAGGGGTCGAACCAAGCGAAGCCGAGTGAAGGAGGAGCAGACGATGAGGTACCTGATTCGGAGTCTGGAACGGCTGCACCGGGACGAGCGCGGTGCCGAGGGGCTCGAGAAACTCCTCATCATCGCCGCCGTCGTCCTGCCCTTGCTGGGCCTGTTGATCATTTTCCGCGATCGCATCAAGGACTGGGTGATCGAGATCTGGGAGTCTGCCAAGGGCCAGGCCGACGAGGACCAGGGCGACTACTTCGGCGGAACCATCCAGTAGTCGTCACCGGCTGCGAGGTCGCGACACGTGTGCCCGTGCCGGCGCACTGGGCAGCAGGCCGGCAGGCCGCGGGAACGCTTCGCCCCCGGCACAGGCGTTGAGGCTTCCTTGAGGCGGGCCGGCAGACAGGTGGACGCCGGCCCGACGAGGAACGGGGAGGGCCGGTGAACTGGGAACGGCTTTCGGTCTGGGATGGGTTGTCCATTGTGGGTCTGGCGGTGGTGCTGATCGTGGCCGCCGTAAGTGACCTGCGGCGGGGGAAGGTGTTTAACTGGCTGACCTACCCCGCCATCGGCGTCGGTTTGGCGCTGGGGGCCGCCCGGGGTGCCACCGGCGGTGAAGCCTGGGACGGTCTGATCGACCACGTCCTGGGCTTCGGTTTCGGGTTTGGCGTCCTGTTCATCGCGTACCTGTTCGGCGGAATGGGCGGCGGCGACGTGAAACTGATGGCCGCCGTCGGAGCGTTCCTGGGTTGGCACCGCGGCGGCGACTACCCGGCCCTGCACGCGGTGTTTTATTCATTCCTGGCGGCAGCGGCCGTGGGATTGATCCTGATGATCTGGCGGGGCGACACGCAGAGGGTCCTGCGGAAGTTGTGGCTGGCCGTCCGCATCCTCCCGCTGCCGGGCGCCAAGATGCGCGATGCCGTCCCGGCCGATACGTTCCGCGTCCCGTTCGGTTTTGCGGTGTGCGTGGGGACGCTGTGGTTCCTGGCGGAGGACCTGATCGGCGGTTCGCTCTGGGATGGCGCGGGGCGCCTCCTCGGTGTCTGAGACGCCCGGGCGAGTCGGAGGCCAAGGAAAGCCGATGAAAGCCACAGGAAAACGAGAGTTGGCGGTGCTGGCGGCGGCCAGCGCGCTGGCGATGGTCGGCATCGTCGCCCTGGTGGTCAAGGCGGCCAGCCGGGCGCCGCAATGGTTGACTGCGGCGGCCGCGAGCCCGTTGGCCGTCCGCTGCGCGGTCCTGATGGCAGGCGGCGTGCTGGTGCTGGGGCTGCTGGTGGCGCTGCTGGTCCGCGTGCGGCCGCGCCTCGTGGCCTCGCGGCGGGGCCTCCACGTGGACCAGGGCGGCACGGCGGCCATCGAGATGGCGTTCGTCTTTCCGCTGGGGCTGATGATCTTCCTGACGGTCACGCAGGCGGCCCTGCTGTTCAACGCCAACATGGTCGTCCACTACGCGGCGTTCGCCGCGGCCCGGATGGCCACGGTGGTGGTGCCGATGGAGATCAACGACGAGTCGCATAACCTCGTCTATTCGCCGGACCAGGGCATCTCCCAGAAGCGCGAGATGATCCGCCGCGCCGCCGTCCTGGCGCTGGTGCCCATCAGCGCGTCGCTGGAGACGACGGGCGCGGGCATCGGCGATGATTTCCTGCCCGGCGCCGAGGACATGGTGGTGGCCCAGACGCGGCAGGTGATGGGCTTGAGCGAGAGCGGCGAGACGCCGGGGTGGCTTCGCCGTGTCGCGGCGCAGTACGCCTACGCCGACGGGATGTGCACCAGACTGGGCGGCGGCGCGTCGGGCGGAAGTAGCGGATCGTCCGGCGGGTCGATGCCGATTACCATGATCGAACTCGCACCCCCCGACCACTGGCAGGACGGCAACCCCGACCCCGACTGCCCCTACCGCCACCATCGCCGCGACGAGTGGACCCAGTGGGGATGGGACTACGAGCCGTACTGCCCCTTCTGCCACCGCGACCTGCCCATCTGGGACTACTGGTATTGGGAGATGCTGGACGTCAAACTGACGTACCAGTTTCTGCTCGAAGTGCCCTATGCCTCGCGGTTCTTGGGCGATGAGATTACGGTCGAGGGCCTTGAGGGCAGAAACTTCGCCGCCCAGATTCGGGTCGTGGGCAGCCTCTCGAACGAGGGCGGGCCGGAACTGCGGCCGTCGGGCTGAGCCCCCGCCACGGCCGATGCATGCGTGGAATAGAGTGAGCACCGACACGGGAGACACCAACCGCGATGCCTGAGAAGCCTTTTGCGGGTTCCCTGAAGCCCGGCGCCAAACTCGGTAAGTACGAGGTCCGCGAGCAACTCGCTACCGGGGGAATGGCCATCATTTACAGGGCGTACGACCCCTCGCTCGACCGGTACGTGGCCATCAAGCAGATCGCGCCGCACCTGGCGCAGGACGAGCGGTTCCTCGAACGGTTCCGCACCGAGGCCCAGACGCTGGCCAAACTCTCGTCGTCGCAGGCCAACATCGTCAACGTCCACGAACTCATCCAGCAGGAAGGGCAACTGTACCTGGTGATGGAGTGCGTCGAGGGGACGACGCTGAGGGTGCTGATGGACCGTGGCCCCGTGCCGCTCCAGACGAGCCTGGGGGTGCTGCTCTCGACGGCCCTGGGCCTGAAGGCGATGCACTCCCGGGGCATCGTCCACCGCGACCTGTCGCCGTCCAATATCATGATGGCCAAGGACGGGGCCCTCAAGATCACCGATTTCGGCCTCATCGGGCACTCGGGCGGCAAGACCAGTCTGCCGATGGGCACGACCAAGTACATGGCGCCCGAGATGTTCACCGGCGTGCCGGTCGATGCCCGGGCCGACCTGTACAGCCTCGGTATGATTGCCTACGAGATGCTCGTCGGGCCGGAGAAGTTCGCCGAGGCGTTCCGCGACGTCCTGCGCGACGAGCGGGCCCAGCAGGTCCGCTGGATGCACTGGCACTCGAATCCGGCGCTGAAGCCGCCCGCGCTGCGGGACCTCCAGCCGGGCGTTCCGCCGCTGGTCGCCAAGATCGTCGAACGCATGATGGAGAAGGACCCGTCGCGGCGGTTCGCCTCGTCCGAGCAGATCATCAAGTGGCTCAGGCGAATCTTCGTCATGCACGTCCAGGGCAAGAGCATCTCGGTCACCGATTCGGAGTCGCTCGAAAAGGAGATCGAGGCCGATGCGGCGGGCGTGGCGTCGCCGACGGTCCGGCCGGCCGGCTCGCCGAAGGCCGGACAGGCCGGCGAGGTCGCCCGGCCCGGTGCCGGGCCACCCGCCGAGAGCGGCGAGAAGACCGCGGCGCTTCCCGTGGCGAAGTGGACGTGGAAACGGGCCGTCTTCTGGGCCGCCGTCATCGGCGGGCCGCTCATCCTGGCCGCCGCCGGCCTCATAATCTGGAACCACTACGAGACCGCCGAACTCGAGGGCGAGGCCCGGGCGATGCTGGCGGAGGCCCACGACCTCTGGAACCGGAGCGAGTGGACCCTTGCCGCACAGAAGTTCACGGATATCTCGCGGACCGAGAGGTTCCGCAAACTCAAGTCCATGATGGTGACCGCCAAGCAGTATGAGATGATGGCGCGGGCCGAGGACGCGCTGGAGAAGAAGGAGTGGAAGAAGGCCGACACCAATGCCAACATCGCCGCCCAGGACTTCGGCGTCTCGCCCACCTGGGTAACCGACTTCAAGCACCGCTTCAACAAGGAGCAGGACAAAGACCAGGTCATGAAGGAGGTGGAACTGGCGGCCAAGGCCGGCAGTTACGAGCAGGCCATCACGCTGCTGACCGACCTCCAGGCCAAGTACGCCGAACTCGACCTCAACGACCTCATCGCCGAGTACCGCGAGAAGCGGGACATGGGTGAATACAACCGCCTCGTCGACGAGGGCAAGGAGCACTTCAAGCGGACGAACCTCGACGCCGCCCTGGTGGCGTTCGAGGCCGCCAAGAAAATCCGACCCGGGTCCGAGGTCGACGGTCTCCTGAAGATGGTCGAGGTCGAGAAAGACTACATCAAACTCCTGAAACTCGCGCAGAAGGCCGCGGCCGACGGCAAGTGGGCCGACGCCCGCACCTTCTACGCCGAGATCATGAAACTCAAGCCCTCCGAGGCCGTCCGGACCGCCATGAACAACGCCGCCGCCGAGGAACTGGCCGCCCAGGCGCGGACCCTGGAAAAGAACGGCCTCCTCAAAGAGGCCATTGAAATCTGGACCAAGGTCATCGGCCTCAATCCGAACCACGGCGACGCCCTGGCCGCCCTGAAGCGCGCCGGCCGGCAGCAGCAACTCGACAGTTACATGAAGGCCGGCAAGACCGCCATGGGGCAGGCCGAGTGGGACCAGGCCGTCAACAGTTACCAGGAGGCCCTCAAACTCCTCGACCCCAGCGAAACCGACCTGAAGACCAAGATCGAGGCCCAGATTAACGAGGCCCGGTACCAGAAGGCCATGGCGCTGGCCGCCGACGCCCTGAAGCAGAAGAGTTTCGGCGAGGCCGAACGCCTTGCCACCGAGGCCCGGGGCTACAAAGACTCCAGCGAGGTCAACGCCCTCATCGAGCGGATCAACACGAGCCGCCAGTACTACACCCACCTGGACCTGGGCAAGGAGTTGCTGAGGCAAATCAACTACGTCAAGGCCCTCGAGTCCTTCCAAAGGGCCCAGAAGGTGATGGATACCGAGGAAGTGCGGGATCTGATCGTCGAGGCGAACTACCGCCGCTACCTCGGCCAGGGCAAGTCGTACCTGAAGGACATGCAACTGGACCAGGCCCGGTCGGTCCTCATGATTGCCCAGCGCGCCAAGGATACCATCGAGGTCCAGGCGGTTCTTCAGCAGGTCGAACTGCTGATTGCCGATCGGGACAAGAAGAAGAAGGATTGAGGTGACCCATGCTCGGCTCATGCCCACGGGCGCGAGGGTCGGCGCTGCGGCGCGGCGCGGCCCCGTTTGGCCGGCTCCATCGATGTGAGTGCGGCCAGGCGATTTATGTGGTGGTCCTGTTCTTCTTCCTGCTGGCGGGCCTTCTGTTCCTGATTCTGAACAGCGGCGAGAAACTCAACCACAAGGTCCAGATGCAGAGCGCCGCCGACGCCGTGGCCGCCGGGGGCGCCGCCTGGTATGCCCGGGGCCTGAACGTCATCGCCATGTGCAACGTGGCCGAGACGCAACTGCTGAGCCTCATCGTCCTGCTGGATACGTTGGAGACGGTGACGCCCCCTGCGGCCGAGTGCATCGACGATCTTCTGCAGAACCTCGGCTCCTCGAAGGCCGGGCGCGATATTCCGGTGGACGTGAAACTGGCAGACCCCGACGCGAAGGACGATCCGCCCAGCAAATCCATGTTCCTGGTGGTAGGCAACGCCACCTCCGAGCAGAAGTTCATCGGGAAACTGGCCGACATCGTCGCCGCCGTCAACTGGCCCGAGTACCTTCAGTACGACAACGGCGTCCTCTGGGAATGCACGAAACTGATGGACGGGTTCATGCACGCCATGCGCGAGGTCACGCCCCTGGCGGCGCAGCGTGAGGCCATCGACATCGCCGACGAAAACGGCGCCGAGTTCGGGTTCCTCCTGCCGCTGTGGCCGGCGTTGCCGGTGCGCGACGGCACGTGGACCGACTTCGAGAACCCCATGCGGCTCGGACGTATGCCGCCGGAGCCGGGACAACGCCCGGATAGCGCCAAGGTCATCGGCGGCTTCGCGCACGTCATGTGCTACCGCGGGTACCATCCGGATTACCTGTACAACGGCGAGATCCAGTCCCACCGGGGGCCCATCATGGGGCCGTGGTCGTACTGGCGTGAGCCCTTCACGGCCACGCAGCCGATGGGCCTCTTGGACCTGAGCCGGTTCTCGGTTCTGTTCAACCTGGTCTCGTCGAGGAAACTGGAGATGATGTTCGGCACGCCCGACCCGCAGGTCTCGCTGCGGAACTGGGAGATGGATTATGACAAGGCCAAGGGCCTGGGTGACGACCAGATCCTCCGATCGTGGTGGGAGAACACCTCGTTCAACAGCCGCCACCCGTTCCCGGAAGCCAAGTTCCGCTTGGTACATCACCACAGGGCGCAGGCCCGAACCCGTGCGTATAACCACTGGTATGATGCGGTGTCGGCGTCGCGTGCGCCGCAGCAGGGCCGGCTTCCCATGCCGGGTGTCGAGCAGGGGGTGTCCATTCCGGTGGGCTGGCAGCGGTCCACCGAGGCGCAGGAAGGGGCCGATCCTCGCCACGCCGTCTGGTACGCGGTGACCAAGCGATGGTCGACTCATTACCCGCGGTTGGGCATCTATGCCCCGCATCCGCCGATTCGTCCCGACGGGTCGGCGTGGAAGTACACCGACCCGTCGGACTGGAAGGTGTACTATCGGGTTACGATGTATCGCTTCGACGGGGCGGAACTCGATACCGACGAGGAGTTGCACCGCAACTACCTGCCGCCGGGCGGCAACGCCCCCTTCGCACCTATCATGTTCGACCTCACCACGGGGCGGCACACCCAGCACAACGTCGACGACTACTTCACCCTGACCGGATTCGCCTACCGGTCCGGCAAGGTCCGCCACTGGGCCCGCGAGGAGGGCGAGAAGACCGGCTTCCGCAACCCCAACCCCATCGACGACCTCATCGCCTACGCCCAGGCCCGCGTGTACCCCGAGGTTGCGCGCGGTTGGGACTTGTTCACGCAGGACTGGAAGGTCAAGTTGATGCGGATGGACCCGGACCTGTGGATGGGCCTGCGAAACCAGTTCAACCGGTCCATTCCCGGCGAGGGGGCCGAGTTGAATTCCGTATTGACCGAGGAGCGCCTGGAGCCCGTCATCACCATGCTCGAGGCCTATACGAACAGAGAGTTCATAGAGGAGTTCACGCATTGAAGCCCGGCGACACCCCATGGCGACGCGGACGGGCCCGCAGGGGCAACGCCCTCTTGGAGTTCGCCCTGACGCTGCCGATCATCATCTTCATGGCCGGCCTGACGATGTACATGTCGTTCGCCATGCTGACCAAGCAGAAGGTGCTGGTCGATTGCCGACGCAACCTCTGGGCCAGTGCCGGACACGGGCACTGGACGGACTTGAAACTCGAAGGGTACACGCCCAGCGAGCCCGAGGAGGACGACGGCACCCACCGGCCGCGAGGCGCCGGCGAGGAACTCGACCGCCTGCAGCGGGACATCCAGAACGACGCCCTGGCCGAGACGGCGAATCCCAAGGCCCGCGAGTATTGGTACCGCCTCTGGGCCAACCTGCCCGGCCGCCACGAGAGCGAGGCTTCCCGTTCGTTCGAGACCTCCGGCAGCCTCTGGAACTTCATTGACCGGACGGCCCATGCGAAGCACCTGCGCGACTCCAGCCCGTGGCACTTCTACCACATCGACGCGTGGAAGGTCGCCCGCAGCGGCCCGCTGAAGGAGATTTTCGAGGCGTTCCGCGACAATCTCGAGATGGAGCAATTTGCGCCCCATTTCGAGCCGACGCGCGATGACATCATGCGCCGCTGGTGGCATGGCGACGACATCCTCGCCGAAGAAGATCAGGACGGCGGCTGAACGGGAGGATAGACGTTGGCCATGACGCACGATCCGCACAGTGCCGACGCTCCGGATGCGGCGGGGCCGCGCGAGCCGGCCGGCTCCGAGGCCCGACCCCCGTCCGCGAAACGCCTCACGCCGGGGGCGATTGCGTGGCGCGTTGCGGCCATCGCCGTCGTGGTCCTGGTCACGTTTGCCCTGGCCCACTACCTGCGGCAGCCCTCCAGGCTCTTGGGCAGTGGGGGGGGCATGTCGGACGCCGATTTCGAGACGTGGCCGCCCGAGGTCGAACCCTCGGGCCGTCCGCCCAGGCCCGACGCCGTTCCCACCGACCCGCGCGAGGCGCAAGACGACCTGCGACAGGTCATGGCCGGTCTGGTGATGTCGGCCCTCGGCGACGACGATGATCCCGACGACTCCCGTAACCAGGATGATGAGGCCAAGCGCCGGTTCATCGCCGACCAGTTTGGCCTGCCGCACGACTATCCGCGCAGCAAGGCCCCGGCCGATCTCATGCCGGACGAGGCCCAGGTCCTGATGGTCTTCGAGAACCCCGAGCGCGCCGGCTGCCGCATGGTGCTGGTCCGCCTGCTCAAAGACATCGATGGGGCCCTCGCGGCTTTCTGTCGCCACTACGCGGCCCAGAAGTGGGACGTGCAGAAGATGAACAACCCCGACCAGGCCTCCCGCGACCAGCCGGACCGCGGCTGGCTCGTGCGGTTCACGAAGGGGAAACGCGAGCGGATCGTGTACGCCCGCGCTCGACACAACGGCAAGGAAACGCTGGTGGCGGTCTACGATCCGCAGTACTGAGAGGGAAAACCGGGCTCACCGAGTCGAAGGAGTACCCATGGCCAAGAGACAGCAAAACCCCTGGCTTCCGAGCGGCGGTGTGCTCGTTGTGGCGGTCATCGCCGCCGTCCTGGCCGCCATCCTCCTGAACGTCTACGTCTCGTTCCTCAAGAGTTCGTACGAGGCGGGGTCCCAGGTGTTCCTCCAGATGAAAAGGAACGTGCCGAAGGGCAAGGCCATCGAGACGGCCGACCTCCAGGCCGTTCGCATCCCGAAGCCGCTGCTGGAGTCCGGTGCCTTCGCCAAGGCCATCGAGGTGAAGGACACCGACAGCCTCGTCCTCAAGCGCAAGGCCCGCCGCGACCTCTACCAGGGCGAGTTCCTGTTCTATGCCGATTTTCTGGCCGACACGTCGGTCAAGGCGATCGAGGACTTGCCGCGCGGCTACGAGATGATTACCATCCCCATCAAGCCCGAGCCGCTGCTCCAGCCGGGCGCCTTTATCACCATCCGCGGCGGGTTCAACGTCAGCCCCGACCCGAAAAAGGAGGACGTCGAGATCATGGACGTGCTGTACAATGTCCAGGTCAAGGCCGTGGGCGGGTCGTCTGCGGCCATCGACGAGAAAAGGCGGATCGACGATAACGTCCAGATCATGCTTCGCTCGACCCAGGTCAAGCAACTCCTCCAGATCAAAGAGGCCCTGGTGACGAAGAGTTTCATGGTGGCGCTGAGTCCGTCGGAGGGCGCGACCAGCGAGCCGAAGTTCGCGACGCAGATTCTGGACCTGATGGCGAAGTCCAGGGCGGGGGGGGCGCCGGCCACGCCGTAGCCGGCCCCCGGGCACGGAGGCGCGATGCGCCTGATTGCCTATAGCCAACTCAGCGACGTGCGTCAGGAGATCGACCTGACGGGGGACATGCTGCGCATCGGCCGCGACCCGGCCAACGACCTGGAGTTGCCCAGCCAGTTCGTCTCGCGCGAGCACGCCCGCATCGTTCGCAAGGACGGCGATTACTTCATCGAGAACGTGGGGCTGAACGGCACGCTGGTCGACGACAACCTGGTCGGCGTGGGCGAGCAGGTCAAGGTGGCGCCCGGCCAGGAGATCCATATCGGCGAGTGGGCCCTGTACCTCTCGGCCGACGAGGTGGCCCGGCCCGCCGAGAAGGCCATCAAGATCCACCGCGAACGCACCCCCTTGGCGAAGGCGATGGAGATCGAGAAGGGCATCCACGCCGAACTGCTCCGCCGGCTGAACCTTCGGACCGTCGATGTCGAGGCCCAGGACGATCCGCGTTACGTCCAGCACATCAAGGCTCACCTGTCGGGCGTCATCGACAGCGCCATCAGCAACATCGACGACGAGACCGGATGGTTCCTGGTCAAGCAGCAACTGAAGCGTGACGTCATCACCGAGATTTCGCACCGCGCCGGCTCGAAGATGCGGCCGCCCATCCTGAAGGCCGGCGACGGCGTCCTGGACGCGCAGTACGAGGCCGGCCTGCTGCGCATGAGAGACCTCCTGGTCCAGGACCTGGGCCTGAAGTTCGGCACCGAGAACGTCAAGCAGGACGTGGACCGGGTCGAGGAAGCGTTCCTGGACGAGTTCAACCGCGAGGCGCCGCAGGTCACGGAGTCGCTCTGGGTCTACATCGTCCGGCGGTACATCATGAAGGACATCCTGGACATCGTCGTCGGCCTGGGGCCCATCCAGGACTTGCTGGACATGCCGAACGTGACCGAGGTCATGGTGGTGGGCCCGAACAAGATTTACATCGAAGAGGCCGGCATCATCCGCAACACCGGCCGCTCGTTTTTCTCCGACGAGGTCGTCCACACGGTGATCGAGCGGATCGTGACGCCGCTGGGCCGCCGCATCGACCGGTCGACCCCCATCGTCGACGCCCGGTTGCCCGACGGCAGCCGTGTCAACGCCACGATCGCCCCCTTGAGCCTCGTGGGGCCCGTCCTGACGATCCGAAAGTTTTCCGAGGTGCCGTTTACGATCGACGACCTGATCGGCTTCGGCACGATTACGTCGTTCGCGGCCAACTTCCTGCGGGCCTGCGTGCTCGGTCGCAAGAACGTGCTCGTGGCCGGCGGCACGGCCTCGGGCAAGACCACGCTGCTGAACGTTCTGAGCGCCTACATCCCGCCGCACGAGCGCATCATCACCATCGAAGACTCGGCCGAGTTGCAGATGTACCAGGAGCACGTGGTCCGCGTCGAGACCCGCCAGGCCAACGTCGAGGGCAAGGGCCAGTACACGATTCGCGCGCTCGTCCAGAACGCCCTGCGCCAGCGGCCCGACCGCATCGTCGTGGGCGAGGTCCGCGGCGCCGAAGCCATCGACATGCTCCAGGCTATGAACACCGGGCACGACGGGTCGCTGACCACCATTCACGCCAACAGCCCCGAGGACTCCATGAAACGCCTGGAGGGCCTCGTGCTGGAGGGCGTGGACATGCCCATCCGGGCCATCCGCGAGCAGATCGTGACGGCCCTCGACGTTATCGTGCACCTGACGCGTTTCGCCGATGGCCGGCGCGAGGTGACCGCCGTCAGCGAAGTCGCCGGCCTCGACCACGACGAGGGCACCATCATTGTCGAAGACATTTTCGTGCGGCCGACGATCGGCGAGAAGCGCGGTATGCGAGGCGATCTCATGCATACCGGGTACATCCCGATCTTCGCCAAGGATCTTCTCCACAAGGGCCTTCTGACCGTGGATGCGTTCATGTAACCGATGACCGGATTTCTGCCACTGGCTGCGAGCATGGTTCTGTATCAGGGTGGGGCCACCGTCCTGGCGATGGTCGCGGTGTTCTGCGCCGTCATCTCGCTGCGTTTTCCGTTCGGCCGACTCATCCACAAGCAGGAAGAGGACTTCCACGGCGCGCTCGTGGAACTCTTCATGTTCGACGTGACGCCGCGCCAACTGACCTACGTCATGTTCGTCGGGGCGTTCGTCGCGGGGGCTATCCTGTGCCTGCTCGCGAACCACTCCGAGGCCGGGGCCCTCGGTCTGGTGCTGGCGTTTGTGGTCGGCACGGTCATGGGGTACTGGGTGCCGCGACTCGTCATCTTTGTCCTCCAGCGCCGGCGGCGCGACAAACTGAACGAGCAACTCATCGACGGCCTCGTGACGCTGGCCAACGGCATGCGGGCCGGGCTGAACCTCGTCCAGTCGATGAAACTGATTGAGGACAACACCGAGCCGCCCATTAGCCAGGAGTTCGCGCTGATGCTCCGCGAGTTCGAGCACGGCACGAGCGTCGACGAGGTCATGCGCCGGGCGTCGGCCCGCATCAAGTTGCACCACTACCAGTTGCTGTTCGCCGCCATGGAGACGGCCCGCATCCGCGGCGGCAACCTGCCGGAGACCCTCGACCGGCTCGGCGAGTCGCTCCGCGAGATCATCCGCCTCGAAGAAAAGGTCAAGGCCCTGACGGCCGAGAACAAGATGTCGGCCATCATGATGGGCCTCATGCCGGCGGCCATTCTCGGCATCTACTATTTCATCGAGCAGGACTGGGTGGCGGCCCTCCTGAACGACCAGTGGGGGCTGCTCCTGCTGGCGATTGCCCTGGTACTCAACGTGGGTGGGTTCCTCTGGATCCGCAAGATCGTGACGTTCGAGATCTAGCCCGTGCGCAGGAAGGTGGCGACGTGGTACTGGTTATCCTGATGAACCTGCTCGTGATGGCGGCGGTGTTCCTGGCCGTCTCGACGCTGTTCCGCGCGCCGGTCGAGACCCAGGACGAGTTCGCGTTCCGCATCGAGATTGACAACGTCGATCGCGACACGCTCTTCGAGGCGCCCGCCATCCGGCCGTTCCTGGTCCCGATTTACCACGTGGTCCGGCGGCTGAACCTGCCCGGCGTCAAGAAGCACATCCTGAAACTGCTCCTGGCCCTGGGGAACCCCAACCAGTACACCGCCGACGAGTACCTGGTCATCTGTGTCGTGTGGGGCGTGGTCGGGGCGATGGCACTGTGGTCGGGTGCGTGGGCGGCCGTCGGGTACCTGTCGTTGCCGGCCCTGGTGGCTTTCGTGATCGTCGGCTTTGGCGTCGGGTTCCTGGTGGCGTACCTGTGGCTTCGCGAGCGGGCCCTGGCCCGGCTGCGCGCCATCTCCAAGCGGCTGCCTTACACGCTGGATCTCATCGCCATGGCGATGGACGCCGGCGCCACGTTCTACGAGGCGGCCAGCGCCGTCACCCGCGACGACCCGGAGGAACCGCTGAACCAGGAGCTGGGCATGGTGGTCCGCGAGATCGACTTCGGCCGCAGCCGGCAGGACGCTCTCACCCACCTGGGCCGGCGTATCGACGTCGACGGGCTCGACAGCATCCTCTCGGCCGTCCTTCAGGCCGAGCAACTCGGTACGCCGCTGGCCCACGTCCTCAAACTCCAGGCCAACCTTCTGCGGATGCGCCGAAGCATGAGGGCCGAACGCCGGGCCGGAGAGGCCTCCGTCAAGATGCTGGTGCCCTCCATGCTCATCCTCATGGCGGTCGTCCTGGTCATCTTCGCGCCGATCATCGTCCGGGCCATCCGCGGCCAGTACCTCGATTAGGACTATTCCTTGCGGGACGAGGGGGCCGCCAGGTCGAAGGCCACGCTGTACGCCTCGCCGTCGAACTCCGTGTTGACCTTCATGCCGCTGTTGTAGAAGACGGCGAGCATGGCCTTGTTCGTCGGCAGCACCTTGGCAAAGAAACGCCGGACACCCCGCTGCCGCGCGATCTGAACCAGGTAGTCCAGCAGGAACGTGCCCAGGCCCTTGTCCTGCCACTCGTCCTGGACGATGAACGCCACTTCCGCCACCTGCGTCTTCGGGTCCAGGAAGTACTGGGCCATGGCGACGATCTCGTCGCCGCCGCTCTTGGGCACCACCCCGACGATCGCCAGGTCGCTCTGGTAGTCGATGTTGGCCAGACGCTGGACGTCTTTGTGCGGGAACCGAATGGTGTGCGTGAAGTACCGCGACCGCACGGACTCGGCGCTCATCGAGTAAAGCATCTCCGACAGGGGCGGCTCGTCGGTCGGCTTCACCGGCCGGAAGAAAATCTGCGTGCCGTCGCGCAGCGTGTCGTAGCGCTCGAGTTCCTCCGGGTACCGCACCTGCTCCCACGCCAGTTCGATCTGGTCTTCGTGGAGGTACTTCTGGGTCTTGGCGGCCTGGATCAGGTCGTTCCGGAACTTCGGGTGCGCAATGTTGATCAGCGATAGCGCCCGCTCGCGGATGCTCTTGCCGTGCAGGTACGCGATGCCGTACTCGGTGACCACGTAATGGACGTCGCCGCGCGTCGTCACCACGCCGGCCCCTTCGGTCAGGTGCGACACGATGCGCGAGACGGTGCCGTCTCTGGCGGTCGAGGGCATGGTGATGATGGCCTTGCCCTCTCGGCTGCGCGCGGCCCCGCGGACGAAGTCCACCTGCCCGCCGATGCCGCTGTAGAAGCGGTACCCCAGCGAGTCGGAGCACACCTGGCCCGTCAGGTCCACCTCCAGGCCCACGTTAATTGCCACCATCTTGTCGTGCTGGCTGATGACGTACGGGTCGTTGACGTACTCGGTGGGGTGGAACTCGAAGAACGGGTTGTTGTCGATGTAGTCGTACAGGCGCTGCGACCCCATGCAGAACGAGGCGATGACCTTGCCGCGGTTGATGGTCTTCTTGGTGCAGGTAATGGCCCCGCACTCGACCAGGTCGATGATCCAGTCGCTGAACATCTCGGTGTGGACGCCCAGTTCCTTCCGGTCGCGCAGAAACTCGGCCAGCGCCTGCGGAATGCGACCGATGCCGCACTCGATCGTGCTGCCGTCCTCCACCAGACGAGCCAGGTTCTGGCCGATGCGCCGCAGCGTCTCGTCGGGCTCGGCCACGGGCACCGTGATGATGGGTTCGTCGTGCGGCACGAGCATGTCGATGTCATTGACGTGCAGGAACGCGTCGCCGAGGGTGCGCGGCATGCGGGCGTTGGCCTGGGCCACCACGTACTTGGCGTTGGCGGCGGCGGACTTGACGATATCCACCGACACGCCCAGGCTGCACAGACCGCTGGCGTCGGGCGGCGTGACCGAGATCAGGGCCACGTCGATCGGAATCCGCCCCGACTCGAACTCCTGCGGAATCTCCGACAGAAAGATCGGCGTGTAGTCGCCGATGCCCTGGTCCAGCGCGTGGCGCACGTTGTCGGCCACGAAGAACGAGTTCATCTTGAACTTCGAGCGGAACGCCTCCTGGGCGTACGGCGCCGAACCCATCGTCAGCAGGTGGATGATGTGGGCGTCGTAGATGTGCTTGCCGTGCTCCACGATCGCGTTGACCAGGTGCTGCGGCTGGCCGCACCCCGTCCCGATGAAGATGCTGTTGCCGGGCTTCACGAGTTTCATCGCCTCGGCGGCGGTGCCGATCTGATTGCGGTACCGCTGTTTCCAGTCGAAGTCCTGCGACATGACGGTTTCTTTCTACGCCTCGGCCACGCTGATGCGTGCGTCCACGGCAATGGGGGCGGTGCCTTCCGGCCCCACCATGTAGGGGTTGATGTCCATTTCCTGGATGGGCGGGAACTCCGTGACCAACTGGCTGAGCCGCTGCAGCCCCTCGGCGATGGCGTCCACGTCCACGCCCTCCCGGCCCCGGACGCCCCGGAGGATCTGATAGGTCTTGGTGCTTGTCAGCATCTTCCTGGCCTCGTCCGCCGTCAGCGGCGCCAGGTGGAACGAGACGTCGCGGAGCACCTCGACCATGATGCCGCCCATGCCGAACATCATCAGCGGCCCGAACCGCGGGTCGCGATTCATGCCGAGGATGACCTCCTGTCCCCCGCCGCACATCTCCTGCACCAGCACCCCCAGGATGTTGGCGTCGGGCACCTTCTTCGGAATGCGGTACATCATCAGGTCGAACGCGTCGCGGACCTCTCGGGCGCTCGCCAGGCCCAGTTTCACGCCGTCCACGTCCGATTTGTGCAGGATGTCCGGCGACCAGATCTTCAGGACCACGGGATAGCCGAGTTGGTCGGCGATGTTGGCGGCCTGGTCGGCCGTGGTGGCCAGCGAGCCCTTCGGCGTGACGAAGCCGTAGGCCTCGAGGATCTCCTTGGACTCCATCTCGCCGATCTCCCGCTGGCCCCGGCGCAGGTGCCGGTCGATGATCCGCTCCACCTTCCGCCGGTTCACGGGGAAGAGTTTGACGACCCGCTTGGGGCGGGCACGCCAGCGGACGTAATCGGTCATGGCGCGGAGCGTGGTCACCGCGCTCTCGGGCGAGTCGTACGGCGGGATGCCGCCTTGCCTGAGGATCCGGATGGCCTCGCGCACCTTCCCCGCGCCCAAGAAACAGGCGAGCACGGGCTTGCCGGGCTTCTCTCCGACCACCCTGACGACCGCCTCGGCCGTGGCCGTGCAATCGGTCATGGCTTGCGGCGTGAGGAGAACGAGCAGGGCGTCGATGCCCGGGTCGTCGAGCGCGACGCGAAGGGCCAGTTCGTACCGGTCGGCGAGGGCGTCGCCCAGCACGTCGATGGGGTTGTGGATGTTCGCGGCGGGGGGAAGGCCTTTGGCCAACGCCTCGACGGTCTTGTCGTTCAGGGCGGCAAATTCGAGCCCTTTCCGCTCGATGGCGTCGGCCGCCATGATGCCCGGCCCGCCGGCGTTGGTGACGACGGCCACCCGCGGCCCCTTGGGCAGCGGCTGCTGGGCGAATGCCTGGGCAAAGTCGAACTGCTCCTTGATGGACGTGCAGCGAATGATGCCCGCCCGCTCGAAGACGGCCTCGTAAGCCGCCTCGCCGCCGGCGAGCGACCCCGTGTGCGACGACGCCGCTGCCGCGCCCGCTTCGGTGCCTCCGGACTTGACGAGCAGGATCGGCTTCGTGCCCGAGATGCGTTCGGCCTCGCGGACGAAGGCGTCACCGTGCGTGATGCTCTCGAGGTACCCCGCGATGACCTTGGTCTGCGGGTCGCCGCCGAGGGCCTCCATGACGTCGAGTTCGTTCACGTCGGCCTTGTTGCCGATGGAGATGAGCGAACTGAAGCCGATGCCGTTGGCATTGGCCATGTCGAGGATGGCGGCCAGCAGCGCGCCGGATTGGCTGAGGTAGCCGGTTCCACCGACGGCGGGCAGGTCGCCGCCGAAACTGGCGTTGAGTTTCCTGGCGGGCACCATGATGCCGAGGCAGTTCGGGCCGATGACGCGGATGCCCGCCCGCCGCGCGGTGCCGACCACCTGCTCCTCCAGGGCCTTGCCTTCGGGTCCGACCTCCTTGAAGCCGGCCGTGATGATGATGACGGCCTTGGCGCCCACGGCCGCGCACTCTTCCATGACGGCCGGGACGATCTTCGCGGGGATGACGACCACCACGAGGTCGGGCACCTCGCCGATGGACGCGAGGTTCGGGTAGCACGTCAGCCCCTCCACCTCGGTCGCCTTCGGGTTGACGGGGAACACCTTCCCCTGGAAGCCGCCGCGGAGCAGGCTGGCGAGGATCTCGTGGCCGGTCTTGCCCGCTTCGCGCGAGGCGCCGACGACGGCCACCGAGCGGGCGTTGAAGAACGCGTCGAGGCTCTTGTCGCGAGGGTCGTCCATCGTGTCACAATCCGTGGATGGCGAAGACGTTGGCCCGGACCTTCCGGATGGTCTCGTCGATCGCCGGATCGACGATCTTACGCTGCATGCTGCCCGGCACGAGTTCCCGGTCGCGCAGGCCGGCCTGCCAGTCGGTGGACTCGAGCATGACG
>Ga0307378_10004999_pt1 | contig 18634 bp, 15 predicted proteins | sample UN1MG_FD_202238 | JGI IMG/M metagenome (GOLD analysis project Ga0307378, IMG submission 202238) | Soil microbial communities from Risofladan, Vaasa, Finland - UN-1 | ecosystem: Environmental > Terrestrial > Soil > Coastal area > Acid sulfate soil | place: Finland: Risofladan, Vaasa | collected... | reverse complement strand
TTCTCTTTGCTCTTAGATAATCGATTTTAAAATGAATTAGGGTACCATCTAAGTCCCAAACGATTGATTTAATGGGTTTTTTCTTTTGCATTTAATATACCAAATCAGAATAAATTGGTCCCTTTGGAGTAAGTTCGGATTTCTTTAAGTTTACTTGGTTAATAGTAAAAGTCCCAAACTCTAAATATTTATTCTCAATAATTAAATTCTTAAGTGTATCAAAAGTTTTATAATTTATTTTACCCTTTTTGAGTCGTGCAATCGTTAGATGAGGTTCAAATTTTGTTCTCTTATCACGTTCAATGTGTAATTTATCAAATAAGTAATCTTCAATCGAATCCTTAATATTTTGCAGGAATTGAATATCGCCTATTAATTTTGTCCATAAAACTGAAAACCTATTAAATTGGCCGACTCCTTTCAGAAAATAACTGAAAGTTTTCCCTTGAAATAATTTTTCATTAATATCTTCATGTAAAATCCTGTAAATCTTAGGTGCTAAAGTTTCGGGTATATTTCCTAAAAATTTCATTGTCATATGTAAATTTTCAGGTTCTACCAGTTTAATCTTTGGCTGATTTTGCTTTAACCTTTGAGAAAATAAAGTAATTTTCTCAATAGTTTCAATATCTTTTAATTCAATAGCTATAAATGATCTAATCATTTTTTTTCCCAATAATTAAAAATTCTCCAATTTTTTTTTGTTATTAATTTTTTTTGTTCTGGAATAATATGAATTTCTCCTAAATCTTCCATAGAAGATGATTTTATAATCTTAATGATATCTTTTAGAAAGATTATATTCATTTTAGCTCGAGTATTTCCATCTGCAGAGGCATTATGTGGCATTAGAATCATTCTAATATTTGGTTGTTCATGTTTTATATTTTTCAATTTCCTAAGAGTGTTAAAATCAATAGGTTCTTTAGGAAAGACATCAAAAGCAATATTTATTTGAATTTCTTTATTTTTTAACATATCTAAAAGAGTTTCCAGTTCTAAAATACCCCCTCGTGCAGTGTTTATTAGTAAGGACCCTTTTTTCATTAACTTTAGTAAGTCTCGATTTACTAAATTTTCAGTATGTTTATTTAAGGGGACATGTAGACTAACTATATCTGATTCTCTAAAGATATCCTCAATATTTTCTTTAAATTTAATTAAAGGATAATCCTTTTCAAACTGTTCCATTTGATTATTGTCATTATAAAGGATCCTTACGCCCCAAGGATACAATCTTCTTACTATTTCTTTCCCAATTTCACCTAATCCTATAATTCCGAGGGTTTTATCTGAGATTACGGAACAGAGAGATTTATCTAAATCCCATTTATCTTCAGGAGTCCATTGTTCATCCCAAATATAATTATGGAGATCAACTATATCCCTTAAATTCGCCATTATTAGTGCTATAGTATAATCTGCAACTGTTTCGTAAAGAACACCAGGAGTATGCGTAATCAATATATCATCTTTTTCAATTCTTTGAATATGATTATATCCTGCAGTTGATGTTGAAATTGCGAAAATTTTTGAGTTTTTTAATGCCTTTGAGGATATTGGATGACTTAAATGACATCCAAGAATATCAGGATCGAATAATTCTATTTCTTTTTCAACTTCTTCCTCTAATGGAAATCTTCCATTGAAATATTTGAATTCTGCTATATTATCTAATTCTTGCCATAAATTTTCGATAATTTTACGATATTTTTCAGAAATTTGCTCATTAGAACCAATCTCCTTTATTGAGAATACATTCGAGGTAAATAATACTTTAGGTTTATAAGTCATATCCATATCCAGAAATATTGAATATTTAAACTTTATCGTAAATCGAATATATTTGTATCTTTGTTATTATCAAGATTTATTAAAATTAAATCTAATTTATATTTAAAAAAACTAAAAGATGGTAGAATATAGCGAAAGTAAGATGTCAAGAATGTAAAAAAGGAATTATTAGGGGGGTAAAAATACAAGAGTTTGACCCCATCGAACCAACAACTATGCACGTATTCTGTTCTGAATCTTGTAGAGAAAAATGGATTTCTGGTCTGGAAAAGAAAACTTAAATTATGTTTCTAGCATTACCTCTTTATTTTTTCTGGAAGATAAAATTCATACGTTTTCTTAAGTAGTTTAGTTTTCATATATCTATCAAATCTTCTGGCATTTTGGAAAACAACCCAGATCATTTTATCGTTTTTATAGTACTTATGCACTTCTTCAAATGTAATTGGCTCTATCTCAAAATCTGTGACTTCTTCTTTAAAAAATCTATTAATCCTTCTTATTAACCGAGGGATAATTTCAGGCTTCTGTTCTTTGAAAAAATTAGCAATTAGATCAATAGTTACCGACCTCCAATCATAGTATCTATCTACAACTTCTTGTACAAATAATGCTTTTAATAGAAATCTAAGAAAGGATGGAGCACTTTTTAAGAATAGTTCTGCTTCCATCGCTTCAATGTTATTTTTACGAAAAAGTGGTGTACTTGTATCAAGATATAATAATTTTGAGTCATCATTTATTCTTGGATTGCGATGATCATAATCAATAACAACAAAATTGGATATTTGTCCATCTATTCCAACATCATAAATCCTACTTTCATCATTAAACGTCCATACTTTTTGTAATTCTCTCATTGTAAGGAGAATTAATTTTTCTATTTCATCATTAGATATATTATGAATAACCTTATTCCCAACAGCTTCAGGATCGATCTTTTGTTGGACACAGTAAAACTGTATTTGCCCTTTATGATCTTTAAACCAGAGTGCTTTATGTTCAGGAAGGTTTAGACCTATCTCTTCATTTAAAATTTTGCAGTATTCATTATAAGCCCAAAGATGCCTTTTAACTTGTTTCTCGTTATCAAATATAGGGATCCTTTTATAAGCTAAACGTTCAGGATCATCAAGAATTTCAAAAACTAAGCTAATTTCTCCAAATCCAAGAATTTTAATTGGTATTTTACCCTTTTCTGGGTATACAGTATCAAGTGTTTTTTCAAATTCTTTTAACAATTCAATATTTACTTTCATAAGATACCATTGCAGAATTTAGAAATTTCATTTAATTTTAATTTAACATTGTTTTTATTTAAAAGTATAAACTTTATTCATTTTATCTTCTTTAAATAATTAACATTAATGGTAATTACAGTCGTTAGGGGATTTTAATAGAAAAGATTCTAGATTGGGAAAATTCTGAAATGATAGGGCAAAACAAAGAGCCTCCACACAATACTCTTGTCCCTTACCAAGATATTGATTCTGCTTTATCTGGAAATTTTGAATCTTCGCAATATTATAAGTTGCTTAATGGTGAATGGAAATTTAATTGGGTCAAAAAACCTTCTGAACGCCCCGTGGATTTTTATAAAGAAAATTTTGATAATAGTCTATGGGACGAGATACCAGTACCAAGTAATTGGGAAATGTATGGTTATGGAACTCCAATATACACTAACATACAATACCCTTATAGTATAAAGCTAGATAATATTCCTAGTATAGATCATGATTATAATCCAGTAGGTTCATATCTAACAAAATTTACAGTTCCAAATGAGTGGCTTCAAAGGGAAACTTTTTTACATTTTGATGGAGTTATTTCAGCATTTTATCTTTGGATAAATGGAAAGAAAGTTGGATATAGCCAGGGTTCAATGACACCTGCCGAATTTAATATTACAGAGTTTCTACGAAAAGGCATAAATACTTTAGCTGTAGAAGTATATAGATGGTCTGATGGAAGTTATTTAGAAGATCAAGATATGTGGAAATTAAGTGGGATTTACCGTGATGTATACTTGTTCTCTACAGCTAAAGTTCATATACGAGACTTTTTTGTATATTGTGTTTTTAATGAAAATTATGAAGATGCGATATTTAAAATTCGTCTAAAGCTTAAAAATTATGGAATGCATAATGGTAACAATTTTAAACTCGAGATCTCATTATTTAATGAGAAAAAAGAATATATCGAGTCAGAGGTATTAATAGAAAATTATATATTCATTGAAAAGCAAAAAGAAAAGACAGTGGAACTACAAAAGGAAATCAAAAAGCCTAAAAAATGGTCAGCAGAAACACCAAATCTTTATGATGTGATTTTAGTTTTAAAGAACTCTGATAATGATGTAATTGAAGTGGAGCATTGTAAATTTGGTTTTAAGCAGATAGAAATAAAAGCTGATGGAGGTTTTTATATTAATGGAAAGTCAATTATTTTTAAGGGTGTAAATAGACACGAGCATGATCCAGATTTTGGGAGAGCGGTACCTTATTATAGAATGATCCAAGACGTAAATTTATTAAAGCAAAATAATATCAATGCTGTTCGTACAAGCCACTACCCAAATCATCCAAAATGGTATAATTTATGCGATCAATACGGAATCTATATTATAGATGAATGTAATTTAGAATCACATGGTTTACGTGATATTTTACCTAATAGTGATCCTAAATGGACAGAAGCATGTGTTAATCGAATGATTAGGATGGTTGAAAGGGATAAGAATCATCCATGTATTGTTATGTGGTCGCTTGGAAATGAAGCGGGTATGGGTGATATATTTAAAAAAATGAAGGAAGAATCGCTTAAGATTGATTCTACAAGACCCATACATTATGAAGGAGACATCCAACACGAAGTTTCTGAAGTAATTAGTTTTATGTACTTTCCTCCAAAAATGCTTGAAAGAATGATAAAAGGGAATAAATATGGAGAGATTGGAAAGTCTAAAAAACTTAAAAATGGGATAGTAAAACCATATATGCTATGTGAATATGCCCATGCAATGGGAAACAGTCTTGGTAACTTTAAAGAATATATGGATGTCTTTGAAAAATATCCCAACGCTGTTGGAGGTTTTATTTGGGATATGATTGATCAAGGACTTCGTAAGACTTCAGAGAATGGAAAACAATTTTGGGCTTATGGAGGAGATTTTGGTGATGTACCAAATGATAAGAATTTCTGTATTAATGGAATTGTTATGCCTGATAGGAGACCAAATCCTGCATTATTTGAAGTTAAAAAAGTATATCAAAATATTATAATAATTCCAATTGATTTATTTACAGGTAAAGTTAATATTTATAATAAATATAATTTTCTCTCGCTGAATTTTATTACTTTATTATGGGAATTAATTGCTAATGGATTAAAAGTTGAAGAGGGCCGAATAGACAAACTTAAAGTAAAACCTGAAGGAATGATAGAGTTATGTATTCCGTTTAAGACACCAGATGTTACTCCAAATACTGAATATCATCTAAGAATCTCATCAGTTCTAGTAGAAGATATGATTTGGGCTAATAAGGGTCATATCCTCGCGTGGGATCAATTTAAAATACCTTATAATGTCCCTATAAAAACAGAAATGAATGTAGATGAAATGGATAATGTTACACTTGAAGAGTTAGATGATGTTTATATAATAAAAGGAAATCAATTTACAATTAGATTTGGAAAATTAACGGGTGCTATAGATTATTATTCTTTTAAAAATTTGGATCTGATTGTTAACTCTTTAATACCGAATTTTTGGAGGGCATTGACTGATAATGATCAAGAAAAAGTCGATTTTTCCGAAGTACCATTTCCAAGTGTTGATAAAACTTGGAGAGTTGCTGGAAAAACAAGGAAAGTAAAAAAAATTGACTATAAAAATATTAATCCTCAAGTTATTCAGATAAAGGTACAATTTCAAATACAAAATTCTAAAAATCCCCTTGAAACAACATATAATATTTATGGGAATGGATGTATAATTATAAAAAATGATTTTACTCCAGATAGAAATATGGTTCGTTTTGGAATGCAGACAACAATTCCAAGACAATATAACAAAATGACATGGTATGGGAGAGGTCCTCATGAAACTATGTTAGATAGAAAAACTGGAGCTGCTATTGGAATATATTCTGGTTTAGTAGAAGAGTTAGTTACTCCATACATTAAACCGCAAGAAAATGGGAATCGAACCGATATACGTTGGGTCGCTTTAACTAATAAAGAAGGAAATGGATTGTTAGTATCCGATGTTGGTGGAACTCATCTTAATACAAGCGCTTGGCCTTACACAATGGAAGATTTAGAATCCGCGACACATGATTATGAACTGCCTCGCCGTGAATTTATTACTTTTAATATTGATTTTAAGCAACAAGGAGTAGGAGGGGACATTCCCGCCCTGGCAGCACTTCATAGTAAATATATACTCAAAGGAAATGTGAATTATAGTTATACATTTCTTCTTAGAGGTTATATTAATGAAATGGGCGAAATTAGTTTAATTGCTCAAAAGAGACCTCCAATTATATGACCTGGATTTAACAATGTTATTAAATTAAAACTTACTTAGAATTATATTTATAAAGTATTTCAAGGTAATGGTGATTAAGTGGCTCGTCCTTTATGGTTCGTAAAATTACTTAAAAAAGCATTTCCAAATATTAAATTTATTGCCAAATTGACAAATCTACCAATCCTAGGTACTATTTTTGATTATTTGCTTTTTAAGGGGGATGATATTATATACCTTCCTCAAGATAAAGTCATAGATTTAAACAAACCAATAGGAGAATATCAAGAATTTGTTCTACCTTCTCAGGTGTTGGAATATTTTATTAACAAAGCTAAGAACCATTGGATCATGAATTTTTGTATTTGCAGATCGAGTATGGACTGCCAAGACTATCCAATTGATTTAGGGTGTCTTTTTCTTGGAGATGCTGTACTGGATATTAATCCCCAATTAGGAAGATTAGTTTCTAAAGAAGAGGCTCTGAATCATTTAAGAAAATGTAGAGAAGCGGGGCTAGTTCATATGATTGGTAGAAATAGATTAGATGCTCAATGGCTCGGAGTTAAACTTGGAGAGAAACTTTTAAGTATTTGTAATTGTGATCCTTGTTGTTGTTTATGGCGAGTGTCTCCAATATTAGCACCTAAAATCGGATTAAAAATTAAAAAAATGCCTGGAGTTAAAGTTCAAGCTACTGAAAAATGTATTGGATGCGGAACATGCATTAAAGGCGTGTGTTTCGTCAATGCCATAGATTTAATAAATAATCAGGCGTTTATAAGCAATGAATGCAGAGGATGTGGTCGATGTGTTGAAATTTGCCCTCAAAAAGCAATAGAAATACTATTTGAAGATGTTAGTTATGTGAAAAAATCAATTGAGGAAATAGAAAATATTATTGACATTGTCTAAATTTAAGATTTTTGTTCCCAATATACATTATCTTGTTTAATATTTCTAATTCTTGTTCTTTCTTTAAGTGCAGAAACTGCTTGAACTGCTTCTTTGATAGAATGAAAAACTGGTATATTTGCTAGTTCTAATGAGTCAATTATTAAAGAATACTTTGGAATATAAGGAATAAAACAAACAAGTGGTTTTCTTTTTGTTAATACAACATTAGCTATTCTTCTCCCTATTTGAAAAGAAATATTAGGGGGATATGGAAGTATTAATAAAATAATACATTCAATTCTTTCAATATCAGATAAAAATCTAACTACATTTTCAATATCGGTATCCAAAACTGACCCTGTTAAATCAATTGGATTGTTAAATGAAGCAATTTCCCTAGCAACAGGGCTAGTTAATGATTTCATATCTTCTTTCTCCTTTTCTGTTAATTGTACGGCATTCAACCCATATTTTCTTAACATATCACTTGCTATAACACCATGTCCTCCAGATCCAGAAACTATCACAACATTTCCAAATGTCACTACATTCTTACCAAATGGGTTTCTGCGATGTGATAATACATCATATACTTTGAGACATGTTAATAACTCTCTTTCAGAATGAGGTTGAATGACAAAATTTTGTCTCAGCGCATTATAAATAACCTTATAATTCCCAGCAAGACTTGCTGTATGAGATTTAGTTGCTATTTTTCCTTCCTTTGTTTTTCCTCCGTAAAATACTATAACGGTATCATCTGATTCTTTTGCTAATTGTGCAAATTTTTTTGCTTTACCCTCTTTAAAACCTTCTAAATAAAATGCAATATTAGAAGTTTCTTTGTCTACCTTACTAAAGTATTCTAATAATATCGATTCATCTACAACTGCACGGTTACCTATAGAAACCGCAGTAGAGACACCTATATTTCTTTCCGCAAATTTCACAAAGAATTGATCAACCAAAAATCCTCCACTTTGGCTTATTAGCGCTACAGAACCTTTTGGTGGTCTTGTGATGCGTTCTGTAGGTAGAAATATAGTATCAACAGTAGGAGGTGCATAAACGCCAAGGCAATTAGGGCCTAGAACAGCAATATCATTATCAAATGCAATTTCTTCTAATTTTTTTTGACGATTTATACCTTCACCACCTACTTCAGCAAAACCACCTCCAATTATTACACTTGCAGGGATACCTAAATCAGCACACTCTTGAATGTATCCTAATGTATCATCTGGACCTACAGCAATCACTAAAAGGTCAGGAATTTGAGGAAGTCTATCTAATCGATCATATAGCTCTACTCCCTCAATATCACCCCCATTGGGATAAACTCCATAAACCTTAACGTCCATTTCAAATTCATTTTTTAATAAAACAATTCTCCCTGGACTAAGAGGATTCTTTTTTGAGACTCCAACAACCGCTAGTGATTTTGGTTTAAAAAGCTTTTCTAAATCCATATTAAACAAAATAATTCTAAAATTGGCTTGTATTAAAGTATGTTCTTTTAAGATATAAATTAATTTATTTTTCATTTAGATTCATCTAAATTAAACCTTTATTAGGAAGCAAAGAGAAATAATATCAATTTAATATTTTTTAAAAAAAAAAAAGGAGAGTAAGAAAAAATGAAAAATGAAAGTCATTCAATTAAAGGAGCTGCTAGTTATGCTACTGGACAAATTGCAGATCAAGCGGCATATCAATCTTTTACATTCCTTGTATTCACTTTCTATTTTGCTGTGGTGCAACTTAACATTACGTTAATTACAATAGGATTTATAATATGGGCAGTTTGGAATAGCTTCAATGATCCGATGTTAGGTTATCTTTCAGATAGAACTCATACTAGATTTGGTAGACGTATGCCATATATTATGATCGCTATAATTCCTCTAGGAATTGTATTGTTTTTATTATTCACACCACCTTTACCAATTGGAGCTGCAAATCAAATAGGGAACTTCATATACTTTTTAATCATAATAATTGTTTTTGAATTCTTCTATACAATGTATAGCCTTAATGCTACATCTTTATTTCCTGAGACTTTTATTTCTAAAAAAGAGAGAACAATGGCTAACAATGTAAGACAAGTATTTCTTATTTTAGGATTAATTGTTGCGTTTATTTTACCTTCAGCATTTATAGCTAATTATGCTCCTGATACACCAGCGGAGAAGGTTACGGCGTTAGGGGAATATCAGATTTTTGGTATAGTATTAGCTATTATTGTAATTGTTGTTGGAGGTATTTTTATAAAATTTACACCTCGAGAAAAGGTTGAATTCAAAGAAGATTATAAGAAGGCACCAAGTTTTTTTAATTCTATAAAACTTTGCGTAAAAAGTAAATCTTTTATGTGGTATATTCCTGCGGAAATTGCTAATTGGTTTGTATATGGTATTCTTCCCACATTAGTACCTCTTTATGCAAAAGTGGTTTTAGGAATGGAAGATGCTACCATGATCTCACTATTATTAGGTTCTACATTTATAGCATCGGCTATTTTCATTACAATCATATGGAAACCAGTAGTACGAAAAATCGGTAATAGAAAAGCATGGATGATTTCAATGACAACATGGATTTTTACCCTTTTACCCTTAATGTTTCTGGGACCAAATATGGAAATAATTGCAATTATAGTATTTTTCTTTATAGGGCTTGGATTATCGGGGTCTTTATATATAATCGATTTAATCATTTCAGATATTGTTGATGAAGATGAGGTGAATACAGGCACACGTAGAGAGGCTGGATATTATGGTGTTAATGCATTCTTTCTTAGATTAGCAATTATAATTGTATTTATAAGCATCGGTCCTGTTTTTATTATCGCTGATTGGGAAGTATTCACGACGGTATCATCTGCAGTTGAAATAGGGCTTCGAACACTAATGTTTGTTTATCCTGCTGTTGCATTGGTAATAGGTATATTAGCGGTTTATAAATATCCTTTAGATGGAGAAAAATTAATTAAAGTAAGAGAAGAAGTCCAAAGATTGCACGAAGAAAAAAAATCTAAAATATAATTTCTTTAATTATTCTTTATTTTTTTTAAGTTTATTATACCTTGACGAATTCTTTTAAGAATCTCTTCAATCTCTTCTTTCTTCACTATTAAGGGTGGCATTATAATATGAGTATCTTTTTTATTACCACAGTAATTCAGTAAGACACCTGCTTTAATTATGGAAAGCATACCTAACTGGCTATCATCTTCATTATAAAACTCTAGGCCCCACATAAGTCCTCTGCCCCTTGTTTCTTTAATGAGATCTGAATAATCTTCAGCAATCTCCTCTAAACCTTTACCAAATAATTTACCCATTTCTTGAACATGTTCTAGAAATTGCGGATCAGATTGTATTTCTAACATTTTGAGAGCAATTGCACATCCTAGGTCTGAACCTCCCGTTGTTGAAATGTGGATAAATGGATCTTCTTTGTAAACTGCTTTTTCGATAAATGGTTTATAGCTGCAAGTTGATAAAGGATATACACCAGAGCTCATTCCTTTTCCACAAACTATAAAATCTGGCACTACTTTTTCATTCGGATACAATCCACCATAAATTGCCCAAAACACACCTGTTCGTCCTAATCCTGCTTGAACTTCATCATTTATCATCATTACACCTTTCTCATCGCAGATTTCTCGAACTTCAGCGTAATAACCTTCTGGAGCAATCAACACACCACCGCTAGCGGGAATTGTTTCTAAAATAACACACGCAATATCTTCTATTACAGCTTTTCGCATTGCATCTATGTCTCCATAAGGAATTTGTTTAAATTCGGGAAAATTCCAGAGGAATGGATCTTTAAAGTCAAGATCTCCTGTCAATAGAGCAAAGCCTGTGTGACCATGATATCCTCCAACTGCGGAGATACATCCCTTTCTTTTAGTATAGGCCCTTGAAAATTTAATAGCAGTATCTATTGCTTCACCTCCACTTACTCCAAAAGTAGTTTTACTTATATCTCCGGGCATCAAATCTGCTAATTTTTTTCCTAATAATGCTCTCCATTCTGATAAAAGTAGATGGTCTCCTAAATCTAATCCTCCATCTAAAGCATCTTTAAGCCGTTGAACGATCTTTGGATTTCGGTGTCCTAGATTAAATACACCACCAGAAGAGCGACAATTATATAAATCTAACGGAGGTGTTCCTGGTTTTACACCTTCTAATGTTTTTAGATGAATTCCATCTCTTTCTCCAGGAATTACTCCTAATCCAAAACCTTTAAACATTCGAACTTTAGGACCATTAACATGTTTAGAATACAAATTAAGTAATTCTTTTTGAGATAGAGTTCCAATATATTTTTCCTTAAGGTTCCCTTTCATAATGTTAATTAAAAGTGCGTTAATATATTAAAATTTTGAAATTAGCATTTTTACTAGAATTCAGAGAAATGTATCAAGTTTTAAATTAAAATAGAATAATAATAGAAAAGAAAAAAGGAAAATTAAAAAAATCGCTTAAAATTCATAACCACACTTTTTACATACATGTTTTTTAGCATACATCGGGATGTGACCAACATAACTTAAGACTTTAGTCTTATCTTCTATGACCTTGATATTCGAGCCTACAGCGCCGCACATTGGGCAGGTAATTCGCTCGTCACTTGCGAAGCCTCCCGCACCGATGTCGGGGGGCTTGAGTTCATCAAGTTCAGATTCAACTTCCGTAAGGTGTGCTGTTGTCGATTCTAGTACGTGTTCTTTTTCTGAGATTTGATCTGTCAATTCTTGAATCTGATTATCTCTTTGTAATAGAGTATTATTCAATTCGCTTAATTGAGAATTTAATTGAGTAATCTCACCTTGAGAGGTTGCAAGTTTGGAAGTAAGTTCATCAACTTGAGAATTTAGACTATTAATTTCTCCTTTATTAGCGGATATTGTATTATTAGCATCATTTAATTCTGCTTCTAAGTTTGAAGATTTTTCTTTAAAAGTTTCTAAATTTGATATATTTTCTTCTTTTAAAGCTAAATTATTTTCAAGATCATTAGTTTTAGATTTAAATTCTGCTAATTCTGTTTTAAGGTTATTATTTTCAGTATTTAAATCTCTAATGATATCTTGATCATCCGTTTTGGTCTTTTCAAGATCAGTTTTAGTTTCTGTTAAGATATTTTCTGATTGTTCGAGTTTACTTTGAGTTTCATCGAGTTCGTTCATGGTATCGGCAAGTTTATCTTTTGTTTCAGCTAGTTCCTTTTTGGTTTCAGTTAATTGCTTTTCTAAATCATTTACTTTGGCTCTTAGATCAAGTAAGAATTTACCTTCAACCGACATTTTCTTATCGGGTTTTTCCTCTGCCCTTGCCCAGTCTATTGACAATTTTATTTCACCATATTCAATTTTTTTTGTTTTTTGAATTGATTTTATGAATTTAATTTTTTAATAATATATAAATCATAGTGTATTAAGTTTTTAATTATTTTTACTTTTAGAGTTCAATTTCCAAAATTAACTATTATGATTTAATTATTTTCGAAATTATAATATTAATATAATGTAAAAAAATCATAATTAAAATTTACTTAGCTCAATGGAAAATAAAGAAGTTTCTCAAGATATTATTGAATATATTTCCACTTCAGGAGCATATAAAACACCATTTACTTTAATTATCCTTTTACAGTTATTTTTAGGTTGCATAGTCATTATTTTAGTCAATCTTTGGTTCTACAATGATCTCTATTTTTTATTAACAGGAGAATCATTTTTGTCATTTATTTTGATGGGTGAGTGGTGGGAATGGTTGTTACTTCCATTAAATATTTATGGGAATCTTCTATTATTTGCGTTCTCCATAATATTATTTTCAACGGTCATTTATAAGGTATTAAATAAGCTCTATCCTCCTAAAGAAGGTATATTTGAAAGAGGGAGTAAAGAATGGAAATATACCCATCGAAGATTTTGGACTGCTTATTTTCCAATCTGGTTAGCAAGAGCTTTACCTTTACCTTGGTCAGATATTTTTGTTTATCGATTTCTTGGAGTTCATATAGGGAGAAATGTTGTTGCTTACGAAGGATATATAGATCCAGAATTTGTAGAGATTGGGGATTATACAATGACTTCACTTAATATTTGCATTTTTTCCCATTTAATTTATCAAGATAAAATTTTAATCAAGAAGGTAAAAGTTGGGAAAACATGTATTGTTGGGCCACAAACTATAATTAGTCCTGGAACTATACTCCAAGATGGAGCAATTTTGGGTGTAAATAGCTATACGTGGATAAATCAAGTATTAGAAGGAGATTTAATTCATGTGGGAACACCAGTAAGTATGACACTTCAAATCCAATCCGTAGAAGATTCTCAAAAGAAAGCAGAAAAAATAAAAGGAGACTCTATAGATAATTCTAATCAACATGATAAAATTAATAGTGGAGGGAGCAGATAGAGAATGTTCCAACCAGCAAGTTTAAAAGGAGATTCGCCGACTCCTATAGATGAGAGACTTAGAAATAAATATCTTATCCTATATTTTATTATCGTCGTTCTTAGTTTTATTCCGTGTATTCTTTTTGAATATGCATATCTTCTCTTATTCTGGAGAGAAGGAGTATATCTCTTTTTCTTCTTCCTTTTACCTTTTAATATTATTATTTTAATTTACTTGCTGCAATTTAGTGCAATATTAATTTCAGTTTTATTTTTGGCTATGATAAAATTAATTTTTCTTCCAAAAGAGGGAATATTTAAGAGAGATATAAAAGATAAGAATTATTTTTATTGGAATTTAAGAAACATCGTTAAAAAATGGCCACTTTTTATTATTGCATCAAATCCACTTCCCTGGTTCAAAAATCGTTTCACACTCCGATTTTTTGGGGTAAAGATTGGCAAAAACGGAATACATGATAATAGCTGGATCTCTTCTGAATTTGTCTCTATTGGAAAGAATGTTATTATTGGAATGAATAGTATTCTTTTAAGTTTTGGAATCGAGCAGGATAAGTTTATTTTAAAAAGGATAATTCTGGAAGATGGCGTTCTAATCGGAGCTAAGTGTGTATTACTACCAGGAACTCATGTGAAACGCAATGCAAAATTATCTGCTCATTCTTATACAAAATTTAATGATATATTGGAAGAAGATTCTATATATATTGGGCATCCCGCAAAAATAAAACAAAGCTAAACGAAGATGATTTCAGAAAGGAGTGTTAAAATAAATCCTGAAAAGAAAATTACATCAAAAAAGAGAATAGTTCTAATATCGGATACTCATATTACTCGATCTAGAGGTCCTTTTAACCTTCATGCATATAATTTAGGTATTGAACAGATAAATAAGATAAAAGATGTTGATCTTTATTTACATCTTGGAGATATTACTCATACTGGCACACTTTTAGACTATCAATATTCTATAGAACAGTTTAAGAAATTTAAGCCGAGATCCAAATGTCCTATTATGGTTCTTATTGGAAATCATGATGCAATGAACGTAGGGTACTTGCTTTTTGAAGAAATGATAGGCAAGAGGCATTATGAATATGAAGATGATGATATATATATAATTGGAATAGATAGTACTAAACCAGACTTGCCTGGGGGTATTATCCATCATAATGTAATAGATGCGGTGAGCAAGAGATTAGAAAAACAAGAAAGAGAAAATAAATTTAAAGTAGTTTGTTTTCACCATCAACTCATTCCTATTCCAAATACAGGAAAAGAGAGATCTGCTATTGATGATTCAGGAGATATGCTTAAAATGCTTTTAGAGACAAAAACAGATTTAATTTTAAATGGTCATAGGCACACTTCAAATTTATATACTGTAAGCAGTAGTGAAAAAGATCTATATATTTTTAATGCGGGTACATTCTGTTGTAATAAAACTAGATATCGAGAGTTATTCACTTATTCAATTATTGATATTGAAGAAAATAATATTATTTTTAAAATCATTCCTATCTTAGATTTGAATTCCCAACATGAAATACAACGTCAAGTCAATTACTATCTTCCATTAGACATTAAACCTAATCAAAAATCAATATGCAAATTTATACAACTCTCAAATTCATTAATTAATGAAAAATCAGCAAAATTGGATAGCAATTTTGACAGAGCAATAGATAAAATTAATTCTATAGAAGATGTGGATTTAGTTGTACATACTGGAAATGTAACAAAAAATAGTTATAAGGAAGAATTCAAAATAGCAAAAGAAAAAATATGTAAATTAAAACATCCATATTTAGTTGTACCAGGCTATACTGATTCTAAACCCCCTGCTTGGGAATATTGGAAACATTTTTTTGGTGAATTTGATCCATTATATGAGAATGAGAAGTTATATTTTCAAGGATTAAATTCTACAACACGAGATTCTACGGACGGATATATTGGAAGAAAGAGAATGGGTAGGTTTATAGAAAAAGTTCTATCATTAAGTCATCAAAAAATATTTGGGGTTTGTTGTTTTCATAGTTTAATACCTACACCTTTAAGTGTGTGGAGAACAGAATTAATAGACTCAGGAGATGTCCTTTCTCAATTTGCTCGTTCGCAAATTGACTTGTGTTTAAATAGTTCACCAAGTATCTCCTTCAATGTGAAAATTGATTATACTGTTTTTTCTAATGGTGGAAATCTTAACCCTAAAAGATTTGATGAGACATTTATTGAAATAGATATTTACAAAAAAGGTAATGTTGTAGTTAAAGAACATAATTTGAAAACCGGTCAAATAAAAATAGTAGGTAATTATAATATAACTATCTTTATTTGAATACAATGGAAAATAATTGTAGAGATGCACTTTTAACAAATTGATTGATCTATATTTGATAAAAAATAAACTTAAAAGTAATATTTTTTTATAAAAATAAAGAAAATGCTTAAAATGAAAATTATATAAAAGATTTCTAGCATTTTAAGGGTGTTTTTATGGCTAAAGTGAAATTGAATTTATTAAATATTTTCCAGCTTAGAATTAACAAGAAATTTATAGAGTATGAAGGGAAAATTGTTGGAGACATAATCTCTCAATTTTTAGATGAACACAATAATAAACTCGAAGATGGATTATTGAATAAAAATAAAAAACAGTTTAATACTCAAGTTCTAATTTTATTGAATGGTCGAAATATAAAATATCTTAAAAACTATAAGACAAGCCTTAATGACGGAGATGAGCTCTACATATCTTATGCTTTAGCAGGAGGGTAAAATTATCACGTTTTTAAACGTTAAGCTTAAATATTAAAACCATCATTATATTTTTACGAAAAGCGATTATTTATTAATAGTTCTTAATATTGAATAATTTAGACGACGCTTCATTAATAACTATTTAAAATCTAGATTTGGTGATTTTTATTAGTAAGAAAATTGGTGTAATGGGTCTTGATAATGCAGGGAAAACCAGTATCATAACGGCAATTACGAAGCGCTTCGGTTTTGAGGAAGAGATTGCAAGATTAACACCAACAAGAAGAATTGCGCGCGATTCATTCCGATTCCTTGGAATTGAATTTACCAGAATGGATTTTGGAGGACAGAAGCAATATAGGGAAGAATACTTAAAACATCCTGAAAAATATCTAATGGGAACAGACTTATTATTCTATGTTATAGATGCTCAAGATTTTAATCGATATATCGAATCAATAGATTATTTAGAGGAAGTTCTACTTTTCTTCAAAGAAGAACAAGAATACGTGCCAATATGCATTCTTTTTCATAAATTCGACCCTCAATTAGTTAATGATAAGGATATCAATAAGAGAATTCTTACCTTAAAACAAGCATTAACACGGTACTCCAATGATTTTGACATCTTTTTTTTTGAAACCACTATTTTCGATATAAAATCGATTATGGATGCTTTTTCAAGTGGTTTATCAATGTTATTCGAAAAGATGGAGATGGTATCACAATTATTTTTAGAAATTAGTAAGAATTATAACTCAATATTAATCGCTTTATTTGATGCAAAAGGTATAACTTTAGGAGAGCATTTTAGACCTCATCTCCATTTACAAGAAAAATTAACGATATATGAAAAATATATTGAATTGCAAAAGCGTGTTGTTTCTGAGAATAGAACTCTACTCGAGTTTTCAGACAAATTTCAAAGCGGAGAAAGGTTTTCTGGTTTAATTGAGGTTCTCCACTTTGGGAATTTAGAGTTTTACTTGTTATTTATTGTTGAAGAGGATGAAGTCAATTTAGAACATACCATAACGCTTCTGGATAGAATTGAAGCAGCAAAACCTCAAATGGAAAACTTGATATTACAGATTATCCAATAAGAGTGCTATAAGAAACGCAGCTGGAGGGATTCGAACCCCCGAGCGCACATGCGCACCGGCTTTCTTGATCATCATAAAGAACGCTCGAGGCCGGCGTCTTACCATCTAGGCTACAGCTGCTTTATCTATTATATCAATAAATAATAAAAAAGTTTTTCTATTTAGCTTAAAACTTTGTATAAATAAAATTATTTCCCCCTTTAAAATTAGGGAAGCTTATTTCGATGAAGGTATATAAATTTTTAATTTTAAGGAGGGATCTAGTAGTCTTATTAATCCTTCTTCTTCATATTGTTTTAATAATAACTTTATTGCTGATACTCTTATATCATATTTTAATGCGATATCTGTTGCTAAAATCGTTTTTCTTTTCAAGATTGATTCTTTTATTTCTTTCTCAAGGTTTTTAGGGATAAATGCATCTCTCTCAACAATATTGATTTGTTTTGTCCTTCCATATTTTCTCCTAAGATTCAAGGTAGCTTTTCTTATTATTTGTTTTTCTTCCTTTTCCGACACCGAAAATCACAATATACTAATTATAATATAGTAAATATTATCTAATTGAAATTATAAATATTTAAAATTTAATAAAATTTTTGATTTATTATTGAAAATTTACGTTAATTTTTCAATATTGATTATCTGATTAAAATCTTAAAGTTTAACGAGATTTGAACGAAAAATATTATTTCAACGTTAAAAGGAAGAGACCAGAAGAAATCTACGCTAAAGTTTCAGATTATTTTAGGAGTGAAATCTTAAGTCAATATGCAAACTCTAAAAGTATGATGAAAATTCAAGAAAAAATAACTATTAGAGCTTTAGAATTATTAGATCTTCGGAAAAAAGATGCTTTAATTTTAGATGCAGGTTGTGGTCCAGGGTTTGCTGCGATGGTTCTAAAAGAAAAAGGGTATATTACTATAGCCCTTGATATTATATCTGAATTCTTAAATTATTATAACATTAAAGATTTAAATCCAATTGCGGCTGATATGTGTTTTACTCCTTTTAAGTCAAACACTTTTGACGCAATTCTTTCAATTTCGGCATTACAGTGGATTTATAGAGACTTATCTAATGAAGAAATGCATT
>Ga0307378_10004998_pt1 | contig 18637 bp, 18 predicted proteins | sample UN1MG_FD_202238 | JGI IMG/M metagenome (GOLD analysis project Ga0307378, IMG submission 202238) | Soil microbial communities from Risofladan, Vaasa, Finland - UN-1 | ecosystem: Environmental > Terrestrial > Soil > Coastal area > Acid sulfate soil | place: Finland: Risofladan, Vaasa | collected... | reverse complement strand
TTTCCAGCGGCATAGTCATGGGCAATGGCGACGTCAAGACAATTGCCGGCCTGAAAATCGAGGCTGTGCCTGCCTACAACATTGTCCAGATGCGGTCCCCCGGAAATCCGTTCCATCCGAAGGGGCAGGGCAACGGCTACGTGATCACGTTCGGCGACAAGCGCGTGTACATAGCCGGTGACACCGAGAACACCCCCGAGATGAAGCAACTCAAGAACATTGATGTCGCCTTTTTGCCGATGAACCTGCCCTATACGATGACGCCTGAGATGGTCGCCGATGCGGCTAAAGCTTTCGAGCCGAAGATTCTGTACCCCTATCACTACGGGCAGACCGACCCGAACAAGCTCGTCGATTTGCTCAAGGACTCGAAAGGGATCGAAGTCCGCATTCGCAACCTAAGATAGGTGTTGCATTTATGGCAAGAGTAAGCAAGCATTTGAACCGGCGCGATGTTCTAAAAGGCTTCGGACTGGGGGCTCTTGGACTTGGGCTGGGAGGCAAGTACTTCGACCCGGCTGTGGCTCACGCTGCTCCGGGAAGTCCCTGGGTCAAGAAGAATGGGCTGTTCAAACCCGCACCAGTGCAGCCGGCGAAGGTCTGCCTGGTCAAGGGCAACGACCGCCGGGACATCGTCTATCAGGCGCTGAAAAACATCGAGGACGAGGTCCTGGCCTCCATCGGCGAAAAGAAGATTCTCATCAAGCCGAACTTCGTGGTTACGACCCGGCAACTGGCCGCAACACATGTGGACGCCGTGCGGGGTATTCTCGATTTTCTGACGCCCCACCACAAGAAGCAAATCATTGTCGGCGAATCGACCATCTCCAGAGAGGGCACGTTTCACGGGTACGAAAATTACGGCTATCTGGCCCTGGAGAAGGAATACAACGTCAAGCTGATCGACCTCAATGCCCAGAGCTGGCAATACCGCTACGTGTTCGGCGAGGGCCACCGCCCGACGCCGATCCGCATTATCTCGACGTTCCTCGATCCGGAACTGTACATCATCTCGGCGGCCAAGATGAAAACGCACGACCGGGTGGTCACAACGCTGTCGCTCAAGAATATTTTGCTTGGCTCGCCCTTGAACGACGGCAAGACCAACGACAAACGCCTCATGCACTCGATATACAATTTCTCGCGTGAGGCCGTCCTGAATTACAACATGTTCCACCTGGCCCAGGAGATATATCCCGACCTCGGTGTCATCGACGGCTTCGAGGCGATGGAGGGCGACGGCCCGACCGGTGGTACGCCGGTCGATGCGCGGATCGCGATGGCGAGCCTCGATCCGCTGGCGATGGACACGTTGGCCACGAAACTGATGGGATTCGATCCGAGCCGGATCATGTATCTGGCAAGCATGGCCGAAGCGGGGATGGGCCAGGGCGACCTGAGCAAAATCGAAGTGCTCGGCACGCCGCCCGAGCAGTGCCAGTTCCACTTCAAGCCCAACAGGAAGCTCATTGAGCCCTATGGTCTGAGCTCATAGCAGGACGTTCTGCACATGCGACGGAGTCTCCTCCGGCGTCGCCGGCTCGGCGGCATTCGGCTTGTTCACGTCGTCTTCGAGCAGTTTGAGAACGCGCTGGGGCTCCGGCGCTTCCTGGCAGCGCATCGCCTTGAGGGCCTTTTCTCTGACGCGCGCCAGGGTGAATATGCCCAACTCCATATCCGCATTCACATCAGCCATGTGCTCTGCAACGTCGCGAACCTGGTTGAGCTCGAACTGCGCTGGATGGCGGAACTGCTCGATCTTCTCGTGGACGCCGAGCAGAAACCCGTCAAACGACCTGATCTCATTGACTTCATCCCTGAACCGGCTCAGCAATTCGCTGACGCCGGAATAGACACGGCCGATCGAGGTTTCACCGCCTCGGATCTGTTCGGCTTCAGCTTCCAGATTTTGTGAAAGATTCCTGGCCGAGAAGCCGCCAATGGTGATGCCCTCAACAAGCTCCTTGAATTCATCCAGTTTCTCACGGATCGCTTCCGCAGTTTCCTCGATGGTTTGGCGTAGCGGGTGCTGTGCGTTCTCATCGCGCCCGTCCTGGCGCACCTCCTGGGCGCCGAGCGGGTTCCGAATCACGGCCACCGCCGCTTCGTCATCGGGGACCGCCGTCGGGCTTGTCGATTTTGCCGATTCTGATACTACACTCTGACGAGGGTTTAAAGCATGCCCGCCGGAGAGCGTATTTGCTACGTTTCCGAGTCCAAGCATCTTTCCTGTCTCCACTCTTGTCCTTATTCACGTCGCAACCGCCGAGACGGCCCAGCATCCGGACCCGGCAGATAAAATATAGTAAATAAACGATTGCGGACCAAACTCTTCGCGGGCGTTTGGCGGGGCAAATTCAATCACGGCGGGGTTTGAGGCTCGGGACGCCGTCCTTTTCGGACGTGGCATCAGGGGGTAGTGACTTTCCGTCTATGGGCGCTTGCGGCCGACCAACGAACCGGAGCCTCGCTCCAAGCTCACGACTCGACGGCCGCCTGCTGCGTGTAAGCTCTGAGCAGGTCCCTCCAGGTGATGATCCCGTCGATGCTGCCGTCGGCGGAGACTACGGGCAGGCACGAGATGCTCGCGCGGAGCATCAGTTGGACCGCGTCTTCCAAACTTGCCTCTTTTTCAATCGTGATCGGCTTGCGGCTCATAATCTGATGCGCCCGTTTCTTCAGGATGGTCAAGTCGCGCTTCTGCTCGGCAAGCGTGTTTACAAACGGACTCGAAGACTTGAGCAGGTCTCGATCGGAAATCACTCCGCGAAGCTCACCTTCTTCGACAACCAGCAGGTGATGGAATTTCTCGTTGTGAAATATCTCCCACAGCTTCCCCAGGGTGTCGTCCATACGAACGGTGACTACCCTTTTTGTCATTATCGAGTCGAGTTTCATATCTTGTCTCAACTTCTCAAACAGCAATCTCCCCTGCCGTCTCTATTCATACGCGCAATCCTTTGAAGGTGTTCCGCCGCTCGGAGCCGGCATATCGCATTATGATGCGGCGCCGGCACGCATCCTTGTCACGGGTTCTGGAGCAGCAACAGGACTCGGCCGGGCTCGATGTCCTGGCTTCGCAGCGTCCTCATAGCCTGCTCTCTGACCCGGGCCAGCGAGAAGATGCCTAATTCCAGCTTCGCATTCGTCTCTGCCATGTGCTGCTCAACGTCCTGGACCTCGTCAAGGCCAAACTCCGCAGGATCGCTGAACTGCTCTATTTTCTTATACACGCCGAGCAGGAATCTGTCAACGGAGTTAATTTGCTCAAGCTCTTCTTTGAACGTGGCCAGCAATTGGCCTGTGTCGGTATAGACCGGAGGTCTCGAACGCGCGGACGGCGAAGCGCTACCCGCTTGAGATATCGAGGCGGCCGAGAGATCCTCCCACAACGCATCAAGAGCATGGCCGATCGCTTCGGCCTGTTCCTGAAGGTTCTTCGCGAGATTGCCGCTCGAAAAACGGCCCGTGGCGATTTGCTCAAGTAGCCCGATCAATGCGGCCACTTTCTCTCTGACGGCCCCGACGAAGTCTCTCATCGTCACAACCCATGTGGCCGCAGGGTCGGCCCCGTCGATCTTTTGGGGGGTGCCTGCTGTCTGCGGGCGGGCAGCGTTTCGAATCGTTGCTGCGCCTGCATCATCATTGGCGATCCCGGTTGCTGATGTCCTGGCGAGACCCGAAAATGCGTACTGAGCCGGGCCGATTGCTGCGGCACCACTGTGAACCACGCCCGATATTCTTCCGAGTTCACCCATTGTTCCGCCTTCCAGCTATCCTGAGGTAATGCGACTCCCGGCCCGCGCTGCGACTGGGCCGGCAAACAAAATATAGAAAACAAAATAGGCAAAGGCAAGAACTTGCATAGGCTTTCCCTTACTATCGCACAGGCTTTTCCTGTTGCGGTCAGGCGTGCTTTCCCGGAGCGGCTTGTCTCACGGGGCGAACGGTACCTTTGCTAAGGCCAAAACGCGGCGATGGCCACTGTGAACCAGATGACAATGCCGAGGACCAGCTTGCTCGTGATGCCGAAGAATTCGCCGAGCCCGGCGCCGACGGCATAGCGAACGCTGTGTTCCATCTTCTTGCCGCGGGAGAATTCCAACCCCCACACGCCGGTCCCGGCCCCGAGGCAGGCGCCCATAAGCGTGCCGAGAAGAGGAACGGGAATCAGAAAGGTGCCCATCACGGCACCCGCCATGGCGCCAAAGAGCGCAGCGATCGAGCCGGGCCAGCTCGCGCCTGATTTCCTGGCCCCGATCATGCCGGCCGAAAATTCGACCAGCTCGCCCAACGCCGCCAGAGCCACGACAACGACCAGCGTATAGATGGAGAAAACGCCGCTGTCCCACCGCCACCACGCAAACAGGCATGTCGATATGACGATCAGCCAGTTGCCTGGCAGGCCGAAAATAACCAGAACCAGCCAGACGGCATTGACCAAAATCAGCATAACTGAACAAAGGTAATGCACGACCAAATTCTATAAGGAAAAGGCGGAAAGGCAAAAGGAAAAACGGCCCCCAGAAAAATACAGATTTTTCGAGACTGTAGCAACGCTACAGAATGTGCCAATCCACGGCCAATTATCATTTGTGGCGGAATCACGGAAAAACTCAAGGTAAGGTTTGAATCTGGCACAATAGTAGTTCAGAAGCTCCAATTGGCTAACTTGGGTTAGATATAAGTCATTATAATCAAAGTAGTTAAGTTTTATGCATTCTGTAAGGCTACTATAGTCTCGATTTTTCTGGATTTTTCTTGACTCGCGCGCATTCCGATTATACTCTCGTCCAGTGAGATATGCGTGACATCGAGACGATTGCGTTCTACTGAGGTTCTTTAGCTTACTATCTCGGCCGGAAACCGAGGATACTCTCTCAGACCGGCAGCACTGATTCCGAGAAAGAAAGGAAAGAAGAATGACGGGAGACCAAATGGAACCGACTGAGCTTAGCAGGCTGAAGGTCTCAGATGTTCCGCCGCCGCATCGCCCTTCCGCGGGAAGGATTCTCCCTTTAGAAAAAAGGGTGATTTGCCTGATTTACAAGCGTCCTCCAATTGTCCGTCATATGCGATATGCGCGTAGCTCTCGCAGCCCCGGCAATCGTGAGCCGGGCAGTCAGTGAAATTCAGTTACTTAACGAACGCACAGGAAAGGAGACTCAATTATGAGAAGTCGAAATGTGAAGCAACTCGCAACTTGGCTTTCAGCTTGTTTGTTAGCCATCTTTGTATTGGCCGGCTGCGGCGCCAAGACAATACCGGAAAAGGACATTGTCGATACCGCCGTTGCTGCAGGCGATTTCAACACCCTGGTCGCCGCCGTCAAAGCTGCTGAGCTGGTCGAGACCCTCAAAGGAGAAGGCCCCTATACCGTCTTCGCTCCGACCGACGGCGCCTTCGCCAAACTGCCCGACGGGACACTCGATAGCCTTCTTAAGCCCGAGAACAAAGCCAAGCTCGCCGGCATTCTGACCTATCACGTGGTAGCCGGCAAAGTGATGGCCGCGGATGTCGTGACGATGACCTCGGCGAAAACGGTGAACGGCAAGATGCTAAAGATAAGTACCGCGGGCGGGAAAGTCATGGTCGACGAGGCAAACGTCGTAAAGACCGACATTGAATGCTCCAACGGCGTCATCCACGTAATCGATGCCGTGGTGCTGCCGGAATAGAAACACCTTGGACTTGAAGGCCTGTTGCAGGCTGCCAATGAACTGCGTTTTCACGCGATGTCCGCAGTGCTCTTGAAGCCTGTCACAGCGGCGTCCACCAAACCGGATTGCAGGGTAAAGCGCATGGACTTCTCGCGGTCCTCGGGCTTTGTGGAATCGCCGTTGCCTATGAGCTTCATGCCAATGACGCTGTGGCCATTCCGGCGCATGACCTGGATTTGCTTGAGCACCGGGAGCAAATGAGACATATCGCTCGCGGCATTCCATGTCTCCACTGAAGTATGGATGTGCGCACCCTGTGGATTGATAGGCACCAGATTGACGTCAACCCAATCCAACTCGGTAGCTTTTGTCAGAGCAGGCAGCGGATCGCAAATACGTGGTTTGTGACCGACGACCAGGGCCAGTTCCTCGGAACCGCCGGACTGCTCGATTGATGATTATGCCGTTATATGTCAGTAAGCGGGCGACTTAGTTGGTTCGGGTCGCCAGATTCTGCGGTTCTATGCGCGGGCTGTGCGCTCCGCAGCTTTCCGTGTCATTCTGAGCCGCTCGTGTGGCCGGATCGGGATAGAAGCCGAACTGACGAAGGAGCTTGAGCTTGGCCAGCACGTTGTTCTCCAAATCCATATGAAAGAAACCCGGGAAGATGTCCGGATTTGCCTGGATCAGCTCGAAGTAGTCCCTGTGTGCTTCGGGAAGCTCGACCGAGCCCCCGTGACAGACTTCATGGCCGGTGAAAACGAATTCAGGAAACAAATAGGAACAGAACGTCAACGGCCTGCGTCCCGACCATTCGTGATATATCTCTGTCTGCGGAAGAAGGCACAGCAGGCTCGGCAGAATTCTGGCCCCCATCATCCGAAGGGAAATCATCTGAAAGAGCGACTGGTTGAAATCCTCCATCGTCTCGAAAGGAAAGCCCCACACATAAAAGGCATCGATCCGTGGGAAAACCTCAATAGCCGCGGGCACAATCTCCAACACGTCTGAAGCAGTAAAGCCTTTCTTGATCTGCGACAGTATCTTGTCCGACCCGGACTCGACGCCAAAACGCAATTCGATGCAGCCCGAATCCGCGAGGGCGCGCATCATTTCCCGATCGACTAAGTTGACCCGGCCAAACGCCTTGAACTCGACTCCAAGCTCCTGCTGCTGAAGCTCCCGGCAGAAATCCATGACCTGCTTCTTGCCGGAGACGAAGAACTCATCCTGGAAGAGAAAAAGGTCAACTCCGGCTTGTTTGTTGAGCAGCTTCATCTCCTCGACGATGTTCCGGGGGCTTCGAGAGCGACTCTCAAAATTCCACACCGGCGCAACGGAGCAGAACGTGCATCGATAGGGACACCCCCGGCTGGTCATCAGTCCGAAGCCCGCATATCGACGCAGGTCGATCTTCTCGAAGACGGGAAACGGTATGGAGTCCAGGTCCTGTATCCTTTCGCGGTCCGGATTGTGAAAGACAGAGCCGTTGTTTCTAAACGATAGGCCGCGTACCTCGGAAAGACCGCCGCCGTTCTGGAGTGCATACAACAATTCCGGCCCCGTGCGCTCGGCCTCGCCACGACAGACAACATCGATCCAGGGAAACCGCCGCAGAATCTTATCTTCAACGGACTTCGAGCCTACTCCGCCCAGAACTAATGTGCGGTCGGGATACTTCTCGCGCAGCGCTTTGAGAGCCAGCATCGTAAAGGGCAGAAGATTGGCCATACATGACAGACCTATGATCGACGCCGGGTTCTTGATAAACTCAAGGAACGTTTGCATGTCGAAAGGGTCATCGGCATCGCAAAGTTGATAATCCCGAAAGTCAACTGCGAACCCGGCGTCCTCGAGCGCCCGGGTCAGATACAGCGGCCCCAGCGGTACGTGCAACTCTCTCTCGGTCTGCTGGCCGTACCGAATGTAGAGCATATTCAAATTGACCAACGTAATATCAGCCATTCCGGGTCACTTTCCTTTGCCAGTTCTATTCGGTTCCGTTGCGCCCGATTTAGGCTCCGCTTGATTAGGTTCATTCACATCGTTGGCATCAGCGCCCCGTTTCATCTGTATTTCACGAATGCGGTCAGGCGAAATACCTGCGGACGCGCAATGCAACCCGGAGATCGCCGCCGTTGCAACGACTGTCGCCAGCATTAGCTTGCCAACACTACCCAAAAAGACGGACCGGTGCTTGGCGTCAACCCTGACGTTGTCGATGATCTTCTCCAACTGCTGAGCCGGCATGCTCGACAGCATTTTCTGTTCGGCTTCAGTCAGTTCCAGACCAATCTCGCACGCCGCCTTAGCACGCTTGGCAAGCAGAAGCTGGCGAAACTCCGGGGCCACCGACGCTTTCTTGACGAGAACCTCAATTCCACGAGGAAAACTGCCAAGATTCTGTTGACTGGGTCGCTCAGATTTATTGTCGTAATCCATGTGTCTCTCCCTTCGGGAACCTTGCCCTTGCTCATTGGCCGTTTCAGTAGGGTCCACAACAAGCCGACGACACTCCGGCAAAGACGCGTGAGTCGCTGGCAGACTTGACCGGCCGGCTTCTTCTAATGCTGTCTGGAATTATCCGCTTGCTGGACGCCAAATTCCTCGACCTTCCTTTCTCTGCCGCGAATCGTCTCAATCCGCCAAGAGGAATTCGGATGGCTCGCGTACCCTTGCTCATTGGCATCTGTCTGGCGGCGCTCGGCTTGATTTACATTCGTATCTGGATCATTTGGCTCGTTGACATTGTTTGTGTCGCTCGGCTGTGCCATGCGCAGTCGGAGGAAATGGTCCCGCTGTTCCGGAGTGAGTGTATGCCCCAAGATGCGCGTCATTTCTATTTTTGGCTCGTTGACATCGTTCATGTCCCTCAGATGAGCCGCGCGATCTGCGAATATACGCTCCCGCTGTTCTGGCGTAAGCGTATGCCCCAAGGTGGGCGTCATTACCGAGGCGATAACCAGGCCGGCTACGATGGCAAGCATGAGCTTTCCAGCCGTCCCCAGAAATATATTGCGGTGCTCAGGTTTGACCTTCGTGTTGGCGATGATCCTCTGCAATTGCTCCTCTGAGATGCTGGCCAGCATGTTTCGCTCAGCTTCAGTCAAGTCCAGATCAATTTCTTTGGCGGCTTCGGCGCGTTTTTTAAGGAAAAGCTCCCGAAAAGCCGGGTCCACCGAGGCTTTCTTGACCAGCACTTCTATTGCTCGCGGTATGTCGCCAACGCCTGTACCCGAACCGGGAGGTCGCCCACCAACAATGGTTGTGAAAACGGCTTCTTTCTCGCCGGAGCGGTTTGCATTCTTGTCGTGCTTCATCTGCATCTCCCTCGAAACCAGCTTTCTGTCATCCGTTCGACCGGGAAACGACTCGCACTTGTATTATACACGACACGGTTCAGATCAACAACTTTTCTGGCACAAATATTTGCTGTGGGTGGCGATGCGGAGAGGCGTAAGGTGGGTGATACTTTTGGTTGTTTGCTTTGAGTCAGCGGGTCCGGTGGGGTTTTGATCTTTGCAGGTGATTGATTTTGGGCAGCAGGTCGGTGCGGCGGTGCTCGCGCAGGAAATCGCTGATGAGCTTTTTGTTTTGGGGCTGGTAGTATTGCAGGAGCGCCGCCTGGAGGCGTTTTTCTTTCCGAGAGCGAGGGACGTGGATGGTTTGTCCACGAGAGTCTGTGCCGCAGACGTACATCGCCGTCGAGAGCGTCAGCGGGACGGGGACAAAATCCTGGACCTGCCGCGGCCTCCACGAGCGAGAGACGAGGTATTCGGTCAGCTTCAGCGCATCTTCGGGCCGGCAGCCCGGATGCGCGCTGATGAAGTACGGCACAAGATACGCCTCGCTCCCGGTGCGGCGGCACGCCTCGGCGAAGCGCTGCTCGAATTCCTCGAAGACCTCGAACCGGGGCTTGGCCATTAAATCCAGCACGCCCGAGCAATGATGTTCCGGCGCCACCTTCAAATGTCCCCCGACGAAATGCCGCACGAGCATGTCGAGATACTCGCGATTTTTCAGGGCCAGGTCGTGGCGAATGCCGGAGGCGACAAAGACGTTAGTTCGCTTGCCCCCCCTGCCGCTCCACCGGACAAACGCCTCCAGCATCTCCAGCATCGGTCCATGATCGAAGTCGGCCCGCTTGCACAGCGAAGGCGACATGCAGCCAACCTTCGCGCAGGGTTCTTCCTGCGTGCATTCCATGCCGTACATATTGGCGGACGGCCCTCCGACATCGACAATCGTTCCGCGAAACTGCGGATGCCGCCGGAGAACATCGGCTTCGTTCAGAAGTGACTCGAGGGACCTCGAACTAATCTGCTTGCCCTGATGACAGCTTATGGAGCAAAACGCGCATCCGCCGAAGCAGCCCCGATGGGTCGTGATGGAAAACTGTACCGGCGTCAGCGCGGGCACGCCGCCGGCCCGGTTGTAGCGCGGGTGCCAGCTCCGCGAGAAAGACAGGTCGTACAGGGCGTCCAGCTCATCGCCTCGCAGAGGCTCGCTCGGAGGTAGCACTACGAGCGTGCCGGGGTCCTGCTCCTGCACGACCGGCTGTCCGCCGGGGCGGGCCTGGGCCTCGTATTGCCGATGCGCATCCATGACGGCGTGCGCGTCCGCCTGCTGCCGGCTGAGCGACGGCAGCCGCATAGCCCCATCCGGAACGGCAGCCCCTTTGTGGGCGATGTACGCCGTGCCGGGGATATCGGTTAGCTCGTGGATGGATTGCCCCGCATCAAGGCGGCGGGCCACCTCCGCGATGGCACGCTCGCCCATGCCATGCAGCAGCAGGTCGGCCTTGGCATCGACGAGCACAGAGCGTTTGAGTTTGTCTTCGATGTAGTCATAGTGCACGAGCCGTCGCAGGCTGGCTTCGAGCCCGCCGAGAATGATCGGCACAGCAGGGTACGCCTCTCTTGCCCTGGCGGAATAGACCAACAGCGGTCGCCCTGGGCGCAGACCCAGCGCCCCGCCGGGGCTATAGACGTCCTGCTTTCGGCGGTGGCCTAAAGAGGCGTAGTCATTCAATCGCGAGTCGATGCAGCCGCTGGTGATGCCCCAGAACAGCCGGGGCGGGCCGAGTGCGCGAAATGGCTCGACACTTCGCCAGTCAGGCTGGGCAAGCACCGCAACGCGATAGCCGAGCTTTTCGAGCCATCGTCCGATCATCGCAACGCCGAACGAGGGATGGTCCACGTAAGCGTCGGCGGTGACAAGGATAACATCGGCCTGGCTCCAGCCTCGCTCCCGCAAATCCTCGGGGGTAGTCGGGAGAAATTCGTTTGAAGCGGTCCTGTGTTTCGTCATTTGCGCATTATACCACACTTGCCCACCCTTTGTTCAAAGGAGGGGTCGCGGGTGGTTCTTTGCCCCAGGCCACGGCCGTGGGACATCACGCGCCGACGAGCTTGTGGCGAAACAGGAAAAACACGGCGCCGAGGATGCACAGGCCGGCCCACAGATAGTCCAATCGAAGCTGCTCTTTGAGATAAAGAAGCGAGAAAGGAACGAAGACGGACAACGTGACCACTTCCTGGATGATCTTGAGCTGGCCGACGCTCATGGCCTGGTGGCCGATCCGGTTGGCGGGGACCTGGAGCATGTATTCGAAAAACGCGATACCCCAGCTTACAATCGCGGCGATGAACCAGGGCTTGTGGGCGAGGTTCTTTAAATGGCCGTACCACGCAAACGTCATGAACATGTTGCTGAAGCACAGAAGAATCACGGTCGTCAAAACTGTACGCATGTAAGATCCTTTTCCTATCAAAAACAATGCGACGGGAAAACATCGCATCGGGCCGACGCTCGACCCTGACGGACGCTCCCTGTTCGTGCACATATTTTCGGGTTCCCCTCTTTGCAGGTCAAGTACGGCCCTCACTCGCCTCGGGTTTCCAACATCTCGGCAAACAAGTCATCGTCGGGCCAATTCGCTACCGATTCGACGGTCTTACGGAGCAGGCCGTCAATCTTGGCTATGTCGGGAGTCCTCCTGTTGAAAAGAGCGACGCAGTCAACGCCGTTCGCCCACCTTGCCATGAAGCTGTAGGTGCCGGGCAGGCTCCCCGTGTGCCATGTGTTTCGCCGGCCGTTGCCATAATCTCTGACGTTCCAGCCGCACGCGCAATAGGGCTCCCCTGCCTTGTACTGCCCACGTGCAATTGTCTGGGGCAGTGCGAACATCGCTTCAATAGAAGCGGCCGAAAGGATGGGACAATTGCAGGGATCGTCGAACGCGGAGGCAAATCGAACCAATTGCGGGGCCGACGCCAGCCATCCGCCGTGCGAGTCCATGTTCTCAAGATTGAACCCGCCGTATGCGCGCTGGCGATCCGAGTCGTACCTCGCTTCGGCCGCTGCCCGGTCTTCGAGCTTGGAACGCCCGATTTGCATCCCGTGGATTCCAAGGCGCGACAGGATGGCGTTCTGGACATAGTCCTCGTACCTCATGCTGGTCTTTTGCTCGATGACGCGGCCGAGGAGGCAATAGCCATAGTTGCTGTAGGCGTACTTCGTTCCAGGCTCGTATTGCAGGGGTTGGCCATTCATAAATGTAATAATATCGGCCTGCGCTATGGGTAGCGGAGATCGGAAAGCCTTGCTTATTTTCTTGTCCGCAAACATGGGGTCGAATGTCTTGTCGCGGTCCCAGCCGCCGAGGTGTTGGAGCAGATGCAAAATCGTTACCTTCTGAAGGTTAGGGTCAATGCTTTGTCCCTCCGGCGGCCCAAACGGCAGTGCGTCGAGGACTCTGTCATCCAGCTTAAGCCGTTTGTCCTCGACCAGTCTCAGGACGGCGGCGGAGGTAATCGGTTTGGACAGGCTCGCTATCCGGAACAGAGATGTGGGTTCTATTGTCGGCGAATCCGCCTTTGCCCACGTGTAGCCTCGCGCGAAGACGAGCCTGCCACGATACGTTATCGCCAACGCCCCCGCCGAGACCTCGCGCGAAACGATGAATTCCTTCATCGTCTCGTCAAACGCCGACAATGCAGGGACATCCGGTCCCGTCTGTCGCCACACCCACCGGCTGGCCGGGCTTGAGCAACCTACCGGGGCAAATCCCACGACCAGCAGCAGAGTAATTCTCAAAACAGGTACGGCCCAGCCATGTTTAGTGGAACGGTACATTCAAGCTCCTTCCATTCTGCCTGACTCATGGGCACCTTGAAGTCTGTAGCCCAAAAGTGGTCACTCTATGCCCAAGCCGGCTCGCTGTCAAAAACAAAGCCGAGCCGCGAGGAAATCAAGGCCGTCGGCTTGTCGTGCCGCCGACGGTTCCCGTCCGGTCCGGTCGTGCTTCGGCACATTCTCATAGGTCAGACAGTTGGAGTGGCTGCTTGCATTTTCGGCAGATACTCTGTATAATGTGGCATCGCGCAGGCGAACTGTGACTGGCAGTTCTTGGTTTGAGTAGCGAAAGAAACAGCTAATAGGTTTTTGAAATCGACGAGGAGGTCTCTTATGAAACCGCTGAGAATAAGTTGCGCACAATTGCCGTCTGTCCTGGCGATCATCATTCTGTTTTCGATTGTTCCCGCTTATCCCAAAGATGCGGAGTTGGATAAAGCGGTGCAGGATGTGGAAAAATCTACCGAGAAACACGTTCAAGTCCTCACCGCCCTTTTGGCAAAAGTGCCCGAAAGCGCTAAACCATCGATTGAGCACGCCATAGCCGTTTCCGAGAGAGGCAAGAACGTTGCTGTGGAAGCGGTTGAGTTATCTCAGACGAACGATCCGTTGCAGAAGGCCGCGCTGCATAGAAAACATGCTGAAAAGAGGGTCGTTGAGATCCAGGCAATGCAGCGCAAAGGAAAGCCTGAGTTTGCAGAGACTTTGGCCGCAGATTACGAGAGTTCCATCGACGAAGCGCGCAAGGAGATTGACAAAGCCAAATCGCAGGGAAAAAATGCAGACAAAGAATCGACCGCCCTGGAGCAATCCACATCGAGACATACACAAGTGCTGACCGCTCTATTGAACAAGGTGCCGGAACAAGCCAGGAAAGGCATCACGCGGGCCTTGGAAGCTTCTCAGCGCGGCAAGCACAAAGAATTAGGAGTGCTCAAGCAGACGCAGACGGGTAAACCCGCGGTCGGCAAGCCGGAAGATGCGAGCAAGCAGCAGAAAGACCGGGACAAGCAGAAGCCAACGGAGGAGGCTCCCCCGCAGCGCAAGGGCGGTCGAGCTCCAAAGGGTGGGGGAGCCAAAGGCAGAGGTTTGTAGCCTGCCAACTCTGCTATTTCGACAGCAAGATCAAAAAAACGCCGAAAAGGATGCCTGCCACCGCGGTCGTCTTGCTCGACAGGCGTGATTCTTTGAAAAGCAGACCTCCCGCAAAGAGTGAAATCACAATATACGCGCAACGTAGCGTCGAAAGCATCGCAATGAGCGATCCCTGGTAGCTTAACGCCTTGAAATAGAGAAAATCCGCCGCCAGGAGCATAAGCCCGATCAGCACAATGCTCCATCGCCAGATAAACGGCGTATAACGCTTCCTGCCCGGCCACCAGAAAAGCAATACAAACACGCCGAGCACCGGAACGACGTAAATCGAAAACCATGCCTGCACCGCCATGGGCGGATAATCGAGTCGCTGAATCAGAAACTTATCGTACATGGCACTGGCCGCGCCAAGCATGGTCGCCAGGACGGTAAATGCAATCCATCTGTTGTTATAAAACAATATCCCCTCTTTGCTGCCGATAACGGAGAACCACCAATAGGAAAGAACCATCACCCCAAATCCGAGATATTGCAGGACCGTCGGCTGTTCGTGAAACAGGATCACTGCCCCCAGAAGCGTCCAGACCGGACCGATTGCGCTGACTGGCGAGACAATGGATATTGGCAGATTCTTCAGCGCCAGGTAGCTCAGCGTCCACGCAACCGATACAATCACCGACTTGGCAAGCACGTGGAAATGTCCCACCCAGGCTAATGGCGGCACGTAGAAGGCAATCGCCGACATGTGCGCCGGCTCCGCCCGGGACAGCAGCACCAGCGGCAATACGACAAGGGCGCCGAAAACTGTGGACAGAAACAGCACCGGCAGTACCGCATTTTGCCGCAATGCGTGCTTCCTGCTGACGTCGTACATGCCCAAGAACGCTGCTGAGACGATTCCCAAATAGACCCACATAGAGGCGCCACACTATCTCAGCAGGCAATGTACCGTAAGCTGTAAAGAACGAAAAAGAACCTAAGGCTCATAGACCACAATATCGACAACATGCAAAAAGACCGGCTTCTTCCCGAAACCGGCCTTTATCAATTACAAGGCAACCATACTCTTAACGCCTGCATCCTCGCAGGTCTTGTCTCAAAGGAGCGGTATTTTATACAACCTGCCACAAAGGTTGCAAGTATTTTTTGCTTTTGTCGACAAATGGCAAAGGCCGGCTTGTTTTCCAGTCCGCCTTCACAAATGCTGGCGATGACCGGATTTTACTCCGGTGTGCTTTGCCAAATTTCCTATTTCTTCGAGCGGGCAAACCGCATTGCTTGCGGGCGAAGTTGTCCAGTGTAGTGTTGCTACGCACGTAGATTCTTAGCCAGCGGACAAACTTCATTTACTATGAATTCAATCCCCCTTGTGAAAGCTCTGTCTAGCGAATCCAAGCTCGCCAAGACCTCAGCTTGCCATCCGTCGCACAGCGGAATGTGCGCGCCACTCCACGGGCTCCCTGCAATCTCAACATGTATATGTGGCGCGACCTTGTATCTGAAATGGTCGGTATCCTGTTGCTCTTGCGGATCGCAATGCAAGAAGATCATCTCTTTCTCGTTTTCAGGACTGAGAGCTAGGTAAACATGAAAATATGCCTTCAACAACAGATAACGCGGCCTGCGTCTCTGATCTTGTTTGTATTGCCAAACCTCAAAATATCCTATTGAAACGGGATGCTCGCGAAGGCTTACCCGCCAATTACTGTAAGGACCTATTCTGTACCGGCCCTGATTGACACCAATGACCTTCCGATACACACCGACAGGCTGGAACTCCGCATTGATGAAGGGCAAGCCAGGTATCGCAGCCCTCAGCCGCCGAACCAGTCTTTTACGCCGTTCCTCAAGCTTGGCCTCTGATAGAGATAGGTCTCTCATCCCGTTCATGAATCCGCACGTAAAAGGTTCCTTTCGGCCTGACTTAATCCATACGCATCAAGAGCAATCTCATCTATCTTTTCTTCGATCGCAATGTCTCCAGTTTTCACCCGCTTATCCACCAGGGCTATTAATCGCGCAACGAGGGTCGGGGCTACCCGAGACGGATCCGGCACAGGGATATGCTTGACGTATTTGGGGTCCAACATGACGTATCCTCGCGAGTATCGGTATGCATGTGTTCCTATGTACCAGTAAACGACCGATGAGTTCAATACGGCAGTAAAGAACTTCAGAAAGTCCAAGTCGCACTCTTTTCCCCTGGGGACAAGAAAAGGCGCATGACTGACAGCATATTTTCCTTGGGCATCCAAAGAAAAACGCGGCAGAAGCATAAGATGGGGCGAGATTATTTTAGGCTGCATCATGTCCTTTTCTCTTCCCCGCACCAAATAGGGCCATGTCGCCGAAGCACTGGTCCCCAAGTCGTCTCGGATTTTCTCCAAATACATCCAGGTTGTCTTGGCCTTTCTGAGTTCATCTTCCGGTATCTTCTTTCCTTCGCGATACGGATAATAAACGCACTTGCCCGTTGTAGCAGGGACGGCATATCGCTGCATTGCCCTGTCCGCCAAGAGCGGCGCATACAGGAATTCGTCTTCCTTTGGCACTTTATTCGCCGCCAGCACGTACTTCTCGTCGTCTCCGGTCACGAGACCTTCGCGTACAACAAAGAAGTCATCTACCTTGCTCATTCTGTTCAGTTTCTCCTCTAACCTAGCTTCCTCGGGGCCGAGCAATGTCCACGGGCCTTTCCCAAAGTAGCCCTGGTCAACATCGAACACAGAGTAATAAGGTGTTCGAATCGTCTTGTTCTCGAGACAAGCCTGCAAGGCATCGCCTACAAAGTCTTGGCACAGTACGACACGGCAAGCTGGGGGTGCTTGCACATTGTAGCCTTTCTTCTGTGCGATCAACAAGACTACATACGTTCCATAATCCTCGAAAACATTAATTGCAGAAAGGTCAACCACGCTTCGAAGCCAAAACATGTCGTGCAGCTCTTGCCTCATCGCAGCCGGTGCGGCCCCTGTTAGGAAGCTGTGGGGCAGTACGAATGCGAGATACCCTTCCGGCTTCGCCATCTTCATTGCCAATCGGAGAATTGCCAAGTATAAGTCTGCCCGGCCTTTCATTATGTCAGACAAAAACCCTTGTACCCTTTTTCTCATATTGGCAGTCTGAAGCTCGAGACGCACGAAGGGGGGATTTCCAATAACCGCCCCAAATTTCTCTTTCAAGTTGTCATTCGCCTCAAAGTATCGGATTGCCTCATCGGCGATAATCTGCAGAGATCGAGCACTCGGTAGGGAGTCGGTACACATCAAATGTAACAATGCGAGGGAGAGCCTGCTGGCCTGACATGCGTTCTCATCCACATCGAGCCCGAGCACTTTCTTGAAACACCCCTTGATTTCCGCCGTGTTTAGTTCCGCTCTTCCACTCATTCTCTCAAGGAAAGTCCTGAGGAATATTCCGGAACCACATGCTGGGTCAGCAATTTCCAACTGCTTGAATACCCGGGGTGGAATCTGATCTTCAATGAATCTGCAGAAGAATCTCGGAATAAACTGGGGTGTATATATTGCCCCCGCAGCCTTGTTTCGATGTGCTTCGGGTAACTCTATGGGAAATAGAGTCTTATCTTTTATCTTACTGTCGTCCTCCTGATGTAGCAAGGCTACATACTTCTCATATATTCTGCTTAAGGCATGTCGTGACATCATCGCAAAGTTATAAGCATAAGGGGTCTTCTTAATCCTATAGAAATCGCTAATCAGATTCTCTATAATTGATTCATGCACCTTGCCAAAAGCCGCAAGTCGCTTGAGAGTAAGCAGTGAAGTGGCCCCTCGCCCCGCCTTGTAAGCTCGCAGGCAAGCACAAAGCACTTTAGTTAGGTCCTTATTTGTTGCCCTGCGCCACCTTTCTATCAACGTTGGTATGCCATTCACGTGCTTCAATTTGAAGTGGTCTTCGACCGCACGGACAAAGATGATCGCATTGAACAATGCAGATATAACCTCGTTCTTCCTCTTGCATGTCAACTCCCCATGAAGAAAGCGCTTCCAATAGTCAACTGTCTCTATCATGACCGTATCGAGAGCGGGGATATTTCCCGCTCGTACGGACTCAAGCCGTTTGCGAAAATAGTCGGCAGTTAGGACAGTGAAATCTGGCCTCTCGACAGCCCACTCTTCAATCATCGGTGAATCTAATCGATTGAAGAAGAGCGCCACCCGCCTGTGATCAACTAATAGGTGGAAGTCCACAAGATTGTTATAGGATATCTCCAACAGGACTCTGGCTTCGTTGGAGCTTAGGTCGGTCCCTGTTTGAGGTTCTGCTATGAAAGTGAGTACAGCAGCGTGCTGGAGCCCGTGCTCAACAATTAAGTGCCCATTCGACCTGTCCGGTATCCCATACTCTGGGCCCAGGTAGTCACTGGGATTCCACCCGAAATACTCGGCAAAATCGTTGACAATGCGAATCTGATCTGCATGTCCCCGATTCTTGAATTCTCGCCCAGTTATGTTCTCAAGAATCTGCACTTCCGACACTTCGGTTCTCCTTTTAGGTCCGACAACGTATTCGTAGTAGAGCAACTTCCGTGGACTGTCAAGACAATTCAGTCCCAAAGGAAGACGCTGGGCGCGTCTCCAACCGGCCTTTATAGTCCTGGCGATGGCCGGATTATGAGCGGAGCGAAAGCCGGCGTCAGATGGACTCACCCATCTTGGCTAAGCACCGGCGCAAAAGGAAAGCCCAAAGGGCAGTAAGCCCTTTGGGCTTATAATCCTGGC
>Ga0307378_10004997_pt1 | contig 18639 bp, 19 predicted proteins | sample UN1MG_FD_202238 | JGI IMG/M metagenome (GOLD analysis project Ga0307378, IMG submission 202238) | Soil microbial communities from Risofladan, Vaasa, Finland - UN-1 | ecosystem: Environmental > Terrestrial > Soil > Coastal area > Acid sulfate soil | place: Finland: Risofladan, Vaasa | collected... | reverse complement strand
GTATTCCCTCATCGTTTTCATACCTAACATCGTAGTGTTCTTTTACTATATTAAAGCATTCATTTATTAATTGTTCAGCCACCAGTCGAGAGCATTCATCGTCCAGTGATATGATTATATGTGAAAACCGGCCGTTCTTATGTTCCAGATAAGCTATACTATGTTCTTCCAGAAATGCCTCCAATCTTGGACGATCAAGTTTCTCTGCTTCACTGAGAAGTTCAGGATTGATTGTTGCCACCTTCACCTTAGGACAGACACATCCCTGACAAGCGGTTTGAATCTCGCATTTGATACTTTCAGTAAAATGGGTTCGACCTGTTGGACAAATATCTTTAACTTTTTCCCTCAACTGCAAACAGAACTGCCAGGGTACCCCATCCATTTCCCTGATATCACTCTCCCGCAAGACCTCATATCCCAAACTTTCAACAATAGCAGAAAGACGATCGCGCTGTCTCGCTTTCATGGATTTTCGGTCAAAATATGCAAAATCCGCACATGAGCGGTCAAATGCTTGCATGATAAGGTCCTTGTTAAGGTCATCAAGTTTATAGGTTGGAAAGATGTGGCCAAAAGTAACTTCAATGTCTTCTATCAATTTTGTCTGGCGGGGTGCATAATGATTGCCCCCGAATCCGACTGCAATCGGCACATTTTCATCCCCGATCATAAGTATCGCATTTGCCACAATGCGGCCAGGCAGCGGGTCAATCCATTCTTTTTCCGAGCTTCCGATCTCAACAAATAAAGACGGAATTTTCAGGTCACTGGGACCGTGATGCGTACTCTCCAGAGATACCTGGAAATCCTCGTTCTTTGTCAATGTCTTGAGATTCGTATAGATCGAACGCATAGCCTGAGGAGCCGCCGCTGCCAGTTCCATTGGATTCCCACCAAATTTCGCCTCTTTCGTGTTTCCTGTGGGATGCACTGTGAGTAAACGTCTTCCATCCTTACTTCGATGTTTGGAAGCAAAAATAATAATCTCAGATTCCAGTTGCCATGCTGCTAATCGATTATCAAGCCCGTCCTGGTAGATATGCAACCCTTCGATCTCTATAAGTCTGAATTTCTTAAATTCGAGAGCAGTAATTACTTCAGTGGAATCGACTTGAATTGGTACCCAGTCTCTGATCTGCAGCAGGATATTCTTGATATTCTGACTTGCCCTATCCTGTTTTGATATAATTATATTGATCTTTCCATTAGTTGGTTGATGTGATTCTATTCTTTGTCACCACCGATAGCATGAGAATGAGCGACTAATATAAATAAATCTTTGTAAATATGAATCTTTCACCATTAAATTTATAAGGAATTACAAATATATATTTAAAAAGAATGGAGTGAATTTATTATTAGTTTTGGTCAATTTGATTATGTTACTACATTTATTTGGCTTTATAATATTGGAGCTGCTTTTATAATCCTTTTTTTGATTTTACAGATACTGTTAATTTCAAGAAAGCTTGATAAGAATTTTATCCGTGCCAGGCTGTTTTTGAATTTGAATATATTGAACGAAACCTGGAAATTTATTTCAATTGCCGGGGCCTCATTTGCAGTAAATGCCTTAATTGGCTTTTTGAAGTTCAATACCACAATACAAACATATTACCTCTGGGAGATCACTGAAATTATATTCTTAGGTGCTTTTATTGCTATGATCTATCAATGGTACAAGTTTTTCGGCGGATTACTGTTCAATGAAAAAGCTAAGAACGACTAGATATTTAATAAATGCAGAATAATCAGAATTTATCAATATCTATTCACTTCGATACCTGCGGAGCTGAAAATATAATTATAACGCCCAATGGACTTTCCTGTGAACAAGAGGTTATGTATGATCATTTTCCTCTCAGGAATATCACGATCCAGGTCAACTTTGAACTGGATAAATCCATCCATCATGACCTTCAATCTTTCAATTATATGCATATCGGTGGCAGGACCAACAGTAAATAAAGCGACATGATTCTGAAGTCTGACCCGCTTGGTCATTGTTTGTATAAGGTTAAAGAGTTCTGGAAGTGCTTGTGGAGAAATATTGACTGTAAGACCAGTTATGGAATCCAGTACAACTCTAATTTGATCTTTTATCAGCTTCCTCTTTGCCTCGTTTATCAAACCTGCAATGGAAGCTATATTCTGTTCCACATCCAAAAACCTTGAAGCCTGCATCTGTTCATCCATATCAAAACCAGTCAGCTCCATGGTCAGTGGGTTGACCAATACCAGATTCCCTTCATCTTCATATTTATTGGCATCGAGTCCAAGTTGTCCCATCTTTGCTCTAAGGTCCCATAAAGGCAGTTGGGTTGATATGTACAGCACCTGTTCACCAATTTCCAGACCGCTTTTAGTGAACTGGATGCACATTGAAGCTTTGCCTGACCCATTATCACCGTATAGGAGAATGCTTGTTTTTTTAGGGAATCCTCCACTTATGATCTGGTCCATGCCAGGAATTCCGCTGGGGATCCGATTAATCTCTACTATTCCTGAAATATTGATCACCTTATCAGATTTATTGCCACATCTTTTGCAAAATATGTAAGTATAACATCTGCTCCTGAGCGTTTAATTGATATTAAGGATTCGATGATTGCCTTTTCAGCCAGCCAGCCGTTATCCATTGCTCCTTTTATCATTGAATACTCACCGCTGACATTGTATGCTGCTGTAGGCATATTAAATTCATGTTTGACCCTGTATATAATATCAAGGTAAGGCAGGGCCGGCTTTACCATTATTATATCAGCTCCCTCCTTGATATCCTGTTCAACCTCACGCATGGCTTCGTTACTGTTGGCAGGGTCCATCTGGTATGTGGATCGGTCCCCAAATGCATATCCTGAATCTACCGCATCCCTGAAGGGACCGTAGAACGATGATGAATATTTCGCAGCATACGACATAATAGGAATGTTGGAATAACTATTCTGGTCAAGTGCTTTTCGAATGGAGGCGACCATCCCGTCCATCATGCCTGACGGTGCCACCATATCTGCACCTGCCCGGGCCTGGCTGACTGCGGTCTTGCCCAGTATTGGAAGGGTGGGATCATTCAGGATCTCCTCAGTATCATAATCCACCACACCACAGTGCCCGTGTGTCGTGAACTCACAAAGACACAGATCAGTTATGACCATCATATCATCTCCCAGTTCTGCCTTTATATCACGGGTTGCATTCTGGACAACATCATTTTCGCCATATGCATGGCTTCCAGTCTCGTCTTTTTCTTTTGGTATTCCAAACAGGATCAATGCCGGGATACCAAGATCAGCCAATTCTTTTGCTTCATCAACCACACTTTTTGGGGTTTCTCTTTGTATGCCGGGCATGGATGGTATGGGCTGAGGTTGAGTGAGATTCTCATCAACAAACAGTGGTGCGATCAGGTCATCTACTGAAAGCTTTGTTTCACTGAACATTCTTTTCATTACAGGTGTCCGTAAACGTCTCAATCTTGTGGTGGGAAACATAATCTACACTCATCCATAATTAATAATTATTTTTATTTTTATTCTTGCCGCCGTTTAATCCGAACAGCACAGCCGCATTATCTAATAACTCCTCATTATCATGTTCGGCAGCACTTCGCAGTATCTTGGTGGGTTCGGCAAGTATCTTGTTGGCTACAGAATGGCTGAGGTCATCCAGCACATCATGTTCCAATTCACCCAGGGTATGCCAGGCTTTGAGCTTGTTTATTGCAACATCTCTTTCTCTGCATCTTATTTCATCTATTCTACTATACATAGCAGATATGATCCGGTCTGCACGCTGACGCTTATAATATGTTTTTAGCAGTTCCATTTCTTCTTCAATTATTTTTTTTACTTTTGGGATCTCACTTTTGCGTTTGGCAAGATTTCTGTCACTTACACTTCGCAAGCTGTCGATATTGAAAAGCTTGACGCCATCTATTTCGGCTACAGTCTCATCAATGTCCCTGGGATTAGCAATATCAATTAGTAAAACCTCTGTACTGCGATTCGACATTGCATCTTCCATTATTTCCCTGGTAATCACCAGATGGGGTGCTGACGTTGCACTTATCACAACATCGGATTTTTTGACATATTCGGGCATTAGCTCATATTTTATGGCAGTACCTTCCAATTCGTCAGCAAGCTTTTCTGCCTTCTCGAAGGTACGATTGGCCACATATACAACTTTAATATTTTTATTTGCCAGTGCCCTGGCAACAAGTGTCCCCATTTCTCCCACACCAATTATCATCACGGTCTTTTCATTTAGAGTGCCAAGCACATCCTCTGCCAGTTCAACAGCTGCAGAACCGATGGATACAGACCCTTTATTTATCAGTGTTTCGTTGCGGACCCGTTTACCCACCTGAATAGCTTTACTAAACACCGTGTCCAGCATCTTGCCAGTGGTTTTGCTCTGCTTTGCGATATTATACAAATCCTTTACCTGACCCAGTATCTGGTCTTCTCCCACTATCATAGACTCCAGACCAGAGGTTACCTTCATCAGATGGCACATTGACTCTTCATGATCATTAAAATCAACAATTAAATTGGGAACTTTCATTTGTTTCGCAAAATCAAACAGGACTTTGCTGCCCTTTGGTGATACTACATAAACTTCAACCCTGTTGCAGGTCATAAGTACGGCACATTCCATTACCAGTTCATGGGCAAACAATTTCTGCAAAATCTGGTCAACACCCCCATGCCATGCGTGAAGTTTTTCAATATCTTCAACACCCGCTTTTTTATGGGTGATAAGCATGCTTGAAATCTCTGTCATTGGAACTCCTTTATTATCAATAATATCCAAATTAGTTTAAGTATTTTCATTTATTAAATGATTTAGGGCGATTTCCAGTGCCTTATCATAGGATTCTGGTAATGCCTCCCAAACATCGCTATCTTCCAAAATAGTCCATAATATCCTGGAGCGGTCTTCCTGTTTAGGAACCTGTTGTATTAATTTCGGTCTAATATCTTTCAAGATCCGTGCCATATCTTCAAATTCCGGACTGATGGTTTCCTCGATCTTTTTCCTCATATATTTAGAGAGGGCCGGGCTGGCTCCTTTAGTGGAAATGGCTATGGTGATATCCCCTTTCTCAATTATAGAAGGCACGGCAATATCTTCCAGTCCGTCCACAGAGTTTACCAAAGAACCGCTCTGATGTGCCAATTCAGCTATCCTTATATTAACTTCCTGATCAGATGTCGTTGGTATTACCAAAAAAACATCCTTGATATATCCTAATATCTCCTCATCAGACAAGGTACCGGTTGTGTTTATCAGATTGACCCCCTGATCTTCCAACTCACAAAGACCTGGAGTAAAACTGCGGCTTACCACAGTTGTGGGAGCATATCTGGAAAAGAGGTTAGCTTTTCTTTCACCAACCTGTCCTCCACCAAATATTACCACCTTCCTGTTTTTCATTTCAACCATGAGGGGGAGGAGGTGAGGTACTTCTTTCAAAGCCTGACACCCGTCTTTTTAAATTCTTTTTCACTAAAAAGAATACTGTAATCATCTATCCCTGTAGCTCTGGATATATGTTTTGCCACTTTCCTGCATTCATTACGGGTATAGGCATGGACCATGGTAAAAAGATTATATGGCCAGTCCTCTCTTCTGGGTCTTTCGTAGCAGTGAGTAACTTCAGAAAATCCAGCCATGATCGCCCCTATTTTTTCTACCTGATCATTTGGCACATTCCAGGTGCACATGGCGTTTGCAGTAATACCGATCGCCCTGTGGCCTATGGATGCCCCGAACCGTCGAATGGCACCTATACGCTGCAAGTCACTCAACCTCTTGATCACTTCATTTTCTGAAATCCCTAGATTTTCGGCAACTTCCTTGAACGGTCTTGAAATGAGGGGAATGCCATCCTGGGTGTTCTTAATTATTTCCGCATCTATCTTATCCATAATGCCTTCACTTCACACATTTTATAATCTGATTGCCTTCATAGATACTGTATTTTTCCAGAATTACGATAAGTTTATGTATATTAAATCCATGATAAAAATACAATATGGTAAACTCTGTACAATTTATCAATCTATATATTATTTTCCCACTTACATTAGTCACTTTTATTTTATTATTATATTTTGTGTATTTCCTTGGAAAATCAGATCATGATCTGATAAAATCGAAGATCTTCCTAAGGTTTGAATATTTCAAACAGGCTTTTATTATTCTAGCTATTGCGGCTTTCGCTCTTGTTTTCCATGTAATTCTAATTTATCTGCATGATTTTATTACTATATCGGGTCGTCAATCATTATTCATATCTGGTATCCAGCAATTGCTGGGATTAATCCTGGCAATCCTTCTTTTATTGTTTGTTTACAAACTATTTAAAACAATAAAATAGATGGGAACTTTTAATCCTGTTTGAAAATTATTACTTCCACGTCTGCACTTTCAAAAAACTTTATTGCTTCATTATCTGGATAGGGATTTGCATATACCACCCTGATTATCCTGGAATTGATAATCATTTTGGCACATAATACACATGGTTGATGAGTACAGTACAACGTGGCATTTTCCACACTTACACCATGCAATGCTGACTGGATAATGGCATTCTGTTCAGCGTGAACGGCTCTGCAAAGTTCGTGCCTGGTACCTGATTCGATATTTTGCTGCTGACGAATACAGCCGATATCGAGACAATGCTCCAGGTTCCTGGGTGCACCATTATATCCAGTGGCCAGGATACGCTTGTCCCGCACTATGACCGCACCTACTTTATTTCTCAGGCAGGTTGTCCTTTTAGCAACAACTTCAGCAATTTCCATAAAATATTCGTCTAATGTGGGTCTTTCATCCATGTTTTTACCAAATATAAAACTCTTTTTGCCTCAAGATGATAGTAAAAGGTAAATATGTTATGATATATTTACAGCCTGTTATTTTAAAATGGGACAGTTATTATGATTTATTATTTATTATTTATGGTGTAAATTAATGAAATCCATCAACATAGAACATTATATAGATGCCTATCTTAGGCGATTCTCAACAAAACAGATGATCGCAATCCCAATGGTGGCATTATTAGTATCTCTTATGATTCTGGGCTGGTCATATTATAGTACAGGCAGCCCGGTCGAACTTGGTGTGGAATTTACTGGCGGGACAATTGTAACTGTAGAATCTGCATCTCCATATAATGTGGTACAGCAGGAATTTGCTACACAGTTCCCTGATACCTCACCCTTAAGTGGAAGAGACGCTGGTGGCGGGCGGGTATTATTACAGTTTGGTCCCATGGACGAAACCCAGCAATTAGAGCTTAACAAATACATTAGTTCCAATTACGGGAAAGATGTTTTCCTGAAACAGATGAGTGCCTTATATGGGGAAAAACTGCAGCGAAGTGCCATTAAAGCAGTCTTGTATGCATTCATTGGTATGGCCATTATTGTATTTTTCATTTTTAAATCAATTATCCCATCGGGAGCTGTGGTATTGTCTGCTTTTTCTGATATTATAATTGCAGCCACCCTTATGGACCTGTTCAACATATCGTTGTCTCTTGGAACTGTGGCAGCATTGTTAATGCTTATCGGTTACTCAGTAGACAGTGATATCCTGCTTACTACAAGGTTGCTGAAAAGAAGGGGAACTACTGACGAAAAATTACGAGCAGCTATGAAGACCGGTCTTACCATGACCTCAACCACACTGGCAGCAATCTTTGTACTGTTCGTAGTCAGCACCTTTGCCCATTTCTTCACATCATTTTCCAGGATCGATATCATATCTGATATTTCATTAGTGCTGCTGTTAGGTCTTGCAGTCGATCTTATGAACACCTGGATGTTGAACACTGGTATTTTAAAATGGTACACTTCCAGGGATGCACCCACCAGGAAGAAGAGGGGGCGAAAGAAATGAACGGTGAAGAGGGCGAGAAAGGACTCAGTGGCGATTACAGGGTCATGCTGCTGGTTGGAGCGTTGATATTATCTTTGATCCTGTTATTTTTACCTACCGTATTTCCTGAATTGAATTATGGAGGGCTCAGGTATGGCCTGGACCTTGACGGAGGTTCATGGCTCCAGCTTCGACCAGAAGGAGCTTTGGTCCAGATTGATGCTGATATGGATCAGATCATCAGCCAGGAATATGGGGCATTATTGAACGAAACCATTACACTGACCAGGGAATCCTCATCCGAAGTGTCCTTTACTACCAATAAAATTGTCACTGATAAACAAATCGAATCATTAGGGTACGGTGAGGCTACTGTATTGACCAGGGGAGGTGTTACTACCGTAGATCTACAGCTCTCAAAAACACAGGTAATTACCACATATCTCGAAAATAAATTTAAAACAGAAGTTGTGATTATTGAAGACAGGGACGGTTCGTGGTTCGAGATCAGGAAAAAGACATCTGCTGAAGAATTGGAATCATTATTGATACCTGTAAAGGGCTCAATATTAGCATATAAGGACGGGGTTTCACCCACCACGCTGGCAGATACAAAAATAATACTTGAAAATAAATTAAATCTTTTTGGTCTGAGTGATATCAAACCAACCATAGTAGATAATGAATTTATTCTGATCGACCTGGCTGGAATAGACATAGATACTGCCCTGGACCTGGCAGGGACCCCTGGTAAATTTGAGATACGTATCCAGACCGAAGGAAATGAAACCCAACATGCCATTTACGGAGAAGATATTCAGTCGGTAGGTTTCCATAAAACAGATACATACGGGGTTTGGGGTGTCCCTTTTACCCTGACCCAACAGGGTGCTGATGCATTAAAAGAAGTCGCAATTGAGACAAATGCTGTTATTGATCCGGACAACCACAACGTAATAATGCTGCTGGATAATAAGGAGATCTATAGTGCACCTTTATCAAAAGACCTGGCTGACAGCCTGAAATATGTACCAGTACAACAAATGTCAGCATCATTCGGTACTGATACTGGTAGTAAAGAAAGGGCAAAGCAATTGGAAACTCATTTAAGAGCCGGTGCATTGCCCGTTAATGTAGAAGTTATAGGTTCCGGACAGGTGCCTGCGTCTTTAGGGGCACAGTTCAAAGAACTGACAGCCATTGCAGGTTTGCTCGCCATTATTGTAGTGTCATTCGTTATCTACTTCAGATATCGCAGAAAGGAGATCATGCTCCCTATGATCCTGACTTCCTTAAGTGAAGTAATAATGATTCTGGGTTTTGCATCAGCAGTGAAATGGCAGCTTGACCTGCCCGCTATCGCAGGTATAATTGCTGTTATAGGAACTGGTATAGACCATCTGGTGATAATCACTGATGAAGTGCTGTACGAAGGGAAACTACCGCCCACAAAGGTATATTTGACCAGGATATCCAGGGCATTCGGTATCATTTTTGCTGCAGCAGCCACAACTATAATCGCAATGATCTGGCTGGTCTGGATGGGATTCGGTGCAATGAGACTATTTGCGATGACCACAATAGTAGGTGTACTGATCGGGGTTTTAATAGCCAGACCTGCATATGCCAGGATAATTAAAGAAGTGTTGAAGGAAGAGCAGGAAGAATAATGACTGCCAACGATATCGTTCTTGTCAGGTATGGTGAGATCGCTCTGAAGAGTACCACTGTCAGGAACAGGTATGAAAAAACCCTTATGTCCAATATACGAGCCATGCTGGATGCAGGGGGCATTGAGTACAGGGACATTTCCAGGGAATGGGGACGTATTTATATTCATACTACAGACCCGGCCGCTGCAGAAACTGCTTCAAAAGTATTTGGTGTGGTATCGGTGAGTCCAGCCATCACCTGCGAACCAACCCTGGAATCTGCAGCCTTCACAGCTGCCGATGTAGGTGAGGCAATTATAAATGAAGGTGATTCATTTGGAGTTAGACCCAGACGTTCGGGCAGACATTCATTTTCAAGCCGGGATATTGGTTTAGCCTGTGGTGACGCTGTATGGGAGCGGATCGAGGCCAGAAACCCAAAGGTTGATCTTACATCTCCTGACAAAGAGATATTTGTAGAGATCAGGCAGGACCATGGTTTTGTATTTACTGAAGTGGTCCAGGGCGTGGGTGGTCTGCCATTAGGTACACAGGGACGGATGGTTGCACTGGTTTCTGGTGGTATTGATTCACCTGTGGCAGCCTGGCTTATGATGAAACGGGGCTGTCAGATAATTCCTGTATATGTTAACAATGACCCATTTTCAGATGAGACTACAAGACAGAGGGCACTTGAATGCATCCGTGTGCTCCAGAGTTGGGCTCCCAGTCATCCTTTAACAGTATATGAAGTCCCGAATGGTGACAGCCAGGTATCGTTCTTATCAGATTGCAATCCCCGCTATACGTGTGTACTCTGCCGCAGGATGATGTACAGGATAGCATCCTGTATAATGGAAAAAGAGCATGCTTTAGGCATAATAACAGGCGCGTCATTGGGACAGGTTGCCAGCCAGACAGCTGAGAATATGCTGGCAGAAACCTGCGGGATACATGTCCCCATCTACCATCCCGTGATCGGTCTTGATAAGACTGAGATAGTGGATATTGCCAGAAAGATCGGAACATTTGATGCGTCCACAAGACCTGCCACTTGCTGTACTGCAGTGCCTGAAAAACCTGTTACGGCTGCCAAATGTAAGAATGTATGCAACGAAGAAGCAGAGATCGATGTGCAAGCCCTGCTTCAAACCGCCATATCTGGCGCTATAATAGTTCCCCAATCAGAATATATTTAATATTTATAACTGGCAGTTAATAGTCTCAATCTTGAACAGAACATTGAGATCTTTTAGGGTCATCTGAATACGGTCACCGAATCGAAGTATGTCGTCCACGTTGGTACTGGAGTCCCATTCGATCACGTAATCATAGGCACCCTGCATGGGCTTGAATCCCAGAGACATCAACCTTTGATTGACCTCTGAGGGTCTTGCCCCTTCACTGTTGAACCAGATTATTAGGTATGTTTTCATGTTCTCAATGTAAAGATAGGCTTTAATTATATTATATTTATTGATTGATCATCTCAAGCAGGATTTCAGCTACTTGTAGGGCATCGTCTTCGTTTTTCACACGTTTTACCAGCATCCTGCCTGTTGGATATAATGATACTTCAGCCTCTCCTAGATCAAATATGATTATTTGTGGAGTGATGACTTTGGCCTTTAGGATATTTCCTGCCCGCTTAAGATCGATTTTTGTAAATACATTGACTTCAAATGCGGTTTTACCGGAACACAGGCTTACTGATATTTTTCTGGACATCTATGGGCAGAATAAAGTAATTATTGATTGATAAGGATGTGGCGGGAAACATTTTATTTACTTTCACAAATTACAAGAAATGGAATATTTAATAATAGAAAAATATTATAGTATAATTTCTCAGGATCGGTCATGAAAACTTGGAAAATGTTCTGGATAAGTATCATAATTCTTTTATTGATACTCTTTGCAACCCCGCAAGCTTATGCAGAATATAGGATTTATACTACATTGGTCGATGGTACCAGCATTTACTTATTCCCGGGTGAGACCTGGCCTTTTTATCAGGGATATTCATTTTCCCTTAAAAGTATCTCTGATGATAAAGGATGGGTAGTGTTAAAACTTAATGATACGATCATAAAATCTGCTGTTCTAACACCTGGTGAGACTTTTTATTATAACGTGACACCACCTGATTCCAATGAAAGAGTCATCATCAGCCTGACAGTTTCAGGGATATATTCTGGAGAAGATTCAGACATTGTAACCTTCTATCCGGTATATCAATATAATAACTTAGATCTCCCTTCAGCAACCCCTATTCCAACACAAGGTCCAGATAATTCAGATAATACTACAAATACAACCACTAACCATGCAGATTCCCCTGGGTTCAATATACTGGCTACAGTAATTATAATATGTATTTGCAGTATATTGATACGAAAATCAAGGTGAAATAAAAACATATTGAAAAATGGAAAAAGGAATTTAAACAATGATACGACCGTATATCGAGATGTTACGACCTGAGATTGCTGATATGGACCTGGCGCTTCCGGCAGCCAGTGCATTGCTTGCGACCTATTATGTCACGGGTGGCCTACCAGATGTGTTCCTATTTGTAGTGGCCGTAGCAGGAGCATATTTCGCGATAACCAGTTCATATGTATTAAATGATTATTGCGACGTGGACATTGATAGTATTAATCTTCCCAATCGCCCTCTTCCTTCATCACGGATCTCACGTAAAAACGCACTTTCATATGCTGTCCTGCTGGCAGTGATCGGGGGAGCTGCAGCATTTTATCTGAACCCTGAATCCCTGTTGGTTTTTATTATTGCAGCATCTGTTATCACTTTTTATTCAATTATGGCAAAACGCACCACATTTTTAAGCTTTGTACCTGTGGGGATCTCATACGGGCTTGTGCCCATAGGTGTCTGGCTTGCCTTTGATCCGGCAGGGATGTTAAAAACAGGTGTTGATCCTCAAATACTTCCATTACCTGCAATATTCCTGGGAATCATGATGTGTGTTACTGACTGGGGTTTTACCCTCAGCGGTGTGGCCAGGGACGTTGAGGGGGATAGTGCTAAAGGTGCACCCACTACACCTGTGACCTTTGGGATACCTGCAACTTCAAAGTTCATATTCGTTTGTTGGGTAATAGGCGTGGCAGCATCCCTTGTTATCGGATATACTGCAGGTTTAGGTCCCTTGTACTTTGCCGGTGCAGTCGCAGGTGGTGCCTGGATACTCTGGCAGTCCCTGGATTTTATTCGAAATCCTGTATCTGAAAGGGGTGGTAAACTGTTTTTGCAGGGTTCAAGGTACCGTGGTGTGATGTTCGGTTCACTGATTGTTGATGTACTGCTTCTTATCCTGCTAAAATCTGCAGGATATCCATTCTGGAATTTCGCTGGTCTTTGAACATGGGACTTGATGCTGATATCCTGGTTATAGGTGCAAGCCCGGCCGGGGTCATGGCTGCCAGAAATGCAGCGCTAGAGGGCTTAAGGGTGATCCTGATAGACGGCAAGGAGGATATGGGTCGCCCCCCTCATCCCGCAAATACGTTCTTCAAGTTCATGATGGACTCCAGCCGTGAGCCTATTCTGGACTATTATATTGTCAATAGACTAAAGGGCATGAAGATCATATCACCCGGCGGCAGCATTGTCGGGATCGAAACTCCGGGATATTTTATTGACAGGTCTCTTTTTGATCGCTATTACAAGGATCAATTGATCAAAGCAGGAGTGGAAATACGGACCGGTGTGGATGCACTGGCAGTGATGCGATCAGATGCTGGAAATTTTAAGACCAGTACTTCAACGGGTATATTGACATCAAAGCTGGTAATTGCAGCCGACGGAATAGAGTCCAGGACCGCAGCCCAGATGGGGCTTAAGACGACACATTATCCAGGGGATATTGCCTGGGCAATGGAGGCAGAGGTCAGGGCACCCGGTATTGGGGAACCTGATATGTTCGAGTATTATCTTGGGAACCATTCACCTGGCTGGAAGTCCACCTATTCTCCTGCCGGGGGTGACAGGGCTACGTTAGGAGTTTATGTCAGGCGACACGGCAGGGATGTGTCCGCATTTTTTAACAGGTGGCTGGAGCGGTTTGCCAAAATGAAAGGATACAAGCCAGGTGATATTGAAATTATTACAGCCTTTACAGGAGGCGACCCCATAGCCACAGTCCCGAAACAGCTTATTGCAGATGGGTTTATGGTAACAGGAGGGGCCGCTGGTCAGAGTGGGATCGGATACGGTATGAGGGCAGGGCAGATATGCGGTGAAGTGGCTGCTGAGGCTGTAAAATCGGGGAATGTGTCAAAGAAAAGCCTGAAAGCTTATCCTAAACTGTGGAAACGGGAATTTGCCAGCGAATACTGGATGGGGCGAATGGGGCTGGAATTGGTCAGGAAGATGACTGATAAGGAGATCGATACTGTTGTGTCAGTATTTGCAGGACAGGACCTGTCATCACTGAAAGGGACGCCGCTGGTGCAGGCCGCCAAGGTGGGACTGTTCGTTGCAGCGCACAAACCTTCGGCATTGTGGGCGTACCGGGCAATGTTAAGGCGGAAATAACAGCATTGAAAATAATATCAACCTTTCAAATTACGGTTATTTATTCTTCGGGCGGGACGTCTTCTCTCAGTAACGCCAGGTTTTTCTATTTTATTTATCCTTTCATACCGAAATATCCTGCAAAGTCAAAAAGAAGATAGATTTATAATTCTTCTTGCTAACTATGGTGCAATCATGAACGATCTTAAAATCCTAGTTGTTAACAATTACGGCCAGTTCTGTCACCTGATCTACAGAGCAGTACGCGACCTGGATGTGGAGACCGGTATTATTGCCAATACCTTGAGCAATGAAGAGATCCTTGCTAAAAAACCCGATGGACTCATATTAAGCGGGGGGCCCACCATGGAACGTATCGGCAGAGCAGATGAGATGGTGAAGGAACTTGACCTGCCCATACTTGGGATATGCCTTGGCCAGCAGTTAATGGCTACTGCTTATTGTGGGGATATCGCCACTGGTATGAAGGGGGGTTATGCGGCAATAGAGGTCGAGATATTAGACGAGGATGAGATACTAAAAGGACTGGGACCAACCACCAGTGTTTGGGCATCCCATGGTGATGAGGTTACAAAGCTGCCTCCGGATTTTATCTGCCTGGCCCGCAGCAATGTATGTGAGATCGAGGCAATACGACATAAGACAAAACCATTGTTCGGAGTACAGTGGCATCCTGAAGTAAGCCATACTGAAAAAGGGAATGAATTACTGCAGAACTTTTTTGAGGTGTGCAAGCAGAAATAATGGACCTGGTAATGGATACAGGTTATAAGTTCAAGACCGGAAAAGATGCGCACCTGTTCCTTAAAGAGGTCTATAACCTGCCGGAATTGTAATACTCAGGTTCCGTGGTCAGGCAGATATATCGGGACTTGATAAACTGGCAACCAACCTCGATGGGGAGAGGATGTATCTCCCCGGGGATTGGAGATCGAGGTTCAGTGTTTAAGTTCACATTACACTGCTGTTGGATACAGATTCTTGCAGCTTTCCAGGAGATCAGACTTTTGAAAAAATGATCTCAATTTCTGCAAGGGGTTTTTTCATCTTATTTAAAGCAAAGTTAACATCTGTATTCGTATCAGTAAGCACGGTAAGTATTGCGTTCGAGGTAGTTTTTATCAATATGATCTTTCCTATTGTGGAATTAAGAAGAATATATTCCATTTCTCCTTTGTCCAGTTCCTTTAACGTATGGACTGCTGATCGCATTAACATGGCTATCATGGCGCCTATGGTCTCTTCATCAACATTACTCGTATTGATCTCTGATGCCATAATAAGCCCATTAGTCGAGATCAGGGCAGATGCCTGGATACCATCAATGGAGCCAATGTTACGCAAAACACTTTCAATCATTTCAGTTATGGTAATCTCAATCACCCCACATCTTGATTGCGGTTATTGCAAGTACATAAATCCCTATCACCAATAAAAACAGATGAACAAAGATAAACATCCTTCCCAGTCCAGCTAATTCCTCATATAAATTGGCATATGAGTAATATGCCCGAAGAACCGAACCAAACACGATAACAAGGCCGGATAGGGAAACTATGAACCACCCCCTTCTGAAAACAAGCAAACTAAATTTCTTTGCTGCATAGTAGGAGATTACCACTATACACAGGCCAATCACCATATTCAGTAATTCTACAATAGTTGCAATATTAATTGACATTTAATAATTCCCATCTGATTAATTATTGTCCACTTATATTTTGTTAAATTTTATTTTTTTTTCAATGGCTATTTGTTAAAGGATCAAATGATAAAATTATTTGTACCGCGCATATATCATCACCATGTGATACAAGTCTAATTATCTTCATCTCAGCATTATCCTTAAAAGCGTACTCCAGCGATCCTTTAAAAAAACCGCGTGATAATTGGCAAATATCTATGTTAAATTCCCCTCCAATCTGTACCAGATTGCAATTCTTGACGACATAGCAGATCGAATGTTCATCCATGGATCTCCACTCTGATACCCTTCCTATCTTTGAATCGAGAATAGAAAATGCTTCCTGGAAGGTCTTCAAATTCCATTCAGGTATATCATGCTCCTTCTCATACTCCCTGAAGATATGTTGGCTCATCATGTAACCGAGGACTCGGATCGATTCGCCGACTTCAGGTGCGTCTTTCAGACCATTCAAGAATGTAAGGTATGTGATCAGTTCCTTATCGAAACTGTTGCCTGATTTCTTCAGGTTCTCAATAAGTTTCGAGATCCTCATCCCTATTTCAGGCATATGCCGAAATATTATCAGGTTTCTTGTAGATTTAGCAGCGTAGGTATGCCCATTTGCCTTGAACTGATTTAGGAGTATCTTTTCCAGGGTATTTATGGCCTTGGGATTTCGATAACTGTGGAAGACCTTTACGGTATCTTCCTCAATATCCACATGCTCAGCAACCCGTGAAGTTTCATATACATCCTTCAAAATGTTGAGAAATTCACGGTGAGGAATCTCTTTTACCGGTCGTTTGGCGTTTAACTCAATACCGATCTCTCCGACAGGTGTCTTTTTTGCCAGCAGTTCTTCGAATGTATCTATATGGACTGCTACTGTTCTGTAATTACTGTCTTGATACTTTTTCACCAATCCCATCCAGAAATTCGGGCGTTCTTCAATTTCAGAATAAAGGTCCTGCATGAATCCCAGATGTCTGTTAAGATCATGTACAGCTGTTTCCTCACTTGCTTTTAATGTAAATGTCAGCATAATTGAATTGGATCGAAGGTCTATTTTCTCAATACCAAGATGTTTCTCAACTGCCAGATATAATGACAATATTCTTGCTGATAGGTCCAACAATGGATAGTTTCCATTTTCTAACGATAGCACTGCAGTGGTCGGAGTAGTATCATTATCGCAATTCATGCTGAATTTACTACCCCATTCCAGTTCATGGAATTTATTTCTAAAATATTCCATCGTATTGGATACCGAACCGAACACCGCTGGATCTGCAATTTCATAAAGGATTTCTTTTTCCGGGATTATACCTATGGTTTTTTTAAGGAGCATATTGGCTATTGAGGAATCAAAAAGCATGAAGTTCTCTGAATGATCCAGATGGATCTTCCCATCCACAGCAATATCAATTATATCACGTATGGCTGCACTATAATTTCCATCATGTTTTAAGACAAATGGTTTTATTTTATCGTCGTCTTTTTTATTTATCGAGATATGTTTTCTAATAATCATTTTTTATCACAATAATACATTAATAAGACAAGATTTAACTTGTGTTAGCCGATATATTATGTTTTTTCCCAATTATTACTTTTGCTTTATCAATCTCAAATTCAAACCATGGAGTAGGTTTAGGGAAAATGCTCACTATTCTCATTAAATTGGCATCGTTTTCGGATTTCACCTCTATCATACCAACACATAATTGTTTTAAGGTCGTAAGTGACTGTTCGTCATGCATTCTTTCTTCCACTACATATATACCTATGTCACCAGCGGCCTTTATCCTGCCGGTCAACACATATAAGAAACGGAAAACGCTCCGAATGTTGGAATACATTAAAATAGTGGACAATGAATTGATACATAATGTGATCTTTTGCATGTTCTTTTTGATTCTGAAATATTCAATGAACTGGCTGATTTTGACCCCGATATCGGTTAGATCTGCCGGGCTTGATGCCCTTTTAATATTGTCTGTATCAATCGTGGGCAGACCCATCGTTTTTGTAACGCAATCCACTATGCCAAGATTCTCCAGAGTTATGTCCGGATGGTTGTAATTGAACCAATCGATCACATTTTCCCCTGCCTCCCTCGTATTGACTATCACCGCAGCGCCCCCTGCTTTAAGTCCCTGATAAACGATATTATTGATGATGGTCCCTTTTTCACTCATGTGAGGACCTATTAACATTATATTCGAGCTATTTTTTATTGCTTCGATCGCATCATCAAATACTTTAATATATATTGAGTTATCAGTCATATTTTCCGCTATTAAAATTTGGTCGTGTTTAATTAATTCCACTGAAACCTAGCAACCATTCCTAAACTAGGAAATATTGCTTAGATTAAGCAATATCTCTAATCACAAAGTATATAAACATTGTTAGACCAACTGCTCTCTGTATATCGCTTTTACATTCTTTTTTTGCGATTTTTATAATTTTCTTTCCTTTCTGTGTAGGATTTGTTTATAGCATAAAAATAGCAAATTTTAGATTGAAAGATATATTTTGCATAAAAAGAGTATATCAGTTGCCTTAACTTGGGTTGTGGTCGGAGCTTTTATTCCGGTAATCGTTCATTGGCAATATAGTGGCAATCTTTATTTTAAATTTTACCTCGTATTTAGGATTATTTTTTAAAAAGATTCTATTTTTTATTATTAGATCAATTTTTTTGATAAATTAAGATTTATTTCACTAAAAAAGAATGGAAATAAGGATTAATCACAAAAATATTATATTTTTTCGATCGTTTCTATTGCACACTCGTCTATTTACCGATGGCATCGCTAATTCTTAAATAAATGAATA
>Ga0307378_10004996_pt1 | contig 18641 bp, 18 predicted proteins | sample UN1MG_FD_202238 | JGI IMG/M metagenome (GOLD analysis project Ga0307378, IMG submission 202238) | Soil microbial communities from Risofladan, Vaasa, Finland - UN-1 | ecosystem: Environmental > Terrestrial > Soil > Coastal area > Acid sulfate soil | place: Finland: Risofladan, Vaasa | collected... | reverse complement strand
GCGACGTCATCGACATTGAACGCGAAGTGGAGCTCGGCGGTGCAATTCATTCAAAGGGCGTGATGATTCTCAGCTCGTTCCTGGGTGCGCGCTATTCACGCGGGATGCCGCTGGCGTTGAATGCCAGCCTTGTGTTTGAGCAGTCGTACGGGCCGGTCGAGGGTGACAGCGCTTCACTTGCAGAGTTGTGTGCCCTGCTTTCGGTGCTGGCCGATACACCGATCCGGCAATCGTTGGCAGTGACCGGGTCAGTCAATCAGCATGGGCAGGTACAAGCGATTGGTGCTGTCAATCACAAGATCGAGGGGTTCTTTGATATCTGCACTGCCCGCGGACTCACCGGTGACCAGGGCGTGTTGATTCCCGGTGCCAACGTTCGTCACCTGATGTTGCGTGAAGATGTGGTGGAAGCGGCAATAGCCGGAAAATTCCACATTTATGCCGTTTCCAATGTCGACGAAGCGATTGAGCTGCTAACTGGTGTTCCGGCCGGCGTTCCGGACGATCAGGGCATTATCCCGGAAGGCAGTATTAACTACCTGGTAGCGTCAGAAATTGCAGAGATGTCAGCCCGGCGACAATCGTTTAACCAGCCTGCGGCAAAGAACCATCAGGAGGATTGACCGGGCATTTGACCGAGTTGCTGCCGCGAGACAACCGGCTGTGAGGGGGTCAGTCAGAGCGCGTCGACCCGTCGACCGGTTTCTCGCTCAATGACTTCTTTCCGGTAAACATCGCCGAGATAATGTTGCCACCTTCTTTCAATTCGGTAACCACGATGCCTGCAATATGAAGCACGATCATCGCCACAATTGCGTAAAACGAATAGTAGTGCGCCGTAATAAAAGGTTTGCGAAAAGCACGCATCTCCTGCCAGGCCGCTTCATCGTACATCTCGGGGGAATAAGGCTGTAACAGTGCCGGATCTACTCCGGCAGCGGCGACCCACCCGGCAATCCACGAACCCAGCGGTGGATAGAAAATATCGGTGCCTGCAAGCACCAGACCCGAAACAGCCTGAATCAGCAGCAGCAGAAACAGCAACGCGATACTGATACGGGCCAGCGGGTTATGGCCGATGTACTGCTGTGGGCGGCCGGACATGAGAGCTGCGACATAATCTTTTAACGCGCGGCCATAGCCAGCGCCCGCCGGCAGGATCGCGCTCCAGCGCGCGTGGCGATTGCCGATAAACGCCCACACCATGCGCCAAAGAAGGTTCACGGCGAATACGTAACCAAACCAGACGTGAATCTCTTTGAGCAGGACTTTACCGTCATTGGTGATGCCGAGAACCTTCGCATTCAATATCGCAACGCCTATTGCGATCAGCGCAAGTACACACAACACGTTGATCCAGTGAAACCAGCGCGTTGGCGCATCCCAGACCCGGTAGACTTTCAGTTCTGACATCTTGCAACTCCATTGATTGTCATGCTGGCTGATGCTTCGCCACGCAGTTTACTACGGAGACATTCCTCCACCGACTCCGGCCAGCAATTCTGGGCAAGGCCGCCGTCTACCGATTTGATGTGAGTCAATTGGCCAGCAATCTGGCCATGTGCGCCACGAATGTGTGCGATTTGCCAGCACCTGCGTTTAACAAAACGTATTCCGGGCGGCACCAATGCAGCAGTCATACCGCACCCTCTTTTTTGTCGACACTCATTCTGCCGGAGTACCTTCGTGAAATTCGTAGGCAGTATCCTCTTCTGACAAGCCGTCGCAGGCCGCCGCCATATTACGCCTGGCGTTGCTACAGGCAATCGGCGCATTCAGCATGATGTCGTCCTTGAACCCTTCCCGATCGCAAAAATATCTGTACTGGCTCTTTGCGTCCTCGCACGTTCCGCCGCGTTCATCTTTCTCGCTGGCAGCATTGGCATTGAATGCAATCCCGAACAAAACGACCGACACAGCTGTTACAAGTTTCATGATGACCTCCTCTGACGACTTGTTTTGAAAGTGCTCGCAGCCCGTGAGTTGAAGCACACCGCCAGAGTACCGCTATTCCGGCACTGTTTCACCGGAACCTGCCTGCGGTCACGCTACTTTACAATCCGAAGGCGGTTGCCGCGACGGAGACAACACGTTTCCGGCGAGAGCCGATCCCGCGCAGCCGGACGAACGGTGATCGCGCACAACCGCGACGCTGGGCTATTGGGGCCAACGCTAAAATGCATAATCACCGTCGGCGCAAACGCGTTAAGCTATATCAACAGCACCGACTAGTGACACCCGGGAGACCACATGAAACACCACATTGATCCCACTGGGAAATGCTTGCCAATCAAGCTGGACGCCACCTCAAACGGAGAGTTCGAGCCGATCGCCTTGTCGTATGCGAACCGGCACGCCAACCATCTGGCGCAAGAACAGGCAACATCAAATGCCAAGCGGCGCGCGTTAAGCCGGCGTGATTTTCTGGTCTCCGCCTGCGGCGCTGCCAGCACTTTGCTGGCGTTCAATCAGGCCAACGCCGCTGCCGGGAAGCATGGAGGCTGGTTCGACCTTCATCCGGAAGGCGCGCTCGATAGCCAACTTGCCGCAACGCAGCTGGACAAGGGTGAATTCATTTTCGATGTGCAGAGCCATTTTGTAGACCCGACCGGATCGTGGGTAAAGAAACTGCCGCCGGGCGCACGGCCACTGTCGTTTGCCCCGAAAACACGATGTGATTTTTCCGGTGAGCCAGGCGACCTTAGCTACCTGAACTGCCTGTCGAGCGACGAGTTCATCAAGGACGTTTTCCTCGACAGCGATACCGATATGATGGTGTTGTCGTTCGTACCGTCTCGCAGCGATGCCGAGCCGTTGACAATCGAGGCTGCGGACGCGGTACGGCGCATTATCGATCAGATGGAAGGTTCGCATCGCCTGTTCCTGCATGGCAGGGTCAACCCCAACCAGGCGGGTGACGTCGAAAAAATGGACGAGCTCGCACAGCGATGGAAGGTGTCTGCCTGGAAAACATACACCCAGTGGGGACCGGATGGGAAGGGATTTTTTCTGAATGACGACGTTGGATTGCGCTTCATCGAGAAAGCGCGCGATCTCGGCGTCAAGGTGATCTGCGTGCACAAGGGTATTCCATTCGGAAAGCGCTCGTATGAACACAGCCAGTGCACCGATGTCGGGCCGGTGGCAAAACTGTTTCCTGATATCAGCTTCATCATTTATCACTCGGGGTTCGTGCCAGGCAATGACGAGCAAGCCTATGTGGAAAACAGTGACCGCGACGGCATCGACACGCTGATTCGCTCGCTGCGCGACAACGACGTCGGACCTAACAGCAACGTGTACGCCGAACTCGGCAGCACATGGCGCTTCGCCATGCGCGATCCGGACAATGCAGCACACCTTATGGGCAAACTGCTTAAGCATGTCGGCGAGAACAACGTTCTGTGGGGGACCGATTCAATCTGGTACGGATCGCCGCAGGACCAGATACAGGCCTTCCGCACATTCCAGATTTCGAAAGCGTTTCGGGAACGCTTTGGCTATCCGGAAATTACCCCGAAGATCCGTGCCAAAGTGTTCGGACTGAACGCCATGAAACCTTATGGAGTCAGCGCGGAGCAAGCACGCAAGTTCACGCAATCCGATCATGTCGCACGGCAGCGCGCCGCTTATCTGGAGCATCCGCAACCGCACTTTCGCACCTATGGCCCAACGACGCGTCGCGAGTTTTTTAACCTGTTGCGATGGAACGGCGGCTCACGCGCATAAGACATGACACGGCGCAAGTTCAAGTTCTGGGGTTGGGGGTACGCGGACGAACATGCAAGCCATGAAGAGCGCGAACGCCTGAAGGATTTCTACGCGCAACGGTTCTCGGTTTCACAATGGGATGAAGTGGCGCCACCTGTTGTCGGCGAAATACCATTGCCTGCGTCCCGAATATCAGCGCCCGATACGCTGGCCGCAATTTCCAGCAATGAATCTGAAGACCGGTTGATTCACAGTTACGGGAAATCCTATCCGGACAGCGTTCGGGCATTCGCTCGCCAGTTTCCCGCGCCGCCGGACCTCATCATCCGCCCTCGCAATGAGAATGACGTGGTTGCGGCGCTCGATTTCGCCGACACCGTGAACGCCGCGGTCATTCCCTTTGGTGCTGGATCGTCGGTAGTCGGCGGTGTGGAAACGGCTGTCTCTGGCAACTTTCGGGCGGTTATTTCACTGAACCTGCAGCACCTCAACCGCGTGCTGGAGGTCGACCCGATATCGCGCGCCGCGCGCATCCAGGCAGGTGTATTGGGGCCACAACTTGAGTCGCAGCTAAAGCCGCATGGGCTCACCTTGCGTCATTTCCCGCAATCGTTTGAGTATTCGACGCTTGGAGGATGGATCGCAACCCGCTCGGGGGGGCATTTTGCGACGCGACTGACACACATTGACGATCTGGTCGAGAGTACGCGGGTCGTAACGCCTGCGGGCATCAGCGAATCACGACGGCTCCCGGGTTCCGGTGCGGGGCCCAGCCCTGACCGGCTTTTCATTGGTTCGGAAGGCATCCTCGGCGTGATTACCGAAGCTTGGATGCGCCTGCAGGCAAGGCCGCGCTTTCGTGCATCGAAGTCGATTCGTTTCACCGACTGGCAGCAGGCAACAGAAGCCGTGCGCGTACTTAGCCAGGCCGACCTGTACCCGTCGAATTGCCGGCTGATCGACAGCGAGGAAGCCGTGACAACTGGTTCCGGTGACGGAAAGGCGCACATCCTGATCATTGCGTTTGAGAATGCCGATCACGCGCCCGATGCAAAAATGCAGCGGGCGCTGGAAATAGTCGCGCAATATGGCGGGCAATGGCAGACCGAAACTCTGGAGTCACCGAACGCACACCACAGCGGCGAAGCCGGCGCATGGCGAAATGCGTTCATTCGTGCTCCGTTTTATCGGGAAGTCCTCACCGGTATGGGTGTCATGTATGACACCTTCGAAACAGCCATTACCTGGGAACGCTTCCCCGATTTTCACGCTAACCTGATCGATACTACGCGCCGCATCATTCGCGAGGTAACGGGCAAAGACGGTTCCGTAAGCTGTCGCTTCAGCCATGTGTATCCGGATGGCCCGGCGCCTTATTTCAGCTTCTATGCCCTGCCGAAGCGCGGAGCCGAACTCGCGCAGTGGTACGAGATCAAGAATGCCGTGTCTGACGCACTAATTGCAGCCGGCGGCACGATCACCCATCACCATGCCGTGGGCCGCGATCATCGCCGCTGGTACGATCTGCAACGCCCGGAACCGTTCGCCACCGGTTTGCGCGCAATCAAACGCGCGCTTGACCCCAACGGATTGCTTAACCCCGGTGTGTTGATCGACCCGTGAACACCGCATCTCGTCAACGGCCAGGATGGGATCGGTCTCAGATCGCGCCGGCAGCGACTCAACGCATTGAAAATTCAAATCTAATTTTGAAAAGGCTTCCGCGACCTGGTCATTCTGCCGTGCAGCCATGCCACCGACTGATCCGCCAAAGGTCTCAGGTGGTCAGTCTTTTGCATTACCTGGACCGTTCTCACACTCACACCGCTCGCGGCCCCAATATCTTGCTTCAATATTTGGTTTGACGATGAATGAACTGGATTTCACCAACGCCTCGATCGACGGAATCTACAATCCGGCGATTGCACGCGCCTGCTTCAACTCACTCGGAGAAGCATGCACTGTAGCCAAGGATGAAGCCTTCTTCGCGGAGAACGAGAAAAGTGGGCATATGTATCTGCTTGTAGAGGGTGAAGTGCGCCTGTTCCGCCGCAAGACGGTGCTCGATATCGTCCGCAGCGGCGAAGTGTTCGGAGAGATTGCAGCGATCACTGGTCGCCCGCGCACGGCATGGGCCGTGGCCAGAACACCGTGCAAGGCGCTGCGGCTTGATGCGGCTCAGTTTCGGGGGGCGATTCGCGCAACGCCGGAATTTGCTCTCATGCTGATGAGCATCATGATCAACCGAACCGGGCTCGCACTGGCGCTGCTGGCCCGCGCCGGCAAGCTCAGCGAACGGCTCGCGGCCAAGGACAGCCGCGTCTTTACCAAAGAAGTCATTGAAGATCTGGCGAAAGCACTCGGCAATCCGCAACCGGTGAAAGTGCCCGCGAGGAAAACCGTCATGCGAGAGGGAGATATTGGCGGAGATATGTATGCAGTGCTTGCCGGCCGCATTGACGTTCTGATAAAGGACATCACGGTCGATCACATCGGACCCGGTGGCTTGATCGGTGAATTGGCGCTGGTAGACAATTCCAAACGCGCGGCCACGGCAATTGCTGAAACGGACTCCACGTTGCTCGCGTTCAGCCGGGAAGATTTTCTGTCGCTGGTGCGCTCTAACCCGCGCTTCGCGGTGACGATTCTGAAGTCCGTAGCAAATCGTCTGACCCGGATGACATTTACAAGTGCGTGAGCGGTCAGCTCGACCGGCTAGCACCTTGCCATTTCCGCTTTACAGGTAATTCATGATGCCCTTGCTTTCTCTGCGCGGCCAGCCGCGCCACATCGGCTTGATAGACGAACGACTGAAGCCGTGCCCCTCGTCACCCAATTGCGTTTGCAGTGATGATCAGGCCTCGGGCCACGCGATCGACCCGTTACACCTGTTGGTTGATCCTGCCGAAGCGTGGTCCGCCGCAGTGAAAGCGATTCGTGCCACTGCACGAACCCGCATCATCACCGATACCGGGAATTATCTGCACGCTGAATACACGAGTGTTTTTTTCGGCTTCGTCGACGACCTGGAATTGGACCTGCGCCCGGCTGAACGGATTATTGCGGTGCGCTCGGCATCCAGACTGGGATACGCGGATTTCGGGGTTAACCGCGCGCGAATCGAAATTCTTCGCGCGACGCTACGCGAGCAAAAAATGGTGCGCTAGGGTGTCGGCCCCGCTCAACGTGTTGTCGATATTGGTTTGCAGGTTTAACTTCATTCGAAGCTGAATCCAGGCGTGCGAGTGTAAATGTGCAAACCTTCATCCTGGATCACCAACGACCGCATCCGCTTTTGACCGCGATTGTGATGCGAGTGCAAGGTCGTTGCGGGCGTGATCTGGGCAACGCCGGTTACCCAGTCGACGCGCTCACCTTCGATCTCCGAATGTATACCCTCACCCTGAATCGCCAGTGTTACGGCAACACCATTGTGACGATGTGGCCGCTGGTCGCAGCCCTCTGCGAGCGTATTGATGGCCACATTGATAAAGGGAATGGTTGTGAAATTCGGTTCAGTGCGCTGGGTGGCAAACTGCACTGAGGCGCCCGTCGTCTGTTCGGTGATCGGGCGCTGGAATACGGCGTCGAGGCGGCTCTGGATTTCCTCGCTGCGCCAAACAACGGCTTCTACCGCGGCCCTGCTGTTATCCGGCGCACGCGCACCGGCAAAAGCCAGCAGTGGTTCGTCCGTGACGTTGAACAGTAAGGTGTCTTGCTCAGCGCGATAAGTGGTTGGAACACCACCGGACAGGCAAAACACATCGCCTTGCTTCCAGAACAGGCGGTCCTCCCCGCTTTTGCTCTCGCCGCTGCCGGACATCACGTAGCAGACTTCTCCAGACGCAGCATAGGTTTGCGTCAACTGCTCTCCGGCGCGCAATCGAACATAACGGCACAACAGCGTCGGCGTGGTTGCCGGGTAGGCGGTACCGAGTATGTGGCTAGCATCGAGCATGACCACCCCGGTCGGTGCGTCCGGATCAACGACGCGATCGTGCTCGGCTTTGAACTGCAAAACCGGAACAGATGGGTAGGAAAAAGCAAACCCGTTCTCGTTGCAGACATAGCGCGCTCGTTGCTCATAGCGAGATTGGCTGTGCACCTGTTCCCGTTCCGCAGTTTCCATGACCATCTCCTGTGCAGGATCCAGATATCATCTGGCAAAATCCATTAACGACCACTACTTTACGGCCCGGGATGGATAGGGGTCAACGCCGCTTTCGCGGCGTACCCTGTCGGATCGAAAACAGCGGTCCAGCCACGGACCACCTATTTGGCGTGTTTCGTCCGATCGGGGTAGCTCACCGCCATTCCGGCGCGCACGTCCTGTTGAATGCCGTATTGGGCAAACGGGTATCTGAATCCGTTCTTTGACAGCGCCTGCATGCCAACAATCGCCTTACGCAAATGGTGAACGGGCAGCGCCATCAGCATCTCGTCGTCGAGCACGCCGCCATAGCGCCGCTCCGCAAAGCACGGAATCGAAAGACTTGGCTCACCGAGTTTGAGCGCCCGGCCCCATGAATCGGCGCACGCGGATTCCCCGACTACGCTCCAGTCGAACCGCTTGTAGCCCGACCACTGCAGGCCGTTGATGAAGTAAATCATCGCACCCGGCGTGGCATAGAACAGCGCGATATCGGGCGGATCAAGACGCCCGCTCGCCAGTGGGGATACCGCGAGCGCAGAGAATTGTTGACGCGGCACGAGATGCATCGCGGCCTGGTGGCGCGCTGAATCGGCATCCGAAGCGAACCAGACACCGGTCATGTGCTTGCCTGACTGCCATTCGGCATCGGCCTTGCCAAGCCCCACGACGGCCCTGCATTGCTCGCCAACCAGATCGTCGCCGGTAATACCCACAGTCCACCCGAGACGGGTTGCCTGCGCCACGATCTGATCCGTCGTGTGGATTGATTTTGGCCGACGAATACCGGCAACCGCCTCCATTTCCTCCGTGGTCCGGAACAATTTCATCCCGATACAAATGCTGCGCAGCTTCAACAGCAGTTGAAGGTCAGCGACAAGTCGGCTGTAATCGGCTTGTGTGTCAGGCATAGCAACTCCTCACTCTCGTAGCTTCAGATGAACGTCGGCATTCGCAAGCCCGTGCGCACCAAGCCAAACAGATGCGGCGGGCACACGCCATCCAGGCCATTCGCCAAGGGCCGCGCACCACTGCGGGCAACAGGCACATTGAGCATATCGCACTATCTGTATGTCGTTGACGTCATCCCGCGAGCGATTCCCGAGCACGACCGGCGACCCAGGCGAACAGCGGTCCGACGATGCGCACGACATGAGCGCGAGCATATGCTGTGCGCCGTAAGCCGATACCGACCACAAGCGCACGTAACAAGCTGAACAGCTCTCGATGCTGCAGAACAGGGCAAGCCGAACACCCGATAGTGCGCTTGACCGTCACTCTTGACACTACTGTTTTGCGAGCTGTTTCTCTGCGCCGATTTCGCGCACTGCAGCAGTCAATGCCAGTCGGTCCAGGCTCGACACGGGCAAGCTTAAAAATAACTGAATGCGGCGATAGAGTGTATGAAAGACTTCGTGAATGACTATGCGGGCCCTGTCAGGCGCGTCCATAAAACGCGCCGGGTCCTCGACACCCCAATGGGCCGTGATTGGCTGACCCGGCCACACTGGACACGCTTCGCCGGCTGCGTCGTCGCACACGGTAATGACGAAATCCAGCGCTACACTGCCGGGCGAGGCAAACTCATCCCAACTCTTGCTACGCGCTTCTGTGGTCGGTATCCCCTGTTGCGCGAGGAATGCCAGAACCAACGGATTGACTTTGCCGCCGGGAAAGCTGCCGGCACTGAACGCGCGATGTCGACCGTCACCGAGGTGGTTCAGCACACTCTCTGCAATGATGCTGCGAGCCGAATTACCAGTGCACAGAAACAGCACATTGAAAACCCTGCTTGTCACGAGTCACCCGATGCGCAACAGTTTTGAGCTGCGAGCGATGGCGCCTCCGGCGCACAACACGCATTGTCTTCACTCAACGCATCGCGGCCACTGCCAAACGTCGGCGCCGAACCAAGTGTATGAAACGTTTCCCATGCCAGTCCTTGTGGATCGGTGACCCAATGCTTGTCGGAACGGGCATAGCAACACGTCGTCGCTTCCTGCGACAGCATGGCTTCGCCAGCCGCATCGAGACGATCGTGGATCTCCCCCAACTCGCCAGCCGAGTCGACCTGGATACCCAGATGATCAAGGCCCGGCGAGATGCCGCGCGCTGAAATTGCAAAATTGACCCGAGGGTCGTCCAGCATCCATTTCGCGTAATCTGTCTCGACAACGCTCGGTTCAGCCTTGAACAGATTGGAGTAAAAGCCAATGCTCGTGGCAAGATCGCTCACGGCGACATGAATATGCATGCGTTTCATTTTCTGCTCCTGGGTTTGCCATTACGGTTCCGGTTTCCTGTCACCTTGCGCCGAGAGGGTGTGGCTCGAACGTGCTTGCCCGCGACCGAACGACGCTTGTGACGCCGCGGCTCAGTGGCACTGCAGTGCGCGCCATCGCAGCAATTTTCGGTGAGATACGACACCAGACCCGCCATAGCGGGAAACAGTGCCGAATAGATTACGAATCGTCCCGACGGACGGGATTCGATCAGCTCGGCATGGGTCAGATCCTTCAGATGAAACGTCAAGGCACTCGGAGCGAGATCGAGCTGCCGCGCAATTGCTCCGGCCGCCACCCCGTCAGGCCCCGCCTGCACGAGCATCCGGAAAATTGCCAGCCGTGATTCATGCCCCAGCGCGGCCAGTGCGCGCGCAGCGTTCATGTGTTTCATATTTCAACATTACTTGAAATATAAACGACAGGCAAGCAATGAAGTGTGCCCGGGATTGGACACGGGTGAACCTAGCGAACGAGCTGGTTGATTTCGATAATCGGCAGCAAAACAGCCAGAACGATACCCAGTACAACGCCGCCCATTACCAGGATCAGTAACGGTTCGGCAAGCGTCGCAACTGCGCTGGCACGCCGCTCGACTTCACGCGACTGGATATGCGCCGCATGTGCCAGCATTTTGGGAAGATCGCCTGTGGATTCACCGACTTCGATCAGGCGGACCAATACGGGCGGAAAAGCCCGCGTCGCGGATAGGGCACGTGCCAGCCCGACACCTTCGCGCACCCGCTCGATGGCGTCCGCCGATGCGGCACGAAGGAGCGTGTTCGACAGCGTCGCTTCAGCGGCGGCGAGTGCGCGCAACATCGGCACGCCCGCCTCGCTAAGCATGGCCAGCGTGGATGCAAACCGCGCTGTGTCAATACCGCGAAAAATGCGCCCTAATAGCGGCAGACGCAACAATGCCCGGTCCCATGCCGCTTTTGGCGCCTCTTGTCGCAGCACGCTGCGCAGCGCATAAACCGCTCCTGCGCAGGCCAACAGAATCCACAACCCATAATCGCGTAGTACCGCCGAGGTAGCCAGCAACACCCGGGTTGGCAACGGCAGTGCCTGGCGCGTTTGCTCGAACACCTGCACCACCTGCGGAACGACGTAGGTCATCAGGAAAATAACGATGGCAAATGCGATCAGAGTGACGATGGCGGGATACGTCGCGGCAGCAATCAATTTGCCGCGCAGCGCTTGCCGGTCTTCAAGATATTGCGCAAGGCGTTCGAGAACGATGCCGAAACTGCCGGCCTGCTCACCAGCCGCAACGGTTGCACAGTACACTCGCGGGAAGACCCGAGGGTGGCGCTCAAGCGCTTCTGCAAATCGATGGCCGGCGAGAACATCCGCTCTCACTGACCGGAAGATGTCTCGCTGCCCGTCTTCCTCGGCTTGCTCGACCAACGTAGCCAGCGCGACATCCAGCTGCAAACCCGCAGTCAGCAAACTGGCAAGCTGGCGTGTGGCAAGAGCAAGATCGGCTTCACTCAAACGATAGCGCGATCCTCCGCCAGCTTTCGATACATCATCGTCTTTCGCTTGCACCGAGATCGGCACCAACCCGCGCGCCCGCAGTTGGCTGCGCGCTGCTCGCGCACTGTCAGCGTCGACCTCCCCTTTTTCGACACTTCCCGACTGGCGCGCCGCTTCGAAACGATAAGTTGTCATCTCGACGCTACTGTTCGCGCGAAACGCGCGTGACTTCCTCCAGAGACGTCGTGCCGTCGGTCAACCAGCGCCCGCAATCGTCGCGGATCGATCGAAAACCCCGTTCCATCGCAAGCGCGCGAAGCCTGCTCTCGGCCTCCTTCGCATGGATAGCCTGCCGCATCGATTCATCGACACGCAGCAATTCGTAGGCGCCAGTGCGGCCGGCGTAGCCGGTGTTCGCACATGCCGGACATCCACGCGCATGCCAGTTACCGTCATCTCCTTGCTCACGGCACTCGGAGCAAAGTTTTCGCAACAATCTCTGCCCCATCACGCCGAGCAAGGTCGATGAAAGAAGGAAGGGTTCTATGCCCATGTCCAGCAATCGCGTCACGGCCGATATCGAATCATTGGTATGCAGGGTCGCCAACACCAGATGGCCGGTCAATGACGCCTGAACAGCGATTTGCGCCGTTTCCTGATCGCGAATCTCGCCAATCATGATGACGTCGGGATCCTGCCTCAGAATAGCCCGCAAAGCTCTTGCAAACGTCATCTCGATGCGTGGATTGACCTGCGTCTGCCCGATTCCCGGTAAATCGTATTCAATCGGATCTTCCACCGTCAGGACGTTGGTGGTCTGAGTATCAAGCCGCGACAGCATGGCATACAAGGTCGTCGTCTTGCCGCTGCCGGTCGGGCCAGTCACCAGGACAATGCCATGACTTTGCCGCACCAACTCCGAAAATGACGCTAGCGTATCGGACGCCATTCCAAGCTTTTCCGGCGTGAGGGATCCTCGCTCTTTGTCCAGCAACCGCAATACGATACGTTCGCCATGCGCCGCCGGCAAGGTGGACACCCGCACATCAATCGGCCGGCCGCCAAGTCGCAGCATGATACGCCCGTCCTGGGGCAGCCGCTTCTCGGCAATATCCATATTGGCCATGATCTTGATCCGTGATATCAACGCCGCATGCAGCGCGCTGCGCGGGCGCACGACATCTCGCAGCGTACCGTCCACGCGGTAGCGCACCACGGAGTAGGATTCGAAAGGCTCGACATGCACGTCGGACGCACCCTCGCGCACGGCCTGGGACAGCATCGCGTTGAGCATGCGCACGATCGGCGCATCATCTTTCTCGTCCAGAAGGTCTTCCACATCGGGAATATCCTGCATCAGCCGATCCAGATCGACTTCGCTCTCGACTTCATCCACTACCGATGCAGCCCCACCTCCGCCGTCTACGTAAGCCGCGCGCAAACCGTCTTCGAATTGGGCGTCGGTTACCAGAACGGGCGTCAGGTCACGTGCCAGTGAGCGTCTGAGTTCGGTGATCGCGGCAGGCAAGGTACGATCCGTCACCCATAGCAACAAAGCCCCGTCGCGTTCGCCTGCTGGCAGAACCCGCTGCGAGCGCGCGAAGGTATACGGTACGTGTTGGCTCACTGCGGTGGCGGCGACGCCTGCGCAGGTGCCGCGTCTTGTGCCTCACTTTGTCCGAGATCGATTTCCGGAAGGATCGGGCCTTCGAACGAGGGCAAGGCAAAATGTGGCTCGGGAGTCGACTCCTTTTCAAGCCGGCGCATCATGTCGTAGCGCTGAACGGTGAGTGCGCGTGAGTCGTCCGCGCTTCGAATTACGTACGGGCGCAGAAACAACATCAGGTTCGTTTTTTTGCTCAGCCGTGTTTCATAACGAAACAAATGCCCGAACAACGGAATATCTCCCAGAACCGGCACTTTCTCAACGATAGTGGCGATCTGATCCTGCACCAGACCACCCAGCACAATGATGCTACCGTCATCGATCAATACATCCGTCTCGACCGATCGCTTGGTGGTGATAATGCCGCCATTGGACGCAGCTCCTTCCTTTACTGCAGAGGCCTCTTCATAGATGCTCATGCGGATGGTGCCGCCTTCGCTGATCTGCGGCTTGACTTTCAGAATCAGCCCGACGTCCTGTCGCTCGATGGTCTGGAACGGATTAACACCTGGCGTTGTTGAACCGGTGTTGGCGTAGGACCCGGTAACGAAGGGCACGTTCTCGGCAACGATTATCGTTGCTTCCTCATTGTCGAGCGTGAGGATGTTCGGCGTGGAGAGGATGTTGGCGTCGGCACGCTCTTCGAGCGCGCGCGCGAGAAAATTCAGATTGGTTATCGCACCAAGACCGGGAATCGTGACTTGCCCGCTGATGACGCCGAGATTGAGTCCCTGGCCGAGGTTACCGAGGTTCTGCGCGCCGCTGACAATATTCTGCGATGCGTCGCCAAAGTTGGTGCCGCCAACGGCACTGGTTCCACCATCAGCGATGTTGTCGAGTCCGCCCAGCCACTGAATCCCGAATTCGGCACCCTGGTCGGTCTGCACCTCCACCAGCAGTGACTCGATGAAGACCTGTGCTTTGCGCTCATCGAGACGGTCAATGACTTTGCGCAGCTGACGATACACCGCTTCGGTTGCCGATATGATCAAGGAGTTCGACGCAACGTCTGCAACCACGGTTGCGCGCTCCTGACCCACCTGCGCCCCGTTCGACGCCGCTCCGGTGTTGCGTCTGGGCGCCCCACCCTGTGAGGCGTCTCCTTGAGAGCCTTCACCTCCGGTTGGTATCTGGGTCAGAACCTCGGCAAGCGCCTCGGCTTCGGCATTCTTCAAAGAAACCACGTGCACACCGGCACCAGCGGGGCCAGGCCGGTCGAGCTGTTGAACGATTCTTCTGACGGCCGAAATCTGGGATGCGCTCTTCGACTTGATGATCAAGCTGTTCGTTACCGGGTCTGCGAGCACGGTAACCCTTTCGTTCGGATCGGGTGCAGCACCAGGCGTCGCTTGCTGGTCAGTCAGTTGCGCGACCAGCAATGCCATATCGGACGCAATAGCATGATCGAGGGAAAAGATTTCGGTCCCCGTGGGTGTATCGACATCGATGGCGGCGATTATTTTCTCGATTCGGCGCAAATTGTCCGCGTAATCCGTCACCACGATCGCGTTGCTGCCCGCGTAGGCGATAACAGGATTGTTGGGGGGCACCAATGGCCGGATCACCGGCAGCACGTTGGCCGCAGACTCGTAGCGCAACCGGAATACGTGGGTCACCACCTGATCTCCGCGCACACTTCGCGGAACCCGCGCCGAATCGACCTCGCCACCCTGAAACTTGGCGTCGGCCTCCGGAACGACGCGAGAAATACCACCGACCTCGACAATGGCGAATCCCTGCAAGCGAAGTGCGGAAGTCAGCGCGGACAAGGCCTGACTGCGGTTTAGTGGCTTTTCCGAGGTTAGGTTTAGTGTGCCTTTGACGCGCGGATCGACAACAAAGGTGCGTCCTGTGTAATGGCCGATAGCCCTGACCACCGCGTCGAGATCGGCATTCACGAAATTCAGCGCAACCCGCTCCTCGGCAACAGCCGGGCAGGCAATAACCATCAACAGACACAGGAAAACACGCAGTACGCCGAACACGCCTTTGCATCGGCCTCGCAGACGATCAAATTGCCCCGGATTGACCATCAACGGCACTTGCGAACGGCGTGGAGCAGTCCGAAGTGCCATCGATCCATGGTTTGTGGTGGTCATGCTGCTAGCCATTGACCGCATATGACGGCAGACCCACCAGTCCGGGCGTTTTTCCACAAGAGTGGACGGTCATTGCCGTTTACGTCACGCGTCAAGTACGGTACTCCCAGTTCAGCAGCACTTGCTGGCCCGATCGCGGGCCCAGCACCCCGATCAGACCGTTCAGCCTGGAACGCATCTCCGGTTCCGCGTCCGCCGTTCCGGAGAACTGAAATTTGCCATCTTCCATCTGACCCTGCCCTTCGAGCAACAGCGGCCCACGCAGCGTTGTCAGCCTTGCATTTCCTTGCCTGCCGGTGGCATTTACCACAACGCGGAAATCGCCCAGCGGGGCGACTGGTGAAAGGGCAGACTGCGCGTCATCCCAATCGACCTGTACGGTGCCGTCGAACCCTTCGCTCGACAGTCGCGATTCGGTCCAACGAATGCGCAAAAGTCCGCCTGGCGAGATCGTATTGAAGGGCGTACCCAGTACCTCCAGCATCGCTGCCGGCCATAATGCCTTGCCCGCACCCAACTGGATCATGCGTCCATCGTAACTGACTCTGATTGCCTGTTCGACCGTACCATGCTCGATTGCCAAGCCCAACCTGCCATACATTGATTCCTTCCAGCGGACCCGCCAGGCAACCCTGCCCGGCAGCACGCGCGTCGTTTTGCCATCGCTAATCCCCAAAACCGCTGAGCCGCTCCAAAGCGTGCCACTGGGATAGACCAGGCGAAAGCGGCTATGTTCGGCAACAACGTTTCCAAGCCACGTCGCCGGGGCGAACCACGCCACGGTAACAATCACAGCCAGCGTCGCAAGCAACACCCCCCACAAGCGCACTCGCCGCATATCTAGTTTGCACCCGCGCGAAACGTTACGAAAGCATCAATCCGGCCAGGGGTCTCGGCCCGACGGGCGCTGGCAACCATGACTGCTGTTCGCGATTCCCGTGTAAACGCCTCAAGCCACGCGAACCAGGCCGCCGCCGGCACATCGTTGGCCGTAACCGATACCGTGTTCGCATCATCCGCGCGCACCACTGCGGACAGATTAGCGCGTAAGGTCGACTGCTCGACCGCTGTCAGCAATGAATCAAACGACTGACCGACGCCATCTTGCCCGGCGAGCCGTTTTGCTTCGGTACGCAGTGCTTCGAGTTGTACCAGCTCAGCCTGAAGACGCGGCAACTCTTCTGCCAGGCGTGCCCGCGCAGTCCATGCAGGTTCAATGCCAGCAGCGTACAGTGTTCCGAGCAACACCACGCTCGCAGCGATCAGAACCATCACACGCTCGCGACGCGCAAGTCCCATCCACCAGGCACTCAGGCGCTGCGCTATCATGCGCCCCCCCGGCGCTGCACAACCGCCCGGCCGCCAACAAACCGGATATCGAGGCCGATATCAGAAGCCCGTGAAACGATGTCCTGCCGCTTCGCTTCCGCATCGATCTGAGAGGAGACAAACTCAACACTCAGAGATCGATTCCGATATTCCATGGTCTGCACCGCGTCGACGTCTACGATCTTGCCCAGTGCCAGGGCAAGAGACAAGAACTCTGCATTGTTGATTCCTGCGCCGCTGCGCAGTTGTTCGACGCGTTGTTGCACTTGCGCCATTGGATCAAGCACGGCCGAAACCCCCGGAATCACCTCCTGCGCAATCGAGACCATTCCCTCGCGCAGAACCGATTCGTCGCTACGAAGCTTCCACGCGTGCACATTCAGGCCAACTAGCATGACCAATAGCAGGACAAGCCCGAGTACTGCCGGAAAGCGCCATCCTTGCCAGTCTGTAACGCCCGGGGAAAACTGATACTGAAGCAGATCAAGAGTTACTGCCGGGGCGCGCGAGTCAGGCGGAACCTGCGTAACGGTGGTTCCCAGCGTCCGGCTCCATGTTTCTGTATCACAATCGCCATCTACTTCGAGTACCGTCGGGGTTGCAATAGCGTGTTTGATCAGCAACTGCAATTCTATTGGCACCTCTTCGCCGCCACTGAACGTTACGCCTGACACCGGCCCGCTGCGCACACTGCCCGCGCCGTCGCGTATGCGTACGCGCCATCGCTGAGAATCAAAAGCAAGTGCAAACGGACTTGGCACAGCCGCCAACGCGCGTCGCTTCTGGCGCGTAAACACATCCAGGGCGCGGCGTAAAAGCGCCCGATCGACCACCGCCGCCACGGCCGTTCCGTCTGGCGCAACTGGTGTCGCAACAACGTGAATATCGTCCACATTCCCGATCAGCCGTTCCTCCACCAGTGACGGCAGGGCCGCGGCCAGCTTCGAACCGCGCAACTTTGGCGGGCGAATTTCGAGCAGCACCACGTCAACGGGGTGAAAAACGAGCTCGCATTCAACATTTTTTGGCAGCTCGCTGATCCGGGACGTGTCGCGATGCTGTACCTGTCTGTCTTTATCCAGCACCTCAAACGTCACCACAGAATCATTGCGTAACTCCGCAAGGGGTGGCAGCCATGCGCGTAATCTCATGCCCGTACCTCGCGCAGCCAGACGATATCTACGCGCCCCGGCTCCCGCTTTAGCAAGGCTGTCTGGCGCAGCCGTGCCCGGCGAAACTCGACGCTGCCCTCCAGTACAAAGTAACGACTGGCGACAGCGATCTTGCCGGCATCCACTATCAGAACCACATCGCTCAGACGCGACGTCACGTCGGCAACGTCCTTGAAGGCAGCACGATCACGGCTTGCAACAAGCCGCCGCGCGTCGGCCAGGGAGAGTTCGCGGAACCTGGCCGCCAGGACCTCCGCTGGTGCGGTATTGGCGTTGACTGGTGTAGGGACCGGCAACACGATCACGTAGGGCCGAAGCTTGCTGATCGCAAGGCGAATGCGCTGTTCTCCGAACTCGATATCGTCGATCGTTGCCGGCAGCGCCCATGCACCTGACGTGCTGCTCTCAGCCGGGGTAAACGCCAATTGGACAACCTCGGCAATCGAATCGGCCAACCGGCCGTTCTCGCCAACAATTGTCAGTAGCCGAGCCAACACAGCAACTTCGGATGCGACCGGACTCTGGGCACCTACCAGATTGCGAAGATTGATACGCGATTGCCCGTCCTCAATCATGCCACTCAACCACGCCGGGTCCCGCTCATCGTCGTTTAACCGGGTTTGCGCGAGCGCTACCGCCCACGGCTCTGCCAGGTGATCGGTAGTCGATGCGCGCGCGTCCTCTCGCAGGATCACACGAACCCAATCGACCGCGCCCGCCATCAGCCAATGCACCTGGGACGCCGCCATCGCA
>Ga0307378_10004994_pt1 | contig 18644 bp, 14 predicted proteins | sample UN1MG_FD_202238 | JGI IMG/M metagenome (GOLD analysis project Ga0307378, IMG submission 202238) | Soil microbial communities from Risofladan, Vaasa, Finland - UN-1 | ecosystem: Environmental > Terrestrial > Soil > Coastal area > Acid sulfate soil | place: Finland: Risofladan, Vaasa | collected... | reverse complement strand
CAGCAGTTCTCGCGCTCGACTCGGATGCGGCTGGAGACCCACCAGACGGCCGGGTGATAGAACAGAACGGTCTCGACGAGACTCTGCAGCAGGTTGACCAGGTAGTCGAATCGGCGGAGGTGGGCGATCTCGTGGGCGAGAATGGCTTCAATGTCCGGCACAGACAGGCCCGTCAGCATGGTCACGGGCATCAGCACGGCAGGACGGAGGATACCCACGGCCACCGGTCCCGCGATCCGGGCCGACTTGAGCAGACGGATCGGCCCGGAGAGCCCCAGCTTCTTGGCGAGCCGTCCGGCCGCCTGCGCGCATTGGGCCTCTGGGCCTGCCTGCCCGAGAGGCAAGGCCGATCGCCTCAGACGGAGCAGTCCCACCCATCCGCCAATGTGCCAGATGGCGAGCGCCGCCACTCCTGCGACCCATGCGGTCACCATCCAGGGCAACGCCGGCTGGATGAAACGAGAGGCCCTGGCGGTCCAGCCGATCGTTACGGGCGGCGCTAGGTGATCTGCATCAGGCGAAGCGACCGGCAGGATTGCCTCGGCAGGCGCCTCCGCGGGCGCTGCGTCCGGCACGGAGTCCAGTATGGGAGCCCCCGACGGCCTCACGTCCGCGGCAGGCGGCGCGTGTTCACCTGTGTCTATCGCTGCATCGGGGGTCTCCTGTCCGGTCGGGTCAGCAGGTGCATCTCGAGTCGGGCCGGCGGATATGACGCAGAACGTAGCCACCGGCGCGGCGACCATGACAACCAAGGCCATACACGCCAGGGCATAGCGCAGGTTAGCCGATCGCCGCCGGAGCGCTGTCATTGCCACACTCAACAAGGCGGCGATCACGATCCCCTGCCAGAGGAAGTGCAGCAGCGACCATCCGAGCCGCTGTGACCATGGCTGGGTGAGTATCTGTTCAATTGCCGTCATTGTCGGTTCTCCCCGTGTTCGGCCAGCAGTTTCCTAATCTGTCGGACCTCCTCGGCGGATACACCACCGGCCGAGAGGGCGTGCAGGATCAGCTTCCGCGTGGAGCCGCCGAATGCCTGCCCGGCCAGCTCTCGCACCAGCCGGCGGCGGACACTGGCGGCGTCGATTGCGGGGCGGTACACGTGCGAGCGCCGGCTCTCGTCGCGCGCCAGCAGGCCCTTCTCGGCCATCACCTGCATGGTCTTCAGCGTGGTGGTGTACCCGACGCCCCGAACGCTGCCGAGCGCCTCGTGCACCTGCCGAACCGTGCCGGGGCCGATCTCCCACAGCACCCCCAGCACCGCCAGCTCTGAATCCGTCGGTTGCGGCGTCTTCTTCCTGCCCATAGGCCACCTCCCTGCATCTTCGACGCACGAACGTACGACCGGTTTCGTACAATGTCAAGAAAAATGTACGGCAAAAATCGTACTATTGTGGAGTGGCCGGTGTTGGACCCATTGGCAGTCCGACGGACGCTTCCCCTAACCGCCGAAGCCTGGGTGGCTGTGGGGCGCTCGGGCGGCCGAGGTGGGGCGGGGCCGCGCTCCATCGCCTACGGGCGCCGCAGGTGGCTGGCCGAGCCTTGGCGCACTCGACCGTGGACAGGCCGCCGCCATCGCGACCGGTCCGGCGGCTGCGATCGGGGGTTTACTATGTCGATAGGCCTCGGCGGGAGGTCTCAGTCGGCCCCGCCCCTTACCGTGGTTCACAGGAGTCCTGCCATGAACGCCCGATTGGTGATCGTGCTGCTGCTTGTATCGCTGTTCTCGGCGCACACGTCGCTGGCCGCCAGCTTCGAGGAGGCCCAGAAGATCAAGGTCGAGCAGCTCAGGACAGCGGCTGCTCATGCCGTTGCCCAGCAGCGAACCGAGAGCCTCCCCCCGCAGCCCCTGAAGGCGGACTACAGCGGCGCCGGTGGCGTCCGGGTCGAGGAGTCGTCCGAGTGGGACGCCGACGGCGACGGCAAGTGCCTGAAGGTCCACCTGGCCGACATTCCCGAAAGCTACGCTCACACTGGCATCAAGGACCGGCTGATCGTCCGCTTCCCCAAGCCGGTGAACCTGCTGGACAAGGCCACCGGCCTGGCCTTCTGGGTCAAGACGCCGAAGGGGCAGTCGGCCGACCTGCGGTTCGGGGTGTACTTCAAGATCCAGGGCACGAAAGAGGACCCGGTGGTCATCAGCGACACCCCGCTCGTCCACAAGTTCGGCGACAACCCGCACCTGGCGTACATCGACTGGGGTTACGTCTTCGACCACACGGTCGGGGTCTTCAAGGTGCCGCCGCGCGAGTTCTTCACGAAGTGCACGGCCGTGGAGCTGACGTTCGTGCAGAAGCGCCTGCCGCGCGCGGAGGTGAAGCTGGCGCCGGCCTCGGGCTTCTTCTACCTGGACGGGCTGTCGCTGGCGGACTTCTACGACGGCACGTACGACAACAGCCGCTTCCCCAAGGGCAAGCCGATCAACGCCGCAGACCCGATCGTGAGCCAGGGGCGGACCCAGCAGGTGGCCCGCATCTGCGCCGAGTTCGGCGGCGACGACGGCGCCAAGTCGGCGATCCGCGCGATGGACATGATGGCCCGCATCCAGTGCTGGGACGGCTCCTGGCCGGAGATGCGGACGCGCCTCCAGGGCGAGTGGACGCACGGGATGATCCTGGCCGATCTCGCCTGGGCGCTGAAGGCCCTGCGCGAGCAGAAGCGCCCCGAGCTGAAGGAGATCGTCGCCGTCCGCCACTGGAAGATGCCGCGCGACAAGCTCTACGAGCAGATGGTCTACCGAGGCGCGCGCAGCCGCTCGCCGGCGCCGATCAGCAGCTACCGCGACACGTACAACACCGGCAAGGGGGCGCTGCTGTCCGGCTGCAACCGGCCGATGTACTTCATCGTTTCGCAGTACGTCGCCGCCCAGGTGATGACCGATCCGGCCCGCAAGAAGGCCATTCTCGCCGAGTACGACACGAACATGGACGACCTTGTCGCGCACCAGGGCGCCACCGCGGGCGGCTGGCCGATCTTCGGAGAGGGCGACCGCTACAACGACAAGGGCCTGCACTGGGACTGCAGCTACACCACCGATCACGTGGTCATCATGACCGCCGGCTCGCGAGTCACGGGCGACGAGCGATGGGGCAAGATCCTCAAGAAGTTCGATACCGTCGTGCAGGCCATGGTCCTGGCCAACGGGTATGAGATCGACGGCGGCCTCAGCGAGCGCGGCGGCGCCAGCAAAGGCGGGCTGAAGGCGCCGGACATGGCCTTCCAGGAGGCCTCCCGCTGGGGCGCAACCGCCCTGGCCCAATGGGGCGCCAACGCCTCCGAGCGGGTCTGGTCGAAGTGGCCGCGCGGCGGCAGCCTGTGGCCGAACTGCTCCAGCTTCCGCGGCTACGCGCTGGGGGCGTTCCTGACCTGGCAGGTGTACGACATGCAGGCCGAGCCCGCCCCGAAGGACCTCGGGCACGTCTTCCCGCGCCAATGGCCCGTCTGGACCGCGCGATGGATGGACAAGCAGGGCAAGGAGGCCCGCCGCTCCAAGCTCATAGCCACGCCCGCCGGCCAGCTCATCAACACGTTCAAGTGGGAGGTGGGCCAGTACCCCGTGCTGTCGGCTGTCCCGCTGGCCCTCGCCGTCGAGGGCGACACGGCCGTCGAGATCGAACCGATCGCCTACGAGGGCAGCACAGCCGGCCTGCCCGAGACCCCGGCGCTGAAGGTGGTGATCCATCCGGGCAAATCGACCGAACCGAAGGTTCAGGCCGTCGCCGGTGAGAGCTTCACCGTCAATGTCTCCGAGCCGATGTCGGTCGGTGTGCTGAGCGGGCACGACAAGGATTTCCGCGTCGAGTTCCGCGCCGTGCCTCGCAAGAAAGGCGCCGCGGCCAAGCTCACCTGTCGGCTGCTTCGTCGGCCGGTGGCCTACGAGCACCTGTACGCGCAGGAGCAAGCGGCCGACGTGGACCTGGACCGGCCGGGGGCGAACCTGGCCGACCCCGCCACCGGCACCAAGGTTGTGCCGATCCGGTGTTTCCCCAGCGGGAGCTTCGCCATCGAGCGGGCGATGGACGACAACCCGGGCACCGCTTGGGTGATCGGGCAGTTCAAGCCCGGCACCGGCCTGCGATTTGAGTTTCCGCGCGAGCTGCGGCTGGCCAAGCTCGTCCTCAGTCAGGGCGACTGGAAGAGCACGTTCCACCTGGCCAGGAAGCTCACCGTGGCGCTCTCCGACGGCACGACGAAGACGATCGCCCTGGAGAAGAAGCCCGGCGTCAACGTCGAGACCGACCTGGGCGGGGCGAAGGCCAAGAGCCTGACGCTGACGGTGGACGAAATCTACGAGGTCGAGGGCAACAAGGGCAACGTGGGCGGCTGGATGGAGCTGAAGATTCTCACCGCCGGCAAGGAGTGATGCGGGGGCAGGGCGGCGCAGTGCCGGCGCGTGTATGGTGTGGCGGCCCGCAGGAAGATGCACGCTTCTGACAAGCAGAAGCGTGGCACCCGGCCCGGGGATGCGAGCCGTGGCTTGGCGCATTGACCTTGGCGGCCCGCAGGCTACCATAGCACGCTTTCGCGGTCCGCTCGTCTGCGGCTCGCGCCACCGTTGGAGAGGCACGATGGATTCCTCAGAGGCATCGGCGGGCGTCTCGGCCCGGTTCGGCGACCTGGCGGGCAAGGTGGCCGTCGTCACCGGCGCCAGCCGCGGCATCGGCTACCACGCCGCCCGGCTGCTCGGGCGCCAGGGCATGAAGGTCGTCATGTCGTCGCGCTCGGCCGACCTGGGCGAGGCCGCCGCCGAGAAGGTCCGCGCCCTGGGGGCCGAGTGCGTCTGGGTGACGGCCGACGTCTCGACCGACGACGGCGCCCGCGCGGTGTTCGACGAGGCGATCCGCCGATTCGGCGGCGTCGATCTGCTGGTCAACAGCGCCGCGTGGAAGGGGGGCGCGACGTTCCTGGACCTCGACGAGGACCTCTACCATCGCAGCTTCGAGCAAAACCTGCGGATGGTGTACCTGATGAGCCGCTTGTGTTGTCGCTGGATGGCCGATCACGGAGGCGGGACGATCATTCACATCTCCTCGGTGGGGGGCCTGCGGGCCCATCGCGGCACGCCCGGCTACGACGCCTCCAAGGGCGCCATCGACGCGCTGACCCGCGCGATGGCACTGGACCTGGCCCCGCACGGCATCCGCGTCAACGCCGTCGCGCCGGGCTTCACCCCATACGACGAAGAGCGCCGCAGCCGGTCGGACAGGGTCAAGGAATTCGCCTCCCGCATTCCCCTCGGCCGCGAGTGCACGGGCGAGGAGGTAGCCGCCGCGGTGGCCTTCCTGGCGTCCGACGCCGCAGCATACATCACCGGGCAGGTTCTCTACGTTGACGGCGGGCTGACCGCGCAGCTCGCCCCGCCGGGCATCAAAATCTGACTGCGGAGCGCCATCATGGCCGACTTGAAGATCGAAGCCGTCCGCACCATCCTGACCCAGCCGGGCACGCAGCGGCTGATCGTCGTCAAGGTGCTCACCAGCGAGCCGGGACTGTACGGGCTGGGTTGCGCGACCTTCACGCAGCGGCACCGGGCGGTGCAGGCGGCGCTGGAGCATCACGTCGGGCCCTTCGTCGTCGGCAAGGACCCGCGCGACATCGAGGACCTCTGGCAGTCCGGCATGGTCAACGGCTACTGGCGCAACGGGCCGGTGCTGAACAACGCGATCAGCGGCATCGACATGGCCCTGTGGGATATCAAGGGCAAGCTGGCGGGCATGCCGTGCTACCAGCTTTGGGGCGGTCGGTCGCGGCCGGCCGCTGCGGTCTATGTCCACGCCGGCGGCAAGGAGCCCGCCGAAGTTGTCGAGAGCGCGCGGCAGTGGATGGACAAGGGCTTCACTCACGTCCGATGCCAGATCGGCGGCTACGTGGGCCGCGGCGCCGGCCGCATGCCGCCCGAGGGCGCGCCCGAGGGCGCTTACTTCGACCCGCGCGAGAAGATTCGCTCCGTCCCCAAGCTGTTCGAGACGCTCCGCCGCGAGCTGGGCGAGGAGGTCGAGCTGCTGCATGACGTTCACGAGCGGCTGGCGCCCATCGACGCCGTCGGCCTCGCCAAGGCGCTCGAGCCGTATCGGCTGTTCTACCTGGAGGACCTGCTCGCACCGGAGGACATCGACTGGTTCCGCCAGGCGCGGGCGGTCTGCGCCACGCCGCTGGCCATGGGCGAGCTGTTCAACCATCCGCGCGAGTTCGTGCCGCTGGTGTCCGAGCGGCTGATCGACTTTATCCGCGTGCACGTCTCGCAGATCGGCGGTCTGACGCCCGCGCTGAAGCTGGCGCACCTGTGCGAGGCGTTCGGCGTGCGGACGGCCTGGCACGGGCCGGGAGACGTCTCGCCCGTGGGGATGGCCGCCAACGTCCACCTGGACGTGGCCGTCCACAACTTCGGCATCCAGGAGTGGTCGTTCCGCAACGACGACGAGCTGGCCGTCTTCGGCGGCATGCCCGAGGTCCGCGACGGCTACGCCTACCCCAACGACCGCCCCGGCCTCGGCATCGACCTCGACGAGAAGCTCGCGGCCAGGTTCCCCTGCGACGACGACAACCCCACGTGGACAGTCAGCCGCCTGCCCGACGGAACCATCGCAAGGCCGTGAGGGGGGCCATGTCGGACACGCCTGCGGTGAGCTTCCTCGAACCGTGTACCCAACCTACGGACTCATCGAGGGTCCATGCCGTCAGCTTATTGCGACGGCCAGAGTCACGCTCTCGCATCTTCACCCGGCAGGTCCGAAGGACCGCAATTCACTAGCCCAGGGCGCTGGTGAGGGCCGCAGGTCCGAGCCGAGCCCTGGGTGCTCATTGGCGCATGTGCCGAGTCCCGTCGGGACGGCACTTCGTGTTGTTTCGCCCATTCAGGGCTTCGTCGGTGTTGGCCGGGAGCCCCAGGGCTTCGCCCTGGGCTGGTGAATGACGGCCTTTCAGGCCGGGCGCGTTGCCACGAGTCGGCGACAACCCGCGTTGGCGGCCGTATGCCCTCGCCCGACTCTCGTCGGGCACGCTTCGCAGAAGCTGTGCTTGTGCGGGACAGAAAGGGGAGATAGGCTCCGGGGCCGGGATGTGGCGTTGGCCGGGCGCCACGGCTTCCATGAAGCTGTGCCACAGGCCACCCGCCGCACGGCTTCGGCGAAGCCGTGGCACCCATTGACGACAGATGGAGGTGTAACCCGTTGAGTGAGTCGTTCGAGATCATCGAGGAGTCGTTTCGGCGCATCCTGCGGCCGGGGTCGGAGTTGGGGCTTCTGGCCGAGGGGTTCCAGTTCACAGAAGGGCCGACGTGGTGGCCGGCGATGGGGTGCCTGATCTTCAGCGACATCCCGGGCGACACGATCTACCGCTGGAGCGAGGGCGAGGGGCTGGGCGTCTTCCGCCGGCCCAGCCGCCGCGCCAACGGCAACACCGCCGACCGCCACGGCAACCTGATCACCTGCGAGCACGGCAGCCGCGCCGTCACGCGGACCTCACCCGACGGCGAGGTGGCGACGCTTGCGGACAGGTACGGTGGCAAGCGGCTCAACTCGCCCAACGACGTGGCCGTCAAGTCCGACGGCACGATCTGGTTCACAGATCCCCCTTACGGCGTCAAGCCGGAGAACTGCGAGCAGCCGGCGAACTACGTCTTCCGTCTCGACCCGGGGGCGGCCGAGCCGGTGATCGTAGCCGAGGGCCTCTCGCGGCCGAACGGCCTGTGCTTCTCGCCCGACGAGCGACTGCTCTACATCGCCGACAGCGACAAGGACATCCACCACATCCGCCGCTTCGAGGTCGAGGGCGGCAACATGCTGGGCGGCGGCGAGGTGTTCGCGACCATCACACCGGGCCTGCCCGACGGCATGCGCGTCGATGCCGAGGGGCGTCTCTACAGCACCGCCGCCGACGGCGTGCAGGTCTTATCGCCCGACGGCGAGCTTCTCGGCAAGATTCACACGCCGCAGACGGCCGCCAACTGCGCCTTTGGCGGCGCGGACGGCCGCACGCTGTTCATCACCGCCACGAGTTCCCTGTGGTGTGTGCAACTGGCCGTCGCGGCCGCCACGCCCATCGACGGCATGATCGCCGGATCGTGAGGCGAACGCGCTCGGACCGCCGGGCTCACATTCCCAGCGCAAGCCAGACGGGCGGCCCACGTGGGACCGCCCGTCTGCAAAGGGCCCGCTCGGTCGCGATATCGCTAGTTCTTGACCGTGACCGTGTCGGAGGCGACCATCTCCGTGCCGTTCACCACAAGCGTGAGGCTCACGGTAGCCGCTCCGGCGCCCGCCGCCTCGACAACGTCGTCGAAGGCGAGCTTCACCACGATGTTCCCTTGAGAATCGGCGAACATATGCGCCACATCGACCGGGTTGCCGTCTACGTCCACAGAGACCGACTTGAGATCGACACTGCGATAGGCGACGTCCGTGTGGATCGTCACCCATGTGCACGGGGCGCCGGGGACGATCGTGTTGGGAGACACGTACATCTCGAAGGCCCCATCGCCGCCGTCCTTGCCGGACCGGTCGCACACTGCCAGGGCGGTGCACAGCCCCAGGACCACGAATGCGGCCGCAACTGCCTTGCTGCTTCTCATCATCTCGCTCCTTCCACAAACAGAATCCTGAGTTCGCTCGTCGGCCCTAACGCATGGCGGACGATTCACTCCTCGTCGCAGCCGCCGGGCCCGTAGCCGCTGCCGTCCTTGGGTCCGTCGCCATCATTGCCGGTCCCGTCGCCGGGGCCCCAACCGTTGGGCCCGTCGCCGTCCGGGCCTTCGCCCTGACCTTCGCCGTTGGGCCCGTCGCCGTCCGGCCCGTTGCCCTGACCTTCGCCGTTGGGACCCTTCGGTCCGTCTCCCTGGTCGTCGGCATCACGATCGCGAACGCGTGAGCGGTCCTGTGCCATACGGCAGACGCCCTGGCCTTCGGCCTGTACGCACGCGGCCTCGCCACTGCGAGTCCGCTTGCGCGTCCTGTTCTTGTTGGCCATGGCCGATGCCGCCAAGGCCAGCACCACGGTGACCATCAACATCAGGGTCGCCAGTCTCTTCATGATCTTCTCCTTACACATCCACGACACATTCGTTGGCTCAGCCGCACACGCTGCACGGCTTACTGGAGTCCGAAGCTTCGGCCGGCCCGGCTGCCCCGTCTGAATGGACGGACGCGACCGGGCTATCATCCGTGTGGCAAGTTGGTTGTTGTGCGCTCTTCATCGTGCTGCGTTTCCTATCGTCGGCCCCAAGCGGTCGACGGACAATCGGGGTTTTCCCGCGGATCAGGGAAAACCCCCATACTCAGGGGGCTCACGCTCGGCTTACACTGGACGATGATCAGGGAAGGCGGGACGGTCGCGCCGCCAATGCAGGGAGCAGATGGACTCTCTTCGTTACAGATCGGTTTCAGCGCGCCGCGTCGTCGGCGGCCGGGGCTTCACGCTGGTCGAGGCGATCGTCGTGATGGGCATCGTCGTGACGCTGGCGGCCCTGCTCTTGCCCGTGCTGACGTCGGTTCGTGAGCGGGGGGTCCGCTTGAGGTGCGCGGTCAATCTCCGGCAGATCGGCGCCGCGGTGGGGCTGTACGCCACCAGCCATCGCAACTCGCTGCCGGTCCATTACGCCGACACGCAGATCCTGTTCGATTCGTTCTCTATGTGGGGCGAAGAGGAAGGCTACGTGAACCTGGGACTCCTGGTCGACTATGCCGGCCCACCGGAGGTGTTCTACTGCCCGAGCCAGAACGCTTCCCGATCGCCATGCCTTGCCTTTGACTCGCCCGAGAACCACTGGCGCTGGGGGCAGGCTCAAAGCGGAGCGAAAAACCCCGGGCGCCAGGGCGAAGGGGGTAAGATGGGGCCGAACGCCTCGTTTGCGGCCAGGCACCGCCGGCATGGCGATATCATGATGCCAAGGTGGACCGTCCTGAACCACTCGAACATGGTGATCTACACCGATTTCATCGGCGTGGACGACTGGCCGGGCCGGGGTCGATTCGGCAAAGGTCTGCGTGCTCCGCACGGCTCGGCCGGCTACAATCGGTTGTTCGGCGACGGTTCGGCGCTCTGGGCGTCGGCCGGTCCGGTGAACGCCCTGCGGCCGGTGAGCGCCGCCGAGCCGACTGCCGAGGAGCTGACGAAGTACTTCGACCTGTTGGACATCATGCCCTGATAGAGGTCGCTCATGGCCGCTGAGCAGCTCGATTCGCGCCAGCGCCCTGTTCTGCTGCGCCGGCCCATGGGCTGGGCGTGGTTCGGTCCGGCGTTTCTTGGGGGGCTGTTCGTGGTTGTCCTGGGAGGGTTGCTGTGGGTCATCCAGGCCGGGTCGCTTGCGAACGGCCGCTCCGAACTGACGGCCAGCGCGGGCACCGCTCAGGAGAGCGTCACTCAGCGCCTGGAAGCCAGCTGCAACTACCTGCTGATGCTGGCCGAGGACATGGCCCGCGGGGCGCTGCCGGAAGAGCTGTTCCAGAGCCGGCTGAACCAGTACATGTCCGCGCATCCGGAACTGGTGCGCGTGCTGTACGTGGACGAGGGCGGCGTCGCGCGTTGGGCGGCCCCCGCGGAGGCGGCCCCGGCGGGCGTCGGATCGCCGCTTGCCTGTCCGGAGTCGAGGCAGGGCTACCGGGACGCTCGCAGCACCGGACTGTGCGTGTATTCGGCCAAGCACATCAGCCTGGAAGGCGAGCCCGCGTTCGACGTGAACGTGCCCATTCGCCGTGATGAACAGTTCCTGGGAACGTTCGTCGGGGTCTATTCCTGCGAACGAGTCCTGCGCCGCGTGCTGCACCGCGAGATCATTCAGAATCACCAGGTGAGCCTCATCGATCGCCACGGCAACGTGGTGCTTCCGTTGCCGGCCGTCGCGCCGGTGGAGCGGCGGCTGACCCTTGCAGTGCCCCTTGACCCGCCCGGACACGGGCTGAGGCTTCGGCTCGCCCGATACGGCAGCGGGATCTGGGGGGCGGGAACGGCGCTGCTGGCCCTTCTGTGCGTAAGCCTGGCCGTCGGCATGTCCTGGGGCATGTGGTCGCTGAAGCGGCAAGTCGCCCGGCGAACCGAGACGGAGCGCTCGCTTCGTAAGGTCCGCGACGAACTTGCCGAGCGCGTACGGGATCGCACGGCCGATCTGGAGCTGGCCAACACACAACTCCAGCAGGAGATGGCCGAGCGCCAGCGGGCTGAGGAGAAGGCCCGGCAGAGGCAGGAGGAGCTGGCCCACGTGGCCCGGGTGAGCACGATGGGCGAGATGGCCGCCGGCCTGGCTCACGAACTCAACCAGCCGCTGGGCGCCATCGCCAGCTTCGCCGAGGGGGGCGTTCGGCTGATCGAGTCGGGCCAAGGCCGGCCAGAGGTTCTGCACGGCGCCCTGACCGAGGTGGCCTCGCAGGCGCTGCGAGCCGGCCGCATCATCCACCGCCTGCGGGACTTCGTGGCCAAGGGGGAGCCGCAGAGGACCCCCGCTCATTTGCGCGAGCTTGCCGAAGAGGTGATCGACCTGATGGCCATGGACATCCGACAGGAACAGGTCGACTACCGCCTGGACGTTCCGGAAGACCTGCCGCAGGTCCTGGTGGATAGAATCCAGATACAGCAGGTGTTGCTGAACCTCATCCGCAACGCGATCGAGGCCATGCAGCTTCATGAGCCGGAAAACCGACGGTTGACCGTATCGGCCTCGGCTGGCGCAGACGGCTTCGTTGAGGTGGCCGTGCGGGATACAGGCCCCGGGTGTGCCCCCGAACTCATCGGGAGGATTTGCGAGGCGTTCTACACAACCAAGGAGAGAGGCATCGGCATGGGTTTGCCTATAAGTCGGACCATTATCCGGGCCCATGGAGGGCGATTGTGGGTTGAGCCGAGTCAACCCCACGGGCTGGCCGTGCACTTCACCGTCCCGGTCGTCGGCGGAGCAGAACATGAACGATAGGCGGAACCGTGCAGCGGAAAGCGACGTGCCGACGGTGTTAGTGGTCGATGATGATGAAGGTATGCGAGCAGGACTGGAGTTCCTGCTGGCCTCGGCCGGGCACAACGTCAAGAGCTTCGCCTCTGCGCAGGAGTTCCTGGATTACTGCCGGCCGGACATGCAAGGCTGCCTGTTGCTGGATGTGCGAATGCCGGGGATGAGCGGCCTGGAACTGCAAGAGCATCTGCGGGCCGAGCGGGTCCGCATGCCGGTTATCATCGTCACTGCCTTCGCGAACGTGCCGATGGCCGTTCAGGCCGTCAAAGCGGGGGCGTTCGACTTCATCGAGAAACCGTTCGAGAGCGCAGATCTGTTGGCCCGGGTCCACAAGGCCCTTGCTCACGCAGGAGACCTGCGCCGCGACAAGCAGCAGGTCGAAGCGATCCGCCGCCGGCTGTCGGCCCTGACCCCTCGCGAGCGAGAGGTCATGGACCTCGTCGTCGCCGGCAGACTCAACAAGCAGATCGCCGCGGAGCTGGACATCAGCATGAAGACTGTTGAGAACCATCGCGCCAACGTCATGAGGAAGATGCGGGCCGAAAGCCTCGCCGAGCTGGTGCGCATGGCGATGATGGCGGGGAGCACCTGATGGGCCGTCGAGGTCTGCACTGGGCCGTACTAGACTTGAACTAGTGACCTCCTGCGTGTCGAGCAGGCGCTCTAGCCAACTGAGCTAACGGCCCGAAGGTCAAATCGCACTGTAGCCGGGGAGCCCTGTGATGTCAACCCGAGTCCCCCGCGCGCCGACGGCTACCCGCGCCTTACTTGCCCAGCATGGCGCGCTTGCGGTCGCGGTAGTACATGTAGTCCGCGTAGGACACGTCCGGGGGCACCAGGTGATCGACGTGGGGAATGACGCCGCCGATCTCGCAGACGGCCTTGATCCGCTCCAGCTCGGCGTCGATGGCCGCCCGGCCGCGAGCCAGCGCCCGCTTGTCGATGCCGCCGCGGAGGTACAGGTCCGGCGGCGTCTGGCGCCGCAGCCTTAGCGTGTCGGTGTGGGCGGCCTCGCATGGCAGCAGGATGTTGATGCCGGCGGCATGCCACAGCGGGGCGAGCTTGTGGATGTTGCCGTCGGAGTCGAGGACGGCCCGGTCCACGCCGTGGCGCCGCAGCAGGTCCGTGACCTGCCTGTACCGCGGCACCATGAACTGCTCGAACATCTGCGGCGAGATCAGCGGCCCGGACGAGTAGCACATGTCCTCCCACCAGCCCGAGACATCCACCTCCACGCCGTCGGCTACGATCCGCTCGACGACGGCCAGGTATATCTCCAGCAGGTGGTCCATCATCTCTGCGACCCAGTCGCCCTCCAGTGCGATCGCGACGGAGATTTCCTCGACGCCCATGAGGTTCCTCAGGAAGCCGTAGAAACCCATCTGCGGCGTGTTGAGGACGTAGTCGCGGCCGGGGTATCCCGCGCGGAGCGCGTCCCAGTCGGCCGGCATGCGGCGCTCGACGTCGATGGGCAGGAACTCATCGCGAATCCTCAGCCAGTCGTCGCGGGTGGAGACCGGGTACTTCGTGTGTGTGGGGATGCTTTCTCCGCGGCCGGGCTTGAAGCGGACCATCTCCTCGCCGATCTCGGTGCGGACGGTCTCGGTGTCGTCGGTGTCGGCGATGACCTCCTCGGCCGGCTCGCGGACGAAGCGCGTCTTGATCGGAACGCCGCGGATGTACTCGAAGTCGAAGAACTCGGCCAGCTCGTGTCGCAGGTTCCCCGGGCTCTCGCAGCGGCTGGGGGTGAGCTTCGCCGGCATGCCCTCGCCGGCCCAGCGCTCGAGCGTCGAGTCCCAGAACCAGAACTCGTAGTCGGGTACGTAGTCCACGGACTTACCGTGGACAAACCGGTTCCAGCGTTCGCGGGAGTTCAATGGGGCCTCCTCGTCCGAGGGCCTGCAGATCGCCGCAGCTCGACATTACCGCGGATCGTCGCGGCACGGTAGCAGAAACGGCCGGCCGCGACCAGCGGCGCGCGCGGCACTCCGGCTGTCTCTTAGGGTTGGGGCTTGGAGCGGCGGCAGGGGTAGTGTCCGCCGCCGTGTCTAGCCGACCGTGGCGGGGGCGGGCGCGGTGACGATGCGGTTTCGCCCGGCCTGCTTGGCCTCGTAGAGGGCGGCGTCTGCCCTGCGCAGCACGTCGGTGCCGTTGTCCTCGGCCTTGCCGAGCCAGTCGGCAACGCCGCAACTGACGGTCACCGGCTTCCCGTCGGGAGTGCTGAGGCTGGCCTCCAGACGCCGGCGCAGCCGCTCAACGACGACCACTGCGCCTTCAAGCGGCGTCTCGGGCATGAGCACGACGAACTCATCGCCTCCGTACCGCACCGCCAGGTCGTAGGCGCGGACGTCCGCGCGAAGGGTCTCCGCAAGCTTGAGGAGGATCTCGTCTCCGGCGAGGTGGCCGTACCGGTCGTTGACGCCCTTGAACCCGTCCACGTCCAGGATGCCCACCGAGAAGGTGCGGCCCTGCCTCAGGCTCCGGGCGTGCTCTTCGACTAGCTCTTCCTCCAGGGCTCGGCGGGTCCTGAGGTCGGTCAACGGGTCGCGGCGAGACGCCTGGTACAGCTTGGCGTTGCTCAGGTTCACGTTCAGGATGTCACGCACCAGAGCGCTCTTGTACCTAAGCACCTCCGCCGACTCCAGCGTCTCCGGGGACAGGCCGCACATGCACAGGAAACTCGGCGCGTCGGCGGCGTCGGAGTCGTCATCGGACGGCCCGGTGCCGGTCAGGGGGATCATCGCCCTGGAGTCACCGCAGCCGGCTTTTTTGCACTCGGCCGGGATTGTCTCGCAGGGCGAGCCCGACCCCTTGGCGAGCTGGGCCAGGTCGTCCCTGGTCAGCAGGTTCTTGACGGAGCAGGGGCAGTCCTGTCGGCGGATCAGCGGTTCTGCGCGCCCGCGCGCGCCGGCGTCCGCGTAGGACAGAAGCCACCGCCGGGCCTGGAATATCCGCGGTATCTCCGTGCTGAGGATTTCGATGATCTCCCTTACCTCCAGGCTCCTGAGTCCTCGACTGAGGCGAGCGGCCTGTTCGGCGGCGGCCTTCATCGCCTCGGTGAGCCACAACTGCCGGGAGACGATGTCGCGGCCGGAGAGCATCCCGACCGGCTTGCCGCCCTCGATGACGGGCAGGTGCCGAACCCCGTGGACCGACATGATGTCGGCCGCTTCCTTCAGCGACGCCTTGGAACTGACCGAGATGACATCCCTGGTCATGATCTCGGCCACACGTGTGTGGTCCGGGTTGGCCGAGGAGGCGGTCGAGCGCCGGACTATGTCCTGCTCGGTGATGATTCCGACGACTGCGCCGGCGTCGTCCACGACCAGCAGCGAGCCGCCGCGGTTGTCTCGCATCCTGCGGGCGGCCTCCGCAATGGTTGCGTCCGCGCGAACGCTGTGCACGCTGCCTCTGGTCGCAGTGTCTGTTTTGGTCTCGCGGCCGTTACTCATCTATGCTGATATCGTCCAACCTCCGTACCTATTGCGGCTTGTAGGCCGTCAGGACGTGAGCATCTACCTTATCGGTGTGACCGAAACGGGGCTTTACATACGATGGGGCGTTCCTCGGGGGTGGGCCAGAGGGTCCCTGTGGGTCCGCCCGGCGTGCCGGCCACGTGCCGGCCTCGCCAGCTCATGCCTCCTCGTTTGCCCTCTCCGCGCGGTAGGCGGGCGCCTTGCCGATCGCGGACAGGTAGCCCTCGTACCAGTCGGGCATGTAGCCGGGGGTGTCGAACCGGAAGATGTGCCGTTGCAGGCCAACCCGCCAGACGCCGCGGTACGAGCGTTCCTTGGCGGCAAGGAATGCCTCGGCGGCCTTGATGCGCTTGGGGTCCCACCTGCTGGCGGACCGCGCAGCCTGGTCGGCCTCGGCCATCCTGATTTTCTCCTCCAACGCCTGCAATCGCCACGACTGGCGCGCTGCGGGCGATAGCCTGTCCATCAGCGCGCGGGCCCGCCCCACGTCCATCTTGCCGAGGTCGCCCATCTCACGAAGCAGCTCGCACCAGCCGGCCTCGTCGCCCCCGAAGTGCCGGCGGGCGTACTCGCGCAGGACCTCGTCGGCCGTCGCGAACTGCCCTGAGGACAGCCCGCCGAGGATCGCCTTGTTCACGTCGTCGTGGTCGCCCTCGGAGTAGGCGAGGAATCCGTCGGCCCCGCGCTCGGCCAGGAAACGATACGTCGCCTCCAGCCGCCCCGGCGCGATGTTTGGGCCGTAGTGCGTGTATGTGTCCAGGCCGCGCGTCTCCCCGTAGCCGATGTGCACGAAGCCTCGCTCCTTGCAGCCCTGCGGGACTGGCCGCACCTGGTACCTCGCTTCGCCATAGCGCAGATAGAATGCCAGGCTGTTGAAGAATCCCGGCGCCTCGCGGTCGGCCCATTCGCTGAAGCGCACGTGGTCGTCGTCGCGCCACCACCAGCCCCAGAGGTCCACGTCGAGTGAGCGGAAGAACTCCTTCGCCAGCTCGGCGATCTGCTTGAAGAGCCTGCCGAAGGTCACGATCCACGGCTGGCACGCCTCGCACGCGCAGCCGCCGTAGTCGTATGCCCCGCCGGAGATGCTTGCGAGCTTCAGCCCGCGTCGGGCGAAGTCGCCGAACAGGTTGCGGTAGTTGGCCAGCACTATCTCGGTTACGCCGGGCTTGGACGGGCATACGAGCTGGCCGAAGATGTGCTTGTCCTTCACCGCGGCGTTGGCGGCCGTCACCTGGTCGGAGAACACGTGATTGGGCGTGACGACCAGCCCCAGCTCGAACCCAAGCTCGGCGGCACAGGTGAAGTTGGAGAACTTCCTGTCCCAGACGGCCTCGGGCATGTTGAACAGACCGCCCCCGCCCGTGTACACGTCGTACAGGTCGATCGTGTCGAACCAGTCGCTGAAGCGGTTGAAACCCCAGAACCGCGCCTCCGACAGCAGCGCCGTCATCTCGTTGGTCAGGGCGCACTCGTAGGTGTTGCCGAAGTGCGAGGGGCAGTACAGCTCGCGGGTCGGCAGCGCATGCCCCTTCGGCTCGTCGCGGCGTATGGTCATGAGTCCGCACCTCCTTGCAGGCGGCACACACGCTGGAGGTTGCCGCCTAACAGCGCGTGTCGCTTCAGCGGGTGTGGGACGCTATGCGATAAGGCGGGCGTGGTCATAGTGGCAGGTATCGCGTCTGGCCGTGCTCGACTCCGTCCATGGCCAGGCCGTTGCGGGCGGGGATCACGTAACGCGCGAACCATTCATCCATGACGGCGCGAAGCTCGTCGATCTTGTCCTTGCACGTTGGGTCATCGACCAGGTTGTTGCGCTCATCCGGGTCCTCGGCGAGGTTATACAGCTCGTGCGGGCCGTAGGCGTGGCGGTGGACGTACTTCCAGTCGCGGCTGCGGGCCATCCGAACCGGGCCGTACTCGTCGAAGACAACCACGTGCTCGCGCCCGGCCGGCTGCCCGCCCTCCAGCAGCGGCAGGAAGCTGCTGCCCGGCAGGTTGCGCTCGGCCGGCGGGCCCGGCAGGTCGAGATACTCCAGCAGCGTCGGCATGAAGTCGTACGCCGAGACCATCGCGTCGGTCGCCTGCCCGGCAGGGATGCGGCCCGGCTGGGAGAAGATCGCCGGCACCTTGATGGAGTTCTCGAACATGTTCCGCGGGTTGGTGCCGTTGCCCTTGCCCCAGAAGCCGTGCTGGCCGCACGAGAAGCCGTTGTCGCTGAGGAAGACCACCAGCGTGCTCTCGCGCAGGCCGAGCTGCTCCAGCCGTTCCAGCAGACGGCCGACGCCGGCGTCCATCGCCGTGATGGCGGCGGCGTAGCCCTGAAGGGCCTCGTGGCTGCCGTAGTAGCGATCGTTGACCCACGTGCCGCGCGCCCAGGGGTGCATCGGCTCCTGCGGGCAGGTCTCGAACGGGCAGTCGGCATACGAGTCGAACAGCTCCGCCGGGTGGTGCTCTCGCTCCCAGGGCGAGTGCGGGGCGGTGTAGTGCACGCTGAGGTAGAAGGGCCCGCCCGCCTCGGCGTAGCGGTCCAGCAGGCGCACGGCCTCGTCGGTGATCGCATCCGTGACGTAGCCGGGCTCATTCACGAGCCGGCCGTTGCGGACCATCGGCGCGTCGTAGTACGGGCCGCCGCCCCTCTGATGCACGAACCAGTCGGCGAAGCCGTGCTGGGGAATCTGCGAGTCGCCCAGGTGCCACTTGCCGCTCAGCCCGCACGTCCAGCCGTGGGCCGACAGGATGTCCGTGTAGGCGACCTCGCCCCGCAGGTAGCGAATGGCATCGGCGCCGACGTTGCCCGCCTTGAGCCAGTCGTGCACACCGTGCTGGGAGGGGATGCGACCGGTCAGCAGCGTGGCCCGGCTGGGCGAGCAAACGGGCGTGGCGACGAAGAAGCTATCGAAGCGCAGGCCCGCAGCCGCCAGGCGGTCGATGTTCGGCGTGCGGATCTCGTGGTTGCCGTAGCAGCCGCACGACCAGACGCCCTGGTCGTCGGTCAGGATGAAAAGGACGTTCGGCCTGGCGTCAGCCATCTCTGGCTCTTTCGGCGGCGTCCGCCGGGTCTGTCCGGCTCGCCGGCGGGCTGGCGCTGCGGTCGTAGTTCATCGTCGGCGGGGCCACCGCGCCGCCGGATACGACAAACGTCATCGCCTCGTCCATTGTCCAGTTGGTGGAGGTGATCTTCTCGACCGGCACGATCTCCAGGTAGCCCGAGGTCGGATTGGGCGTGGTCGGCA
>Ga0307378_10004991_pt1 | contig 18651 bp, 25 predicted proteins | sample UN1MG_FD_202238 | JGI IMG/M metagenome (GOLD analysis project Ga0307378, IMG submission 202238) | Soil microbial communities from Risofladan, Vaasa, Finland - UN-1 | ecosystem: Environmental > Terrestrial > Soil > Coastal area > Acid sulfate soil | place: Finland: Risofladan, Vaasa | collected... | reverse complement strand
AGAAGCGAGGCATTGTCCATATCAAAAGCAATCTAGCACCTAAAGGGAAGGCTATCGGTTTTGAGCTAAGAGACGGCCTATTCTACTGGACTGGTGAATCAGATTTAACATGGCAACGCATCTTATTGGCAGAGGACACGGACAGCAAATCAGCAAGGGACGAAGCTGCAGACTTTATAAGAGAGAAATTGAAAGACGGGCCGGTAGAAGCTGCCCAAGTATGGAGAGACGCAAGGGAAGCTGGATTGTCCGAGATAACCGTGAAGAGAGCTAAGGCCATGCTGGGCGTTATCACTCAGCGTCATGGTGAAGTAGGGAGAAGGGGAGCAGGGAAGTTTACCTGGGAACTACCAAACCATTTAGGGGGTCAAAATGATTTAGAGTATCATCAGGCTCATATAGAGAGAAATGATACCCTAAATCAAATTAGCTTTGAAAATGACCCTTTACCGAAAAGGGATGATACCCTAAATCCCCCTGACGCTCTGGGCATACCCTGTAACAAGGCAGAAGGCTTTTGCTCTCTCAGGACGGGTAAAGAGCCATTCTCCTGCATTTATCGGCCGGAGGAGTGTCCATTCTTCAAAGAGGTGAAAGATGCCTGAAGTTTCTTATTTCCTGCAAAATAACGTCAATTGTAACGCCAGGTTAGCTTCAGACTGCGGGCTAACTACGAATAAAAGCAGCGGTTTAATAGTTCTATGACACTAAAAAGATGTTAAGCACTTCCCACTGATAGGCAATGGAAGAACAGCGGAAACAATGATTATTCCCTGTCCCCATTGCGGTGAAAAGGTAGTGGTCAATAGGTATGCAGAGGTAATAAGATGGCAAAGGAAAAACTAGGGACACAACAACTATCGCTCTGGTCTAAGGAACCCAACAGCGATACTCTTCAATATATCGTTGATTTAGCCACACAGGTAATGGGCGAAAACCCTGCGCTACAGTTTTCTGAGCATTTTGTTATCTTCATGCGCCAGATGCTTTGTAATCGTGGCTTTGTGCTAGATAAAAATACCAATCTCAATCGCGGAATGAAACCTCGTTTAATGACTGATATTCTGGTAGCCACATCACCACCTATAGCCATTGAGGTGAAAGCCGGTGACCGCCTATTGGCTACATCAAAATATCAAGTTTCACAATACAGCCGATGCTCGTGGATTGCGGGGACATTGTTATTGAATTTTGCTACCAGGAATAAACAGGTTGAGGCTTGGTGGATTGCACAGGGTAAAAGTTTTGACCCCGATAGCCCCAAGTTTATGGGCAAAACGATACCCTCACATAGAATTGGTCGCAAAGCATTAAACATCCCATTTATGACAATTTGTGAGTCGTTACGGACGCACGGTAGCGTGGCAGCAGCAGCCAATGAGCTCAGTTGCAGCCAGGGATATATATTTAAGGTCCTAAAAGCTAATGGGTTAAGGCTTAAGGATATATTAAGAAGGTAGAACCTCGGGAAATAGCTTCGGATAGGTTGATAAAACCTGACATCTATGCTCGGTCTTCAACGTTTAACTATGAAAACCTGTGAAGGGCGAGGTTGCACAAGCCATTACTTTAATAGATTGTTCACAAGGCAAGGGGGGTATCCCCTGGGGACATTGGTGCTACCTACGACTGGTGGGGATATGTTTGGCTCGTATAGAAAACCAGCTAGTCCTAAAATCTGGGGTGATGATGGCAATTCTCATAAACCGTAATGATTATCTGAATTCATCCTTCGTTTTACGAGAGGCGACAAGACCTAAGACTATAGCTATGCCTGTAACAAATAGTGAGGAGATTGGGTGATGCACGAGAATAGCACCTCCAATGCAAGCTACCCCAATGGCAACCAATCCTAACCAACCACCCATGCCATAAGCCACAAAAAGAGATACCCCTAGTGAGATGACAGGAATGACCAAGACAGCAATGCCAGCACCAGGTAAAATGGATTCTAGAGCCTCAGCGAATGCCCCTGTGATTTCTGCCTCTGGATTAACTCCGATAGCAATCCAAAAACCGCTAACAAAACCAATCCCTAGTACAAAGACCCTGACAAAATACGGTAGAGTAACCATTCAGTACCACTCACCCTTAATTGGATTATAGGCATGAATAACTAGAGAAGCAATACTCTTCAGAGGTAAACGAGACGACTGAATGGAAGACATCACCTTATAAACCAGAGAGATGCTTTGGTTCATTTAAGACACTTCGGGGTAACCTGCGATTAGAAACCCTATTTTCTTTTGAAAGTAATCCTCTAGGGAAGGAATATTGAACGCTCTAATCAATACTCTTATTGAAGCAAGAAAAACCACCAGACTATGAAAGTAGTTGAATATCAGACCTTCTTCTGAAGTCTGAGCAGAATGCACCCTTCCACTTCTTATTGAGGGAGTACTTACGATTCTCAGATGCCTTGAAATACCTTGTTGACTTCTGTGAGTTGCCGATGAGCCATAACGATAGCTTTGACAATACATGAATTCAAAGAAATGTTTAGAATTTATGACAGGTGGATAGTGTTTATCCAGAATCTTGCAAATCTCAACTGTACTTATTCCTGACCACGAAGATGTAACTCCCCCATATTCTCTCTCGAACCGTTCTAAATCACCTTCCCATTTTCTAATGTTGGCTGGCTTATAAATCTTGCTAGCGGTCTCTGGTTCTATATCTGCCATGTGCCGATATACTTTTAGCGACTCAACAGACATGAATAAGTAGTATCTCGTTACGCCATTCTTCACAGGTAAATATTCGATTAACCCCATATTCAAAACGGATTCAAAGATACTTCGTCCGATTATCGCAGTGTCCAAGGCTCTTTGTTTATTAGCAAGCACACTCACTGAATCTATCGAGTCTCTATTCAGGTGGTGATTCATAATAACCAATCCCTGCTTGCCAGAATTATCCGTGAATCGAAGGGGATATATCTTGGATTCTTCCTGGAGCACTTCCTGCAACTGTTGATTTAAAAATTCTATAGTTACCTTATTAGTCATCGACTAATCGCTTAAACTTACAATCTATGTAACCGTTACGCTTGAAAACAACTTCAATGCAATTAAATGTCTTCTGGCCGTAACTGCCTTCTTTCAAAGAAAGTTGGTAGGCGGTGTCCAGATTATCCAAAGCTATATGAAACAACCATTCTACGATTGCTTTTTCGCCCCAACCTTTCCCCTTCCTTTCATCCCAGTAATCCTTTATTGTCTTCTGGTCTTCCAGGTTGAAATAGTGTCGCTCTTTGCGATGGTCAACTCCCGTGGTCTTAGCATCCTTGTCAATCCATTCGTGCAGTTCACCGAATGCAAAACGAGTTCTCTTTTTGCTAATAGCACAGTGCTTCTTCACACTAGGCATAGTATTCCTCCTATACTGATAGTAGTCCTAATTGGCACGGTTCTAGTCACCTACCAACCGCTGCAACCTCAATGGGCTGTGATATACCAGTAACCGTTGTATTTTGACCGACAGCTAGTTCAAATTGCTGCTCCCCTTCAGGTGAACTCACGAAAACAAGGCAATCAACACTACCTACATTCTGAATCATAACTCCGTTGTCTATCTCAGTTACGGAAATCTCCAATGTAGTCTGTGGAGCACAAGATAAGCCAATCAAGGCAAGGATAAGAATGCAGCTTAGGAGTAACCTTTTCATAGCATCTTGATAGCTTTGCCTTCAGTCCTCTTTGCAGTCGGTGGTGTATCTACAGGAGCTATCCAGGGTGGAATATCTGGCTTCTTGCCTTCCAGAAGTTGCTCAATGGTGAATATCTGTATCTTGGGATAATCCTTACCCAAAGGAGAGTGATAGAAGCCTTGAGAATCCGCTTCCGTCTGCATTGGTTTAGTGGCAGACTCCAAGCATAGGAACACACCCATTTCAGCTTTTTCTCTTTGAATAACACCAATCAAGTCTCTAATCTGACTAACCGATACAGTGCCAGCTTTGACTTGGATTATGGCTTTCTTAACCTTGTTCTTTTCATCCATGAAGTATAGGTAGCCATCTATCCCAGTATCAGCACCTTTCTTCTTATCACCATAAGGTTGTCCACCAACAAGTGAGACGGCCCACCACTGGAATTGATATTTATTCTGGTTAGCTAACTCTTTAGCACTGGCTAAGTCTTTGGGTTCTCCGATTACCTTGTATTGAATATTCGGGAACATCTTTTCAAGTCGCCACTTCATAGTGCTTATGGCTAAGTGGGTAATATCAATGCCAATCCATTTGCGGTTCAACTTCTGAGCTACAACCAAAGCTGTCCCACAACCACAGAACGGGTCTAAGACTATATCACCCTCATTTGAACTAGCTTTGATAATCCTTTGCAGCAGTGCTTCAGGTTTTTGTGTTGGGTATCCTAACCTCTCTGCCATAGATGCACGAAGTTGGCTAATATCAGTCCATATATCCCCTACCGTAACACCCTCTTGCTCATCAAGATACCTCTTGAACATTATTCGTCCTTTGGGGTCAGAAGGGAATAGTAGCAATCCTTTCTTATCTAATTCCTCCATTCTTTCTTTTGAACATCTCCAACCTTTAGACGGATAGGGATATCCCTTATATTCGTACATCAGGTTAGGTCTTGGATTAGGGCTCGCCAAATCTCCCATGTTAAATCGGCGTGCTCCTTTGGGTATTATTTGAGTTTCCCTTTCTTCTTGTGTCATACGCCTTATGGTGCCGTCAGGTAATTCTAGAAATATATACCAGTCTTTTAGAGTTTTTTCAGGATAATTGACATGTAATCTATGAAAAACCTGTTTCTCACTCTTACCGTAGCATAGTATATGGTCACTCACCGCCGAAAACTGATACTTCGCATCGCTGTGAGTGTCGCTACGCTGCCACACGATATGATTGCGGAAATTGCGAGGACTAAATATGGCATCCATCAATACTTTTAGATAATGGCTCGCTGTAGGGTCACAATGTAGATAAATAGAACCAGTATCCTTCAGGACTCTTCTGAGTTCAAGAAGTCTTACACACATCATGGTAAGATAGGCTGCCATATCCGTCTTCTTACCCAGGAACTTAGGCATGACAGACATGAAATCCTTAACGGCTGGTGGTGCAATCGGGGAAGCAAATATCTCCTGCAATGCTCTTTCAGACTCCAAACCCCAATGCCAAGTATCCTCAAAAGCAGTTATTTGAGCTTGTGAAGGTTCACCAGTTTTCTCTTTATAGAGAACATTATAGGTTGCCTTGCTGTTGAATGGTGGGTCAAGGTAAACAAGGTCAATGGAGTTATCGGGAATATACTTTCGCAGGATTTCTAAGTTATCACCGTAGTATAAGACATTAGTCTCCATTATTGCCCTCTCCAAATCCGCCGGCTGGGCTACTCTTCACTGCTTACACCAGTTAACCGGAGCTTGGTTAGTGCTCCACATTATCCTACAGATACTTCCCAAGGAAATCTCTCACGCCAGTGCACATATCTTTGACCGAATCTGCATCATACTCCAAAAATTCACCGTGGTCAGCCTTATCTCTAATTTCATTCCATACTGCTATATTCTTCTGAACAAGTCTATTATAGATTTTGGCATCGGCGATCTTGTGATTAAGAGAACTTATATTTTCTTTGCTTTTGAGTGTAATCCCACTATTTTTTGCTATCTTTCTAAGTCCATCTTCCAATACTGCACCAATCAAGGAAGCAGCAGGATCCTTATATCCCTGTTCTAGTAGATATTCAGCCATTTCTAAAAAGTCTGTAAAGATATCTGCCGCAACTAAGTCTTCCACTTTTTTGAGGTAGCCACCCTCTATATCTTCTTTGGCAGCTTTCAAAATTGCTTGCCCTTGAAGTGCATCGTTATAATAGGAGCCTAAACAATGCTGTTGGAATTCTTGAAAATGAGTGCTGTTATCTCCGAATACAGTTTTCAAAAAGGATAGAGTTCCAGCTCGCCATTGGTAGAAAGGGTCTCTATTAACATAATCCTTGTCAATTACACCGAGGGGTGGGCGATGCCTTGTTTTCAATACCTCTTCTCCCACTTCTATCAAGTAGTTCAGTCTATCCCTTAGGTTCTCATAAGACATAGAATTCCTTCGCTACACTACTCATTAAGTGCTCCAGTCGTCGTAATCGTAATTGTGGCACTTGCTGAAGAATTGCCTGCCTTGCTTAAACTACTAGTTACTTCATCATTGGGAACGCTGGTATCACTTAAGCCAAGTGGGATTAACCCTACTAGGAGGATTGCGAGGGTGACTATAGTGATTAGCCTCTTCATTTAAATCCCATTTTATCCCTGAAGAATCGTTTGATTTGTTTCTTCCTTCTGTGTAATTTAGTTTTTTCTCCTCCTTTACAGTAATTCCGTATCCAACTCATCTTTGTAAACCGATTTCTCAAAAGTCTCATAAAGGTTGTGAAAGCGAATACAACTCCTATACATCTCATAAACAGATTTTACTGACCAAAGGTCTATTACATGCTTCAGTTTCTCATCAAATCGAAGTAAGTCCAAGGCTCGTCTATGTTCTTCTTCATCGACAATAACCAAAATAACCTTCCTGAAGTTAAAATCCCTAGCAAACCTCAACCTGCTGAGTGCATCACCCAATATTCCGCTGTGATGGACCTCTACAGCAACTTGAGGATTCTTATTCTTCAACCAAACAACATCAATCTGGTATGGGCTATCGTGTCTAGGCTTATATCTCTGAACAGAGTTATACTCCATATACAAACCTATTATGTGAAGCATCTCGGCAAGACGGTCGTGCAGGGATGAAGCGGTTAGTTCGGGTAGAGACAATATAGTCTCGGTTATATCTGCTTCGAGTGGTTCGTCCTCCTTTATTCCAGATTCTCTTGGGGGTTCGAGTTTCCGCCTTTCGATGGCTGCCTTGATTACTTCAAAGTCGGAGAGTGGTATCCTAATGGCTCCACCGTAGAAGAACACCTGCCAATGTGCCTTATCGGTAATGAAATCTAGGCTATCAATAAGTGACCTGACATCCACTATATTGTCAAAATCCAAGTTGATTTCTATCCTTACACGATGGGGATAAGTATGGTCAGCCCAAACCGCTGAATCATCGTAGTAGTATGGAGAAGCTATCTGCCCCATACCTGCAAAGACCGACTCTCTGGTAATATAAGCAACACACGGGTCACCTATATTTGCTGATTTTAGTATTCCAGGTTTTGTTTGAAGCCCGAAGCTCTTAGCTTCAATACAATCAAGCCAGTTATCACGATTGGCTACGAAAATCCACGCTTTATCACCCATACCAATCTCCTTTCCATGTTATTATATCCTTAGCGTACCATGGATGGAAGAGATGAACAAATAGAGCAAAGGGGAGCACTGCAATTGACACCCACTACTGCGGGGGATAGAATCATGACTTGTTACTATACCTCCCTAGACAGGGGGTTATTGTCAAACGACGAGCCAAAATATAGAATACATAAGGAAATTGTATATATTAAACTGTAATTAGTAGGTGTAAGTGTCGGCTAAGAACTGGAACGAGGAAGGGGCAAAGCGTATCGTATACATACTGAGGCGGGAGATTGTGTGCAACCAGCGTGAACTAGAGAGACGTATATCTGAGGTTGGACCTGGTGGGTGGCGGGTAGAGCCAGTATACGTATCTGGGGGAAAGCGGATGCTCATAAGAGAGGAACAAGTTAATGTGCACGATAGCTCAGTTGGCGAGTTCTACAGTCTAAGTGGAGCGAACAAAAAAGAGGTAAATAAGTACTTAGAGGAAAAGGTGGATATATACAAGAGGTTCTCAGAACTATCGCAAACGGAAAGAAGGCTAGGGGGTGTGGCGGAAAGAGTATATGCAAAGGCGATGGAACAAGCAGAAAATGTATTGATACATGGCACAACAGGTGAAGTGGATACTATAGACGGAAAGGTAAGCAAGAGGACAATAGATGGGGGAGGGTATGATAGGATGAGTGACACGAAGTTCGGAGTGGAGGTGAAAAACATTAGGGAATGGGCTTACCCAGACAGCTGGGAGGTGTGGAAAGCACTACAGAGTTGTGCTGAGCTAGAGGTCATGCCAGTGTACATAGCGAGACAAATTGCATACCCAACATTCAAATTCTTCGGGGAGGTAGGAGCAATCGGCTATACGACATACAAGCAGTTCTGGGACGTTACTCTCAAGGACCGTCTAGAAGATGTAAGGGTTAAATTTGGGTTCAAGGATATAGTGTTTCCAGTGGAGTATCCTGTTAGCGATGAAGATAGGCCACTGGTGAATGCACCAACTGAGAGGGATGTAGCACTGTTTACCAAAACAGTACCGAAAATGGCGAAACAAAAGGGTGAGTTATTTATGAAACAGAAGGATATGATATGGAAGTACGCTGACAGGGGACTGGGTAAGGATAACTATACTCACCCCAGAAGGGGCGAATTATTCAGGAAATACCACATAGAGGCATTTGGGCATATCTTTAGTTATTAGAAAGGATACGGTTAGCGGCCGTGCAGTATTATAATATATATAATACATGCCAGGCCATTAAGAAATTCAAAACACCACTTGTATTAGTAAATAATACCGAATTTTAACTCAGGGGGAAGGTCAAGGATGACAGGTTAGCTTTCTTCACCTTTTTTCAAGAGGTCATACTTTAGGATGAGCTTGCCTACCAACCGCTCTAGGTTATCTATCCTGTCCTTGAGAGCTTCTAACTCTGTGCGTTCTATGCCGAATTGACGATGGCTTGGTTCAGCCTTAACATAGATTGACTCTGGGGGAGCGTCAAAGTACCTGAATAGTGCAGGACACAGCCAACCTTCTACCCTCAAATCCTTTACATTGTACCAGCACCCACCATTCTCCTCTCTCACCCGTGTGAGCTCCGCTTGATAGCCAGCAAAGGGTTGTGATGAGAAAAGCAATATGAATCCATTACGGGCATTAGGTATATCTTTGACTAGGTAATCCATCATCTCTGGAATGCCTTGTACGAAGGGTTCTTTGTCTAATCCCACAGATGCATCGTCAAATACCCAAGTGTCTTGATACCAATACGGTTCAATCACCATTAGAACATTAGCCACTTTCTAACTTCCTCCTAGATTTTAGATGGCTAGACTATTTATCAGCCACAGCATACATCATAATCGTGATTGTGGCACTTGCCGAGGAATTGCTTGCACTACTAGTTACCTCATCATTGGGAACGTTGGTATTAGCAACAGCAATGCGAGTATCATTTAATCCTGAAAGAGCCAACCCTACGATTATGATTGCAAGGATGGCTACAAAGAATGGTCTCTTCACTTCCATTCACCCAGTTTCGTTATTTCCCTCAGCTGATCCCCATAAGCCTCGCTCTCGCAGCTTGGCGTATTGTTCTAATTGAACAAGGATCTGACTGTAGCGGTCATCAGGGTCAAATATATAGGCTGTTGCATATCCCTGCACCACTAGCTCAGCATTTACAAATATCCCGTCCACATAAACATATCTGAGAAGACGCCCGTATTCGTCTTTGTCTCTTTCCCCGCTCTGCAGCTCAACTACCTTACCCTCGACAAGTTCCCTATTCCTCGCTGTGGCTTCAGAACCATAATACTCTCCTGGCTCTGGCGTATCAATACCCAAGTAGCGGATACGGTGACCACTCTGAAGCTCAATGGTATCTCCATCAATTACTCTAACCACCAATGCTTTCTCTAGAGTATCACTCTCATGCCAAACGCCATAACCAATGACCAGCCCCACAGCAATACCCAAAACAAGTGCAACGGCAATGAATAGCTTAGGTGTCTTGGATTTCAATTTCAGAAGGGTATTGAACTTCAATTTCAGGAATCCCATTATACTCAATAATGAGTCCGGTAACACAGATGGTTTTTCCCAAATAATAGTCTTCTGGAGCTTGAGGAAAGTTACCACGATTTTGAATCCAGATGACTACAGTAAATCGGTCTGGGTCAGGATAAGGCTTGCCAAGGTTAAGGAAGGTGGGTTTGCCGTTACTACCACTAGCCCAAGTAGCATCAACAACAGGCCCACATACCGTAGTTCTTTCACCAATGTGGTATTTGGCCTCGCTCCAAGATATAGATCCGGCCGGCAGTTCCTTGGGTCCTTGTGAGTCCTCAAGAGGTTCGAAGTAAGCAGTGATAGCCTTATGTGCGTTCATGGTGATAGTGACTGTATTCGAAGAGACTGTATTCGAAGAACTTGAAGCAAGATCCTGCCAACAATCAAATGTGTAACCGCTGGCGGGGGTAGCAGTCAGTGTTACCTGCTCACCAGATTCATATTCGCCACCAGAAGGGGAGACGGAACCTGCTCCTGAGGGACTCACAATTGTGGTAAGCGTATAAGTTCCAGCAGATGATCTTCCCTCCCACGGTTTAATGCTAAATAAGACTATCGCTACAATAATGGCTATAGTGCAAACTATGATGATTGCTGCCAGTTTATTCTTACTCATTTCATCATCCTTTATCCTGTATTAGTATTACTAACGAAGGAAGTGTCAGTCTTCTTCACCTATCACTTGTAAACAAATGCTGATTGCTTTTTTTCTAGCTTCCCTGTCGCGTTCATTAATATGATTAGCCGCTCCGAATGGACCAAATAGAAGCGCTCTTTCCATAGCTTTCTCCTGCTGAAAAGCTGGCTGCCGCTCAAGTTTAGCAAGTTCCATCTCTAATTCTTTTTTTGACAGTTTCATATACTTAGGAATGTAGTGCTGAGCTAGTTTGTCGATTGCTTGCTCGTCAAAATTCCTCTGGCTTTCCTTTAGTCTATCCCAGAATCCCATTTTCTCACCCATTTTTGTTTAGTTTGGTGATGATCTCATCCTTAGCCTTTTGAATCCATGCGTTTCACCAAATTCCTACTTGGGTTGCGTAACTAGCGAGTTTCACTCCTTCTGAATAAATCTCAACCGTCACTGGATATGTTCCTTTTCCAAGTCCCGAAATGACGACCCAATCCTCGATTACTGTAGTTTCTCCATGTGGAAGTAACTCGTAGATTATGCTGTCTTCTTGCTCTCCCGCAACCAATATTGTCATTTCATCTGCTTGGATTGGTAAATCACCACCATTATGGACTTGAGCAATGACTTCGTCTATGTAGCCCCCTATATAATCGTAATAGCTAGTCTCAAATTCGACACTTGTAATGCTTATATCTGGTCCTGCAAAAACTGGCTTTGCTTCAAAGACCGTCTTATCCGTCCACGACTCCTTGACTATCAACCAATATTCCCCTGAAATGGGATTTGTCACCCCAGTGCCTGTCATCGACACTTCTACTGTTTCGTGACCCGTAAGCATGTTATCGGAAGAGATGAAACCCCATCCTACGCTTTCACCTTCAGGGTCGAATAAGAGAACCTCGTAGCTCTTCTGTGGTCCCTCCACTCTTACACTCAAATAACCAGTCCCGTAGAGTGCTATCACTTCGTAATCGACGTCTACTGTTGGTCTCGGTGATTCGTTAGGCGGTGGTGTAAAATCTACACATAAAGCGACTGCGGTTATCACCACGATGGTTCCTACGATAGAAGCAACCACAATTCCTGCTGTCTTCTTCTTGTTCATTCCATCATCACTTTTCTTGTTTACATATATCGTATGGGAACTAAGGGGAACTGTCAATACACCTCAGAAAGTGGGATGTTTCACTGTTAAGCAGTGAAAGAACAGTGAAAGATGGTACAGCTATCCTTAAGTGTATTGCATCTATGGTTAGTCAAGCCTATAATTGAATTAAGGGAGCTGGAAGTGAAGAGGCCATTCTTTATAATCATCCCCGCAATCCTTTTGATAGGGTTAGTCCTACTTGGCTTAACTGATACAGACATTTCCGTTGCTGATACCAGCATTCCTGATAAGGAGATAACTACCAGCCAAACTGAAGCGAGCAATTCTTCGGCAAGTGCCACGATAACGATTACGATGACTGGAGTACTTGATGAGTAGTTCAGCGGAGGCTACACCGACCAGGTTAAGCAAGAGTTTCTATGTGGGCTCGATTGTAGGCGGCAGCCTTTTGGGGGGGATAATGGTGGGAATGGGGGCTTGGTTCGGTTACCTGTTGGTTCTGTACTCTGGAGTAATAGGTTTTGTGCTCCTATACAAGGTCTGGGCAGCTATTCAAGACGGTCATGCTAGAACTACTCCTGGCAAGGCTGTTGGATACCTGTTCATTCCCTTTTTCCAGCTTTATTGGGTGTTCCAAGCCTATTGGGGATACGCCAAGGACTACAATTCGTATATAACCCGACATAACATATCAACCTCAAGGTTACCCGAAGGCTTATTCCTAGCGTATTGTATCGTGCCATTTGTCTATGTGTTTGTCTATACGGGAGTCATCATGTGGCTCTCTATAACCATGACGGACTGGTTACTCGCGACGATGGCACTCATATTCTATGTGCTAGCTATCCCTATGTTGGTCATTGGCATAATAATTCTTGTCAAGCTCTGTGATGCGGTAAATAACTTGTCCGCTAAGGCTCAATGTTAGCTGAGGCTAGAGATACTCGGTGAAGAAAGGATATGAACGTGAATGATGATCGTAAACGAGCCATAGGTTCATTACGGGCAATCAAAGATAGTCTCCAGTATAATTTGTGTGATGTAGAAAGTCCATTGGTCGCCGAGTATCATTCTGCACTTGACAAGCTGGAACAAACACGCATTGATGTGTCGGATTTCCGCATACCTGACTCCTGGATTCAGGGACCTGATATTCCGTCAATTTACTCCCGACTGTTTAGCGGTCCAAGAGTCAGGAGAGAACTATTCTTAATCAAGTTAGATGCTATTCTGCAATATTTGGCATAGACCGTAATTTACTACAAGAAAGTCCCCTTGTTTGAATATCTACTCTCTTGACGATTTTTCTACGAGTCAACATCTTCGTGGCTAGGCATAGGTAGCACCAATGTCCCTAGGGTATACTCCTCACCAATACCTCAATTCATTCCCAAAATCTAAATAGGTCAGAGACAGGTATCTGAATTTCAGGAAGGAGGTATGCCCTTTGGATTGGGCGATGGACTCGCTCTAACCGGTGTTCATGTTACAGTAGAGCCTCTAGCTATCCTCAAACCTTATGTTTCTTGTGTGTTGTCTACCAGGCTGCTATAATGTCGCAAGGGGAATTGCGTTTACTAGGAGACGGATGGCTCAGAAGAAAGTAGCCAAAAAGACAGGAAAGAAAGAGCAGAAGAAAGCCTCTGAATATCTTCGGAAGGGCCCGAAGAAGTGATGAGATAAGGGCCGATTTATTTGCAATCTTGAGCGGATTCTGTTTCATTCGTGCCCTACAGATAGCAAGGGAATAAAATGAACGCAGCCTAGCCTGCGGATTTGGAGAGGCATTCCACGCAAAAGGGCACAATAAAACGGCTAATTGTAGACCGTGGTTTTGGGTTCATCAAGACAGAGCGGGAAGAAGAGCTCTTCTTTGGCCGGAACCAGCTTCAAGGGGTGGACTATGGTTCCCTTAGAGAAGGGCAAAAAGTGGAATTTGAGGTTACACGGGACCCCAACGGTCGCCTCCACGCAATCAGGGTGAGGCTTGCTCAGCCTAAAGGCGAATAGCAGCAAGCCCAGCCAGCGAATTTGGCGACAGGCTCAAGCTATCCTCAAACTTCACTGTCCGGTTGAGTTGTATAATATAGAACTAGGAACTATGCTGTGGCTGATGAGTAGTTGAACCAGCTAATCTAGTTAATAGCGATGAAAGAACAACTCAACAGAAGTATACGCAGAATGTCCAACCGAGTTAGATTCCTTAACCTATCCCTAGGTTCAGCTAAGAAATGTCCAATTTGTGGATGGACTTGTAGGGAGTTTAGGAAGGTAGAATACCCATATAAACCTGCTATTAGCCTTGTGTGTCCTTCTTGCAGGTCTTATGAGCGCCACAGGTTTGCCTATCTAGTATTGAAGAATAAGATAGCAGATTATGCAAGGGAAACGTTACATATTGCGCCTGAACGTTGTATTAAACCTTGGCTTCAGTCTAACTCCGGGATTTATCTCAGTGTGGATTTGTTGTCAAAGTTTGCAATGGTACATATGGACATAACCGATTTGGGATTCGATGATAATAGCTTCTCGCTGGTTTGGTGTTCCCATGTATTGGAGCATATCGAAAATGACCGCCACGCAATGTCAGAGGTTTACAGAGTGTTGAAACCCAATGGGTTAGCTGTTATCCAAGTGCCTATCTATGGACAAAAGACATATGAAGACAGCGCAATACAGTCACCAGAGGAGAGACTGAAGCACTTCTATCAAGATGACCACGTCAGGCTATGCGGCTTGGATATTGTACAGCGTCTCCAAAATGTAGGCTTCAAGGTGAACGTGATTGAACTATCAAAGTTACGAGACAATCATATATCCAAATATGGTTTAGATGAACCCTCCACCAGGGAGATATTTCTGTGCAGTAAACACTAGCCAGATTAAGCCTTGATTTATCCCTCGAAATCCAAACTGCTCAGGGACAGGTACCTAAATATCCAAAAGGGGTATGCCCTTTGGATTGGGCGATGGCAATTGCTCTAATCGTTGCTTATATCCGGGTAGGGCCTCAATCTATCCTCAAACTTCACTGAGCTAGCAAGTGGTATAATCAGGATTAGGATGTATACTATGTCTGATAGGTAGTAGATAGATGGAATTAAAGATTGTCGAAGATGCAAGACGTTTCTTAGAGAAAATTGTTGGCCCTCCCTTGGAAGAGCTTGGCGGACTTCTCGCAGATCAAGTAAGGCTCTTCCGTTTCAAGAAGCAAGTTGAGATACTTAAGAAAGCACAGAAAATCTTACTCGATAGGGGGATAAATCCAAGAAAAGTCTCTCTAAAAACACTTGTTCCCATTCTCGAGGAGGGTTCACTTGAGGAAGACGAATCAATGAGTGATAGATGGGCATCACTCCTTGCCACTGCTGCCGACCCAAGCTCGACAATATCTGTGCAACCCAGTTTTCCTGGGGTACTGAAAGAACTGTCCCCGAAAGAGGCATTGATTCTAGACGAGATTTTCGATTTGGTTGTTTCTGAGCGTATACCAAGAAATCAGTGGACATCCGATGGAGCCATAGGAGCGTCGGTTAAGCAAGTTCTTCGCCTTTCACATGAGGAATTTGAAATAGCGGTCGATAACCTGTATAGACTTAAGCTTTGTTCGGCTCCTTCAGTAATAATAAAGGGTACCGAGCCTCCAGGAAGAAAATTTCAGCTTCAGACGAAAGAGATTATTTGCTTAACTGATTTCGGTTTCGCCTTCGTCTCAGCTTGTCGTTCCCACAGAAGAAGATACTTAGCGTAATCCTGCACTCCCTGCTATCTCCATACTTGTTCCTATTTCAAAGCCGAATCCCTTCCTGAAAGTTGCTCAATCTAAGTAGAGCCTCAAGCTATCCTCAAACTTCACCGAAATAAGCAGATTTCCATACCACGTCTAGTTAGATATTACCGTTGTTATCCCCGTCGTTGTTTTTATTGCTATGGTATTATCGTTTTTGTCCGTTAGCTTCAGGCTATACCTGAAAAACTGGCGTTATTTTGGCGTTAAATTATTTGGGACGGTTTAGGACATAACGGGACTTCACGAACAAAACAGGATTTCGGCAATTGACACAAAGGTTCTATTTTATACGTAAAGTTACCTTTTGGGACATCTGGCTTAGAATTTCAAGACCGCCACCATAAGCCACTCGGTCACCCCTCCTTATTTCAAATTCTACTTCAAAACGACCTCTTCAGCAATCTCGCCAACGCTTTGCCGGCATGACATCTTTACCCCACTTTGACCCAACATGCATAATATACAAACCAGCGGGGGCAAGACAGCACAAGTGCCCAGAGGAATGTGCCTGAACGCTCTACTTTGCGTTAAACCACGCCCTGAGAGGCAATTTTAGGTGGGTGTTTGGGACGGCGAGTGAGGATGCCTGTTCTTTCCTGTAACATTGACTGCACTGGTTTAAATATCAAGCACTTTAGGTTAGGCGGCTGGGGGAGCTTGTATATGCTGCTGAGATATACAAGAGCACTGAGCTCTCAGGATAGCTCGAAGCTCTGTCGGGAGAAGGAATGGCTCTCGGTCTCCTGTGTTCGCGTAGAACGAGAGTAACCTGGCCAACAGAGCGTATTGACCAAGTAGCGCCAGAATTATTCCGAAAATTTTCATGGGGAGTACTCATAACATGCATAACATTAGAATAGTAAGGATATCAGTATGCCTTAATTTGACCTTTGTTCTAGTTGACTATAAAATAGACCTGGGCGAGTAAACCGGGTGACCGCTCTGGATTTAATTTGCCAGGGAGGAAAGTCCGAGCTCCACCGAGCAGGGTGCTGGGTAACACCCAGGAGAGGTAACTCTACGGAAAGTGCCACAGAAACACACCGCCAACGGCTGGCTTAGCTAGCGCTGGTAAGGGTGAAATGGTGAGGTAAGAGCTCACCAGCAACTAGGAGACTAGTTGGCTGGGCAAACCCCACCCGGAGCAAGACCGAATAAGAGGGCTCAACTATTCCAAAGTCTCAAGGCTCTGGGGTAAGTTTATAAGGTGCTCGGCCGAGGTCCTCGGGTTGGTCGCTTGACCCTGGTGGCGACATCAGGGCTAGATGGATGGTCACCGCCCCCACGTTGTTGGGGTACAGAACTCGGCTTACAGGTTTGCTCGCCCAAAATTTTTTTTCGGGCTTATATGTGGCAAAGGACAGGGATGAGACCCAAGCCTTGACCAAGGGACTATCCAAGGTGAGCACAAGGGAGGAAATAACATCCCAGCTGGCATAAGCAAGCTTGTTAAATTAGAACTCCGAGCATAAACTAATTATATCATGGATGGCATCCCCCCCACGCTTCGTGATTTTGTTCTATTTTGTGCCCAGAGGCGAAGCCCTGAGTGGCCGGCCATTTATGATGAAATGACCAAAGTAGCCGGACGCAAATTGTTCCAGGGATTAGGCTACAAAGAGCTTAAGCAATTGGGGTTATCCTTCTCCCTGTCTACTGCGGACAAAACCATCCAATTGGTGAAACAAGTTACCTCCCAAAACCAGCGGTAAGAAGTATTTTACAGTCTTGCATCCAAGGTGATAGCATTAATGTAGTGATTTCGAGGAGGCTTGTTATGCGGATAGCTGTGCTTGCCGATACTCATGTCAACATGCTTGAAGACCTGTCTAAAAAGATAATTGACGCCTTTGCCACGGTAGATTTGATAATCCACGCTGGGGATTTCACCGATGTACAACTGCTTAAGGAGTTGAAAGGACTGAGAACGGTGAAAGCAGTCCAGGGTAATATGGATTCAAGGGAGCTAAAGGTCATGCTCCCAGCTAAGGAAATAGTTGAAATAGAGAATAAAAGGATTGGTATAACTCACGGCTCAGGCGGTCCCGGGGGAATAGAAGAGAGGGTAAGGAAAGTGTTTGAATCAGACCGGATTGATATTATCGTCTATGGCCATTCTCACCAATCCCAAAACAAAGTCCTTGAAGATGTTTTCCTTTTCAATCCGGGAAAGGCCACAGATTCTTTTGGCATCCTCACGATTGACGGAGGGGTCAAAGGAGAAATAATCAGCTCTCGATGATAATGATTGATCTATCGTTTTATCACGATGGCGCCGTAGCCAACTACTCGAGAGAAGTCGCCACTCGTGTCTCCGCTGGTGGCGTATTTCAATAAACGTGCCCTTTTAGCTTTCATTTCCTTCGCCGCTACAATGACTGAAGCTACCGGACCATACCCACACATGGTACAATTGAGGCGTCCACAGCGCTTATATAGTTCTTCCTCATCAAGAGCAACTATGGCTTCTATCATGGAGCCATCTTTTTCCACAGCTACGGGGTGCGGCTCATAATGTGTGAAATCGCTACTGGCTATAAGGATTAAGTTATCGTCTGCTTGGGAAATAGCCTTGCCTACTTTCCGAGCTGTTTCTATGTCTTGAGCCAGCATAGTTATGGGCACAATCTTTACCTTCTTATAGAGGTGTTGAAGCCAGGGTAATTGCACTTCAATACTGTGCTCATGTATATGAGCTGTTTCGTCGGCTTTGATCACCTCCCCCAAAAGCTTTTGAGCAAGTGTCTTATTTATTTCTACTTCACCCAGGGGCGTGTTCCAGGCGGCTCCCGCCCATACAGAAACAGGATATCCATAGCCGGTGTGGTTAGGACCAAGTATCACTGCGGTATCGAATATCCCATCATTAGCAAGCTCCTTATAGGCATGGGCTGCTACTGGCCCCGAGTAATAATAGCCAGCGTGGGGGGCAACGATAGCCACAATCTCCCTCGGCCCTTCGCTATTCACCTGGGGCATAACTCCCGGTCCAAGTTCATGTTTATAGCACCATTCAATCTCCTCCTCTAACTCTCTGGCAGTACCAGCATAAAACATACCGGAAACAGCAGGTTTTCTTGTCCTCATTAAGATACCCCCCATAAAAAAGAGCGGCTACTCTTTAAGCTTTCTTTTCGCCCGTTTCCCAGTCTTTTTCTGGACCTCCCCAGTTTCTCTCTCGGGTTTTTCTTTGCTCCCTTGTGCAAACTTCTCTATTCCCAGCCTAGCTTGGTCACGCTGCCAGCGGTGTATCTCATCCAGGGCTGGGGGAA
>Ga0307378_10004989_pt1 | contig 18657 bp, 38 predicted proteins | sample UN1MG_FD_202238 | JGI IMG/M metagenome (GOLD analysis project Ga0307378, IMG submission 202238) | Soil microbial communities from Risofladan, Vaasa, Finland - UN-1 | ecosystem: Environmental > Terrestrial > Soil > Coastal area > Acid sulfate soil | place: Finland: Risofladan, Vaasa | collected... | reverse complement strand
TAACTTTCCTGTGAATGGGAGTATCAGTATTCAGGATTGGCTGGGGGAGATATGGGACTTACCCATCGAAACGTACATAACACAGTCACAGAGCCCGTCTATAACAATACAAAGAGCATTGAATGCGGGCAGAGCAAAGGTTTACTGGGGAGATGGCACAGAGGACAATTACCCATCGGGGCTTTTTGTAGTTACTCACAACTACTCTGTACAGGCAGTACACAATATAGTAATAAAATCAGAGTTTAGTTTACTTGAATTAACAATCCAAGAACAGTCTTTAACTCATGTCGATGTTTCTCAGAATCCAAGCCTGCTTGCACTGACCCTTATAGGTAACTCATTAACTTCTTTGAATATATCTAATAATACTCTACTTGAAGGGCTTCTCGTAGGAAATAATCAGTTAACTTCTATTACACCTCCTGCGTCTATAAATAATATGACATTCTTGAATGTTATTAACAATAAATTACCTGTTTCAGCTATCAATCAGTTATTGATACTGGCAGATAACAGCACAGCAGCTCTTCCTAATCTTTTTTCTTCTAATTTTCAAACCCCACCTGCCCCCCCATCAGGAGCAGGAATAACGGCAAAAAACAGTTTGATAGCCAAAGGATGGAGCGTTTCAACAGACTAGGTATCCATTTCGACCGACTAATCTAATTTGACGGTCATGCAATTAAAGAAAAAATACAAGGCTCATATCATTGATATTGAGCCTTTTTCTTATGTGATGGTTATTTGATGCTTCTCGAAAACAGGCTGGTGACAGGCTGGTGACAGGCTGGTGACAGGTTGGTGACAGGCAATTAAAAGAATAATTCAAAACATGACAAAAGTCATTGTTTGTTTTTTTTAAAGCAGTGATATTTGTACAGAAACTAAATTAACACTAAAATTGATAAAAGATGAAACACATTAAATGCCCATATTGTGGGTTGGAAGATAACGAAAGCTATGAGTTTGACCAAGAAGACGGAACTGTTGAGTGTGTGGATTGCGAAAAACCTAATTGCAATCAAGTAAAACTTGACAACTCCCCACTTTGCGCTTACCATTGGGATATTGCAAATTGTTGAGCAAACTGATTGCTAACGAATTGGTATAAGAACCGTGCGAAAATTGACCACCTCCGTTGATTCGAAGCACGAAACTAAGTAAAAGAAAAATAGGGAGGGAATTTTTAAAAATTATATTATGAAAAAGAAGCAGTTATTAGAGATTTTAATAAAGCACCAAGAGACTATGCATTACGCTGGTTCGTGTGGTGAATTAGGGGATAGCACACAGGCAATTGATGCGGATTGCTTTGATGATTTGATAGATGAAATATTACAAGATTTTGAGCCTAAAAAGTGTATGCCTGATAATATAAATACAAAAGAGAAACACGAGCAGTATTTAAAAGATATTGGCTACAAAAAGTATGTGAAAGACTTGCAACACCACAAAGACACAACAGTTGGATTGCATGCAACTGACAAAGAAATTGGAGACTTACTTCATTTGTTTTGGCAGCGTTCATCTGATGCTTGTCCATTGGAAGTTGGAGAAGCTGAAAAACAGGAGGTTGCATTTAAGGAATGGGTAAAGACTATTAGTTTTCAGATTTCATAATTGGTTTGAAAAACCAAAAGTGCGGTGGGATTTTTCTTTTACGACTTAACCCACTGACCTTTATTAATAGAACGAAAGTAAGCATGGTTTTTATACCGTGTTAGCTTTTCGTTTTAATGAAAGCTAACGATGGTATAAACACACCTTTGATTAATATTAAATCTTAAACACTATAATGGATACTATCATAAATGTAACAAACAGAAAAAAGTTTGAAAAACTAATACACAGTGTTGATTGTAGCAAAATGCACGGATACACAGGGAAAGCAGTGATCAAATTTAAAGCAAATAAATCAATACCTTTTAAGGTTAGTTATGACAGAAAGGAATTTGAAAATAAATATGGGTTTATATTAGAAATAAATGGCAATGTTTTTGATATGTTAAAACATATAGATGTATGCTATTCCATTGGTGTTTCAAGAACTGTATTCAAGAGCATTGGTTCTGGATTAAACGCACTTGATTATTTTATAATCACATCAAAAGAGTACGAGGATAGTCTTTTAAATTTCGGATTAACATTTAAAGATTCAGAGGATAATAGATACAACACCATTGAAAGAACTCTTACTGACGATGAGATTAATATTTTCAAAAGCCTGCAAGATAATTTTGTGAAAATAATCCATGACAAAAATGGCAGGATTTATGAATTAAAAAATAAAAGTTTCAAGCGTTTTTATCAATGTGGTACGGTTTGATTTTACAAATTTAAAACACATAACAAAATGGAACAAGATTTAAGAGATATATTAGAAAAATTTGCCAGTAAAATTTATATAAACGCACAAGGCAAGAGTTGCTTAAAAGCCACTGATAGGAACAAATTTGCGCATAAGATAGTGAAATTATGCGATTCATACATTGCTAAAGAACGTGCTGTAAATAAATGGTTAAAGGCAATTAAATACATTGGATATTTTACAGCAGGTGCTTATGTCGGAGCAATTATATTTGGCGTGTTTTTATAAAATAAAAAAACAGGGATGAAAAAAAAGATAATATTACATTTATGTGCCGACATTGGGAGCGATAGTAGATTCTACCAATTAGATGACAATTATGAAGTTATTTTAATTGGTGAAAAGATAGGAGTTGAAAACTATGAGCCGCCTGAAAATGTACATGGAATAATTGCAAATCCTGTATGTACTGAATTTTCAACCGCTAATGGATTCCATAAGCAAAACGACTATAAAAAAGGAATGGAAATGGTTAACCATTGCATAAGGATAATAGAAAAAGCAAATCCGAAATGGTGGGCGATAGAAAATCCTGCAAATGGTAGATTAAGAGACTTTTTAGGAAAACCTATAATGACATACCAGCCTTGGAGATACGGAAGCCCTTGGACTAAAAAAACAGCATTATGGGGAAGTTTTAATATACCAATTCAGTTGTATGATAATTGGGAAGATGTACCAAAGATTGATGAACTTTATATAAGACCAGGCAGAACAAAACCAGCATTAGCATTTTTACATAAAAGTGCTATTGATTTAATACCTGAAATGCAATGGGCGAAAGAACATATTAAACGTGATTCTGATATTAGGAGTATGTGTTCATCAGGATTCGCCAAAGCATTTTACGATATTAATCCTTAATTGTTTTGAAAAAACAGAAGCGGGCTGGCTTTTTTCTTTTTGGTCAAATTAGTACACACTTGATTAAATGCAGAAACTAGCGATTGAACATGTAAGTTTTACTTACAACTTGAAATATTTATTAACCGAATAATATTCCAAATACAAGCACTGAAACGGAAAGGCTCTATGTAGTGAATGTGCGCCTTGTGAGTATGAAGATGGAAGCAAAAGTAAATATGGGAAATGGCACGGAAAATTTCTAAGAGAAAAATTCAATCCTGAAAAGCACGACAAAGCAGATTTTGTTGAATAAATAGAATTAAGTTATAATATTTTTTTATAGTTCGTTTTATTTTTGTTAATTTTGAATTATTATTAATCACTTAAAAACTATTATTATGCCAGTAGAGCCAATTCCAGATGTTGAAGAAACAGTCGAAGAAACAGTTGAAGAAACAGTCGAAGAAACAGTTGAGTAAAAAATAATCTATTAGTGCGGATAAATTTAATTTGTTCGCACTAAAACCTTAATTTTATGAAAATAAAAAAATACTTAATAGCTTTAGTTCTAACAGTTTTTTGGGCACTTACAGTTATCTATAACAACATTGGTTCTAATGAGGTTGTTTCGTGGATAATCTATATAATGACAGTAAAAGAATCTTTAATTATTTTTCTATTATTCAGAGAACTTTCAAGGATTAAAGATAATATAATTAATGCAATTGCAGTATTATTTTCAATTGGTATGGTTTCTGGATATGGACTTTATCGTTTTTACGCATGGTCTTTAAGTGAAAGTTTAGAAAAATACAAAGAGTATATAGGCAGTGATTATGTTGGATTGATTTTCTCTTGTTTTATTATAATCTTCTTATTTGCATTATACTTTACAATTAAAAGAAATGGAAAAGGATAATTCAGATAAAAAAATACTACTCTGGATTATTCAGGGATTGATAGGGTTTTGTATTCTCATTATTGGATATTCAATTTCCGAGATGGATGACAGAATAAATAATAAAGCAAACCAAACAGAAGTTGAAGCCAATAAAATAGAAATAGGTAAAAAAGCAAGTAAAACAGAATTAAGAGTAACAGATGAGCGTGTTAATGGTTTAGAAATTAGATTTAACGAGAATGTAGGAAATATACTATTTGAACTCAGAGAACTACGAAAAGACCTGAAACTAAAAGAAGATAAACGAACTTCATATATTATAGATAGTCTTTATATTCCTTTCGCATTAGCTGCTGATAAGTAAATTGATATATCTTCCATCCATTCATTTGAGCTAAATTAAGCTTGTTTAAATCATTCTCATATTGAGTTTGAACCATTCCCTTAACTTTACCTGCTCTGGTGTGTCTGCCATAAGAAAACTGCCCCCCATTGATCTCAATAATTATTTTTTCCTTTAAGATACAGTAATCAGCTCTGTACTGCCTTTTAGTTTGCATTATCTTATTAAAGATTACTTCTTCCTTAACATCGTGCCCTAATCCTATCAAATAAGCCTTAAGCTCTTTTAATAGAGCTAAATGTATCACATTCTTTCCTGCCATATAGCAAAGATATAAAACATGCCGTACAACACATGGTTAAAATTTGCATAGTAAGATTTAATTTATAGATTTGTTGATGAAATTAATAGGTTTTGGTATTAAATGTAGCACAACTGATACACTAAGCTATCGAACGAGAACAAACTTAAATAAAATTATTAACCTTACGGTAATCCCAGCAACAGCTATTTTTTATGGCTTTTGTTGCCTGCCGTTTTTATCACGGAACTATGAGTAAAAGACTTGAAATATTAAAAAACTCTTTGATTAAAAAAGAGCAACAATTTGACGATAAACTACAAAACCATATTGATACGGTTAAGCAAGCGAACGGACAACCTTTAAATGACAAAAGAAATGGACAAGCGACTTTAAATAAATGGGAAAGGCAAAACGAATCTTTGAGGAATTTAAAAGATAGTATTCAAAAAACAAAAGACGCTATTGAAAGAGAAGAATGTAAGATAATGGACGTAGAGCAAACTAATAAAGTTATCCCTGTTGAAATATTGGAATTGGTAGAAAAAGGCGAATTAAACCAATGGCGAAAACACCCGAATATTTTCTTTGTGCCTGATGTTGACAAGGCTCGTATTGTTTGGGATAACGAACGTAAAGTTGTTGCTCATAGATACGCTCACTTAATTACTGAACAGGAACAACGGACTAAATTCGTTCGCTTATACAATGGACTTAACGCTGTTTTAAATAGTATGTAACGTAAATAATAAACACTGATTTTTAACCGATTAAATAACTAAACTAAAATAGAATGACAGAGTTAGAATTAAGACAAATGTTTAAAAACCTATCCGATTGCTATGCAGATACAGGAAGGTTTGAAAATGATGGTAGTTATACCGAAGGAGAAGTGATACAAGCAATGACGGAGGATAGGTTTATCGAAGTACTAAAGCAAGCAAAATTATTACCTATACCTGATGTTGTACAGCAAAGCGAACAGTTTAAGGCTATTGTTTTTAAAATGGCTAATATGTTGGCAGTTGCAGGGAAGGGCGACCAAGCAGTACAGATGCATAGAATACACAATAGCCTTTAATTGTGTACAACGTTGGTGTATGCGTTCGGTTTGTTTTTCACAAACTGACGTATGACACATTGTTATGCTTTCGTGCTTTATTTACTAACTAAATTGAATTGAAATGAATATACAATTATCATTAATAGAAAAATGGTTTAGGCTTACAGAAAACTTTACTAAGCTAGAAGACTACAGAGAAATAACCCCTTACTGGTGCAATAGGTTTTTATTATATGAAGACAAAAATAAGCCTGTAAAATGGTGGGTATTTATGCAAAATATAGAAGGTTGTTTCTTTAGAAAAGCAATTGATGGAAATATTGCAAATGGCAAAATTACCTTTAAAAGCTTTGATGAAAATATAATGACTTTAGGATACCCAAAGAAAACCGATAATAATAAAATATTACGATTTAAACATATTGGAATTGAGATAAGAACAGGAAACCCTGATTGGGGAGCTGAACCAAATAAACGATACTTTGTGATTATGCACGGACGTTCTTTGCATGAAGCCTAACGGCTACTTGTAAGAATAGTAGCGCAACCACAACAGATTAATAGATGCGGAACGGCTACACGCACTATTAATTTTATTTATTGTTAGCCTTAGTTTTTATTGATATGATTTCAAAAAAGAGATATGGTGAAGCGGTAAAAATAGTACAGCAGTACGAAAAAGAGCAAGAAGAGAATAAGCTTTTACTTGACCTTGCTGAAGTGCAATTTCCGAAAGGAGCATTTGTAGTTTCAAAACTAAATACAGCGGTAAGAGGCGTAGTAAAAGATTATGGAATGTGGAGTGATAAAGTTCAATTGAAATGCGAAAATAGCGGTGAATTAGTAAAAATGTTAGCACAAAACGCAGTAGTTGTTTTAATTGTGCCTAACGTTAATAATAAACACATGTAAAATTTTAATTATGGAAAAGAAAATAAAAGAAACAACAAGACTACTTGCGCAGGGTATAATTGATATAGATGAAGCTGATAAAATTTTATTGGGTTTATTTAGTGTTAGCGGTAGTGCTTTTGACTGCCTTAAAAACATAGCTAACCCTCTAAATTACCTACAAGAGCAAGCCGAAAAAGACGGATGTAAATTAAACGGACAAATAGCAGTAAGCCTATGCGATGACGCAAACTACCTAAGAGGGCTTGCGAACAACTTTTTAGCACAGCATTACCGTTAACGATGGTATAAACACACCTTTAATTAATTTAAAATCTTAAACCATGAAGAATAAAAACAGCTTACTAAAAACATTAATTAGAACAGTACTTTTTATGGAAAATGAGGCTTTCGATAATCAGAAAAAAAAAGAAGAAAGTAAAAAAGAATTGCATAAAACGCCATCACAGGCTATTAATGCGAAGTTGATCGACAGATTAGAGACTAGAGTTTTTGAACTAAAAGAAGAACTGGAAGAAGTTGAAAAACTTAATGAAAGATTAATAAATGCAACATGTTCTTTTTTAAAAGAACTTGATAAAATAAATTAATTATAAAATAAGTTAATTAAAATATTAAACAAAATGGGATGTAAAGAAGCAAACAGGGCGAGAGCCAATGAGGAACAATTCGATAAACGTAAAAAAGATTTTAACGGTCTCGAATTAGCTCGAGAACTTGAACAGAAAAGAGAAAAAGACAATGAGCTTGTTAAGGTGGTTGAGAAAATACATAATGGCTATAAAATAAAGTATGTTTCAAAACAATCTTTATAGCCCTGTTTTACGTCTCCACTCATTAAATAAATCAGTATCATTTCTATATGTTAGTGATTTTAGATTTATTTTTTGCAAACCCATGTAATTACCGTATTTTTTAATCAATGATGGTGCTTTACTGTTAATATTTTCTAAAGAATATGTTAATACACTTTTCTTTACAAGTCTTATTCCATTGTAGTTTCCTCCTGTTAAATTTAGATCAGGAGTACCAAGTGTTGGGCGAGGGTTCTTTTTGTTTTTGAATGCTGCATAACTATTTCCTAGATAACTAGGCTCTATCGGTTTATCATTAGGCATTTCACCGTCAAGTAATTGATTTTGATTAAGCCTTATAGCAAAATCAGCATTTTTCATTATTATTTTATCGGCTTCTGCTTCAAAATTGAAAGCTCTTAATTTATCTGCCAGTTGTCTTCGTGTCTTTGCCATATAGCAAAGATACAAAACATGTTGTACAACACATGGTTAAAATTTGCATAGTAATATTTAATTTATAGATTTGCTTATGAAATTAACGTAGCTGGGCTATGAATAGTTAAAACCCTTTTTTTTGTGCGGAGGGATTAAACGCACAGAACTAAATAAATATTTAATATGAAAAATCAAATTAAAGAGTTATTTGCTTCTCTATCAAAAGCCGACCAGGTAGAATTACTAAAAGAACTTTCAAGTAATTCAGGAACTTCAATTAGCATTGCTGACTTTTCGATGAAGCATCAAAAGCGGTACGGAAATAATGTTGAATTTACAATTAAACAAACTGGATTAGACCATGCGCCAACAATTACAGCAACAGTTCACACCGCTTTTGGGGATTTCAAAGCAACTGGCTCTAATCAAAAAATAGCAAAAGCAAATGCTATTGAAAAAGCAAATGCTAATTGGTAGAATAGCGTGCGGTGGCAAGGGTTTTTATTATTTATAGCCCTTGTTACCAAATCGTTTTAATATTTGGTAACGGGTAAATAATAAACACAGTAAAAGGATATGAAAAACGAAATTATCAAAATTGCAGATGACCTCCGAAACGGAGCGATAGAAACAGAAACCGCACGAACCCTTTTATTGGGTTTATTTAGTGTTAGCGGTAGTACTCTACCAACTGACAGCGAGATAGATAACTTTGTTGATACGTTAGATACCCCACATGAGACAGATACATACTCATTTGATGTAGGATTTAAAAAAGGAGCAAAATGGATGCGTAATAAACTTAAATAGTATTACCGCTAACATTGGTGTAAACACACCTTTTATTAAACTACAAAAATAAATTAAAATGAAGAAGATGGAATATCAAGATATTATAAACGGATTAGGAATAATAGCAATAAGTTGTTTAATATTGGCTATATTTTGTTTTGTCGGGATTGGAATTGCTACACATAAAAGAGATAAAGCTTTTGAAAAATTACAAATTGAATATAAAGAGAGAATGAAACAGTATGAGGAGCTTATGGTTAATTAACCAGACGGACTATTTCAAACAACTAAACTAAAATATCATGAATACAGATACACTAAAAGACCAAGTTGAGCAAATTATAAAGACCAAAAATAAAATAGTGAAATTAGCCGGACACCAAAAAGAATTATTAAGTCAATGTGTAGAGGCTATGTGCAGCTTAGAAATTGATTTAAGAGTTAAAGATGTTAATTCAAGATTTGGATTCAGTAGCAACGTTTGGATATGCGCTGCTCTTATGGCAGGGTTTGTATTAGGTAGTCTTTCTTGCAGTTATTTAATTGATCTTTTATTTTGAAATACAAATGCCTCTGGATTGCAATATGTCCATTGACGAGTTGCATGAGATTAATGATAAATTAAATCTAATCTACAAAGAAATAAAATCAAAAATATGAAAGCACTAAAAGACCCAGTAAAAGAAATTTACGGAATGTGCTATTCTGCAAGATTTACAGATGAATTCAAAAAACTGATTGAAACGGCAAGATTAAAAATCTGTTCATTTAGTAAAGAAGAAATATCACTCTATACTTATTACTTCAAAGTGAAAGGTGAAGAAGTTTCAAGCGAATTTGATTGCTGTGATGATCAGAAATGTATTAGAAAAACAAAAGCTGATATTAGAAAGCAATACGGAAAAGGTACTCATGTTGAAGAATGTTATTGCGATAATGATGGAGAACATGAAAGTATTGAAACTTGTTGGCAGTGTGGCAAGCCATTAAATGAGTGGCTAACATGGTGTAATAGCGAACTTGAATACATTGAGGAGTATAAATGGACTCCTGAATTTATAAAAAAAGAAGGGTTTTTGATTCATTGTATTTTTCAGAGTAGTCCGACAATGGATTGCAGTATTTCCAACTATTCAAAAAAGGATAGTTATGGGTTAAAAAGAGCTTTAGAAAGTAGAGAGCAATTTTTTCAGCGAATTGGAAATTTAGCACAATATATAATCGAAACTAACTTTGATTAATTAAATGTGTGCTAACTGTTTGGCTATGAATTGAAGCCTAACTACTGAACTAAATTAAATCATAAAATGGCAAAATTTAAAAATTTAGAAGCTGGAACAATAGCATTGATTCAGCAACAAGAAAATGGCAGGATAATTCAAATCGGAATTACTGAAGCTCAAAGTAATATGCTTCAATTCTTTTTGGCAAAACTATCTGAAGAAAGTAAATTAGTCCAAATGTCCGAAGAACATGATTTAATATTAAAAAGTCAAGTTTGCAAAAAGTGCAAGGCTCTTTAGTATGAAAACTAACGATGATAATAAGGTGAGTAGCCGACCTTGACAGGCTTCAAATTAACACGAATGTTTAATCGGCTATTCACTTTATTATGTGTTAGCCATAGTACGGTAAATTATGAAAACAATATCTGAATTAAGAAAAACATTAAATTTTATACCTCACGAAATAAACAGCCAAGTAAAATATTTTGCTGAAAGTGTTAAAATAGATTTTGATGTTTATTTACCAACAAAACAAATGAATTTACAGCGTGATTTTGTTTGGAATATTGAGCAAAAAAGGGAATTAATTTGGTCTATTTTAATGAATAGAAATATACCAAGAATGGCAATGATGAATGTATTACCAAATAAATGTGATATTGATGGTGTTTACCAAGTTATTGATGGGAAGCAAAGACTTTCCGCTATGATTGATTTTTATAGGAATAAATACACATTAATTGTAGCCAATAAAGAATATTTATTTAATGAATTACCTATTGATTACCAGAATGTAATTAAGGGCTATCATTTTGCATACTACATAGCTCATGAACCTTATGGAAAACCATTTAGCGACCAAGATAAAATTGATTGGTTTATTTATATAAACTTTGCTGGTACTCCACAAGACAAAGCTCATTTTGAAGCACTATCGTAGTATTATGGCTAACGATTGTGTAAACACACCCTTAAATATAAATTCATATGAATATGAAAGTTAAAGAATTAAAAAGTTAGTAAATGTCTGGATGGATAAAGATACATAGAACTATTCAAAATCATTGGATATTTTCAGATGAAGAAAAATTAAAGGCATGGATAATAATTCTTTTTACTGTCAATTTTGAGCCTAAAAAGGTTAATATCAAGAATACTATTTTTGAATGCAACCGTGGCGAATCTCTTTTATCTTTAGATTCATGGGCTGAAAAATTTGGTAAAAACTGGAATAAATCAAAGGTTAGACGTTTTTTTAAGTTGCTCGAAAGTGATTCAATGATTGTTGTAAAATCTGAACAAAAAACGACACGCCTAACAGTCTGTAATTATGAGACTTACCAAGATGAGCGAAACGCAAGTGAAACGCAAGTGAAACGCAAACGAAACGCAAGTGAAACGCAAACGACACCAACTAAAGAATGTAAAGAATGTAAAGAATGTAAAGAAGAAAAAATAAATAAAAAGAAAAATTTTATTTGCCCAACTGTTGAAGAAATTAAAAAATATTGCATCGAAAGAAAAAATAATATTGATCCAACTTATTTTCACGATTTTTATACTTCAAAAAATTGGTTAATTGGAAAAACAAAAATGAGCGACTGGAAAGCATGTGTAAGAACATGGGAAAAAAACAGCAATAAAGACATAATGAAATCAAAAAACGAAGAAAAAGAACACGACTACTCACGGAAAGATTATAAAACAACACTATGAGAATTATAAACCCACATTTTAAAGACATTCCTCATATTCAATCTATCGTAGATGAATTGAAAAATCTAAAAAAGAATGTTAAAAAAGGATTAAATCATGACTTAAACGATTCTAAAATTTATAAATTACATGCTGATTTGATTGTAGATATAGGGGAAATATACCTGAATAGAGAGGGGCGAAGTTTTGATATTGACTCGGAGAATAGTAATGTGTTGAAATTTTTAATCTATTATTTTAATAATTGCAAAAAAGCCGAGAATGTTTTCCCTGATGAAAATTATAAAATTCACAAAAACATCATACTAGCAGGAACTCCTGGCACAGGAAAAACTATTTTAATGCAAATATTCTCTGAATATCTAAGGATTGTAAAAAATAATCTTTTTTTCCACAACCTAAGCGTTACTCAAATGCTAAATTATTACAAGTTAAATTCTCACATAGACAGGTTCACATTCAATGAATATGAAAGTAATAATTTTAATGGTTCACCTTTTCATGTATGCTTAAATGACATTGGAATAAATCAAAAGCAAAATCATTTCGGCACTGATGTGAGAAAAGTTGTTGATGAGTTTCTTTTCGCCAGATATGAGATATACGAAAGGCAACGAATAAGGTATCATTTGACTACTAATTTGTCAGTCGATGATTTTAAAAATGAATTTGAAAACAGGCTATATGATAGATTTAATAGTTTTAATATTCTTTTATTAAAAGGAGAATCAAGGAGAAAATAGAATCTAAAAAAATAATGGTTTTGCATAAGAATTTAAGTAACGTTTTTGTAATTGGATTTTTTTAACGTATTAAATAAAGAATAATGGATATTAAAAAAGCAATTAAAGTTTTAGATAATCACCAAAGATGGAGACTTGGTGACGAAAAAATAACGCAAACAAATCCACGGGAATTAACAGAAAGCATAGACCTTATACTAAAGGAAGTTAAAAAATCACACTTGCATGGTATTAATAATATGTTTTCTAAACACTGCCCTTTATGCGAAGAAGAAACTACCCATAGAATCATTTACGCCTGTATAGAATGTGACCCTTATTAGAAAATTATTGCTAACGGCTGGTATTAGTTGTCGTTTCCGACAAAATTAACAGATAAATTAACTTTAAAAACGGACATTATGAATACAGAATCAATTTCAAAAAAGCAAGTAGGCAATGCAATTAATACATTGCTACATGCCGTTAATTTCCAATTCTTATATCGCAAAAAAACAAACCAGGAATATGCACAGGAATTTTATTCCAAGAAAAAAACGATAAAAGAAGCGATGGACGATTTTTTAACCCGAAAACGAAACTTATGTGATATTGACCCAGAAGTTGAAGTTACATATGAAGATGGCAGTCAGGAAGTTATTCAAGTTGATGCACGCCAAGATTGGGACTTAAGTTGGTATTTTGTTTATGAAAATCAAATGATTTGTGGCAATGGTTACTCATGTCAGTTTAATGGCGGTTAACGAAAATAATATGTGGCGTGGCTTTTCGCCATGACATATATTTGGTGTTAGTAGCTGGCGGTTAAATTACCCACCACCGCCCGAACGAAGCACTAAAAAAAAGAAAAGCGAAGAGTGGGGTTTTTTATTTTATTTTTGAATTATGAAAACTATTAAAAGAAACAACGGAAACGATATTAAGATTTATGCAACTACTTTAGAATATGTTGCTTTAGAACAAATTAAAGAGCTTGGAGAGTTTGAACCTTACGCAGATTCTAAGATTAGGATTATGCCTGATTGCCATGCAGGAGCAGGGTGTACAATTGGTACTACAATGGAAATTAAAGACAAGATTACGCCTAATTTAGTTGGCGTTGATATTGGTTGTGGGATGCTTACTGTAAGGCTTAAAGAAACTGAGATTGATTTGCAAAAATTAGATGCTGTTATTAATGAATTTATACCAAATGGATTTAATACCCATACTGAGCAAAAAGCAGAATTTGACTTTGATAAATTAATTGCTAAAAACCTAAACATTGACAGAGCGAAAGTTTCAATTGGCTCTTTGGGTGGTGGAAATCATTTTATTGAGGTTGGGAAAACTTCTAAAAACGAATTGTATTTAGTAATACATTCAGGCTCTCGAAATATTGGCGGGCAAGTTGCGAAATACTACCAAAATATTGCAATTGAAAGCCTAACCGATAATGCAAGAGAGCGTGAAGAATTAATTACCAAACTTAAAAAAGAAGGAAGGCAAAATGAGATTGGTAAAGAATTGAAAAGGCTAAAAAAGCCTGAGATTAATAAAGATTTAGCTTACTTAACTGGTGTTGATTTTGACAATTATATGCACGATATGGAATTGATGCAGAAATACGCTGTATTAAACCGCAGAACAATGGCAAATATTGTATTAGAAAAAGCAGGATTAACCGAAGCAGGAGCTTTTGAAACCATACACAACTACATTGACTTTAATAGAATGATGTTGCGTAAAGGTGCTGTTTCGGCTGAGAATGGAGAAACTTTATTGATACCAATTAATATGCGTGACGGCTCTATTATTGCTAAAGGTAAAGGTAACGAAGATTGGAATTACTCAGCACCACATGGAGCAGGGCGATTAATGGGGCGTAAACAAGCACATAAAAACTTGAACTTTGATGAGTTTAAAGAGCAGATGAAAGATGTTTACTCTACTTCTGTTTTAACTGAAACATTGGACGAAGCACCAAACGCATATAAGCCAATGAGTGAGATTTTAGAAGCTATTGGAGATACTGCTGAAATTGTTGATATTATTAAGCCAATATACAACTTTAAGGCGCACTAACCCCAATGGCTGCGATAGCAGACAAATCGGGCGGGGCTTTTCTTTTTTTGTTCCAATTACGCAGGAACTTTGATACAAGAACCGAACCCCGCTTGCTACTAACGTTGAATGTAAGGTGTCGTGGCTGCCTTGACCAAAGCCACATAGTTTCAAAACTTAAATAACTTATATATGAGCAAAAAAGATTCAAAAACCGAGCAGCCATGCACTTTACATAGTGTTGTGTGTAGTGCTTCTTATGAAAAGAAACAAAACCCATACGAGCTACTGTGGTATAAACAAGGTTGGAGTGAAAAGCGAACTGCCATTAACAACACTAAGTACTGGCAGTGGGAAATGGACTATAATGGTTTTGACCCCCGATAGCATTACACACAACGGTAAATTGTATGTGTTCGGTTTGCCTTGCACACACTTTTTATTTTACACATAACTTACTGGCAAACTGACATATACAAAGTGTTAGCAACTGCACGGTAAAATTATTACGATATTTATTTGGTAATTAGTAAATAATTAGTATCTTTGTATTGCAATGATGCAATAGAACTTAATACATGCAGATATGAAACTCTTAAAAAAGCAAAACAAGTTAAAAGGATTTTGGGTAGAAGATTATACGGAACAGGAAAAAGATTTTTTTATTGAATTAGGATTTACTGAAAGACGATTAAAGTTTATGGGGGAGTATATGGATGGTACTTTATCGTTTCACGGAAGTAGAAGTTTTGGTTGGTGGTCAGATGATGAAGCTAAAAATATTTATGGTGCAGTTAAAAAAGAATTTGGTAAATGTAAGCCAAGAGTATTAACAACAGCAGAATTAATGTAATATGGGAAAAGAGAAAACAAAAGCGGTTACAATATCGCTAACAGAACAGGAAGAACAAGACTTAATAAAAATATCTAAAGAGTTTTTTGGCTCTTCAAATAAAAGCGGAATGGTTCGTTATTGGATAACACAAGCGTTGAAAGATGTACTGACGTAGTGTTGTTGCTAACGATGGTATAAACACACCTTTCAACACAAACGCCTATGAATATGAAAGTTAAAGAATCAAATATTTCAGAATCTGCAAGATTTAAAGAAAAATATCAAGAAATCTTGCAAAATGTGAAAGAAAGATTTAGAGTAAAAGATGCTAAGTATATTCAAATATCAGAATCAAAAGCAAGCAGAATATTATCAGGAAATCAATTTGATATGCTAACACTTTGCGAAATTGCTTCTTTTGTTGGATACGATATTGATATTAAAATAACAGATAGAAATAATAATAATTTTCACTAAAATTATAATCATGGATAAAAATCAATTAAGAGAATTAATCGAAGAAACATTAAAGGAAATTAATCTGTATTCAGAAGATGCGGTAAATCTTTTAATGGGTACTGCCGCACAAGAGAGCCATTTAGGAGTTTACATTCGTCAATTAGGATGTGGAGTAGCACAGGGAATATTTCAGATGGAAGCTGCAACATTGGAGGATATTAAACAAAACTATTTATCTTACAGACCTGAATTATCAGAGATCATTTTAAAAGCCTGTAATTCAATGAGTATTACACCAGATTCTTTGCGATGGAATTTAAAACTTGCTACATGTATGGCAAGAGTTCATTATTTAAGAGTAGATGAGCCGCTTCCAGATGATTTACAGGGATATGCCGAATATTGGAAAAAATACTACAATAGCTATCTAGGGAAAGGTTCTACTAGTGAGTTTATTCATAACTATAAAACATATGTATTATGATGCAAGCAGTAATGTTACTTGTAGAGTTAAATCAAGTCGGATTATCTTTGTTTTTTCTAATACTAGGAATAGCCTTAGACCAGATAGTATTTCCACGGAACAAAACAACAAATGTTTCAGGAGATCTAATAGAATCGCAGAAGAAGAAAGATAATTCGAAGGTAAAGACTAGGCGTGGCATATTTGGATGGCTTAAAAGAGATGAAAACAAGAAAATATCCAGAAAGCTAATGCGAATAAATAAAAGTTTGCCAAAACAAAAGTAATTTTGTAATTTTATAATCTATTGTTATTCAAAAAATCATTAAAAATGAAAAAATTTACCAAATTATTAGCAGTATTGATCTTTTTATTAGTAGCGTTTGCAGCTCCAATGATGGCTCAGGGCATTGCTGTTAAAACAGATTATAGTATGTGGTTGGAATTTATTCAACAGAATAGCATTTATTTAATTCCTATTCTTGTTTGGATTGTGAATAGATTTGCTCCAACAAAATGGAAAGACCCTATTGTAATGTTATTGCAATGGTTAAATACTCGCATCCCTGATAAAAAAGCAGGAGGAGGTAAACACAATAAATAATTAGTAGTGTTTTCATGAATATTAGTTATATGGTTCTAATTTTCATGTAGTGTAGTTTCATTTATATTTAGTTTTAGTTTAGCCTCTCATTAATTTGGGAGGCTTTTTTATAGCGTATTATTAAACGGCATATCACATGTTACATGTTGTATAACATGTCATTAAATAGCTGATAGTTAAAAAGTAATGCTTACGTTTGTTGATAAACTAATAAATATTAAAAACATGGAGAATTTTACAATCAAAAAATCTATTTACAAAGACGTAGAGACAAAATATTCTATTGATTCATACAATGAATTTTACGGAAAATTTTACAACTCAAGCAATTGCATAGTATATATTGGTGGTTTTATTAAGGATAAAAAATCATTTTATATTCAAAAACAAGACATATATTACAGTATTGAAATAAGAGATATTGTAAATGGAGGACGTGATAGTTTAAGATTAGAAATTGAACGATCTTATAGAGATTTTGAGTTTAAAAATAATATCACAAAATCAGAATTTTTAGATAAAATAAGTGATTTTAAATATATGTTAGATTTATAAATGCGAAAACATGCTGCACAACACATGGTTAAAATTTGCATAGTAATATTTAATTTATAGATTTGCTTATGAAATTAACGTTGAGTTTATGGGTAGTGTTGCCCTCGAATACAGCACACAGATAGTTAGAATTACAAACCTTAAATACTACGAGCGATGGGAGTATATTTTAATAAAGAAGAAGAATTAGAACACCGCATTGAGTTACTTGAAATAGCAATGGGTAACATACAATTAGCGATGGGAGAAAGTAACAACAAAGAAAAAGCAACATTACCTATAAACAGTGTTAGCTTTTCGTTGCGTGATAAATTAGCTAGTGAAGCTTTTATTGCAATATACAAAGAACAAGAAAAATTAAACCCAAGAGGATATATGTTTGGGTGCTTAGATTTAGATACTAAAAGAAGTTACAAAATTGCTGATGCCATAATAAAGGCACGTAGCAATGAAAGGTAACGTTCGGCAATATGAAACGGCTAAAACTACCGTTGGAAAATGATAACAAATAACAATTAAACACAAATATTAATTAGATGCACGACAAGCTGTTTTATATTGTTTGTTAGGCATCTGTAAAAATTACGGATTATGGCAACAGTTTATAAAGTAGAAGTAGTATCACATTGGATTAACTACACTGAGGAACAGTTAAAACAAATGATTGAAGATGCAATTAAAGAGAAAGAGCGAAAAAAAGGTAACGAAATTCAGATAAAAGTAGAAAGGCAGTAATTTTATTGTGCCTAACATTGGTGTAAACACACCTTTTAATTAATTTATTAATAAAGACCATGAAAAAACAAACATTTATAAAAGCTATTGATGCAATTGAAAAACAACATATGTTTGACATTGAAGCATCTAAAAAATTAGGATTTGTATTCCCAAACGCTGATACTACTAATTTAATTCCTGATAATCATTTAATATCAAATGCCTTAATTATGGTGTTACATGATGAAATGAACGATACCGAATTATGCGAATATGGTCAATCTTGGATTGAATATTTTTGTTTTGAGCTTATTTTCGGCAAATTAAAATCATTAAAATCATTTGATAATGGGATAGAGATTGATTTATCAAGTGCAGAGAAATTGTATTATTTTTTAAAAAAACGAACTAAAAATAAAATTAAAATAATAACAACCGAAGAACTCACAAAGTTATTCAACGCCATTGAAATAGATGATTTAATCGACTTTGAAAAAAAACAGGTATCAAAAGAATATCCAAGCATAATAGTTGA
>Ga0307378_10004984_pt1 | contig 18668 bp, 21 predicted proteins | sample UN1MG_FD_202238 | JGI IMG/M metagenome (GOLD analysis project Ga0307378, IMG submission 202238) | Soil microbial communities from Risofladan, Vaasa, Finland - UN-1 | ecosystem: Environmental > Terrestrial > Soil > Coastal area > Acid sulfate soil | place: Finland: Risofladan, Vaasa | collected... | reverse complement strand
CGTCGCACGTCAAGGCCGGGTCGCCGCCGGGACCGTCCGACGCTATCGAAGGCGGCATAGGTGGGATGAACGGTACGCTAACTTAATGGCGAGTGTGCGGTTAAAGGAGGGCGGCGAAGAGGAGGAGCTTGCCAGGCAGAGCGCGCTGCAGAAGGTGCGGCTGCTCAAGGGCCAGGCGTTCGAGGCGCTGATCGGTATGGAGTACGCGAACGCAAAGGACGCCGCAAACGCATTTGAACGCTTCCAAGTACTTGAATCTCGTATGCTTGGGGAGTCGCCACCGACGACGATCAACCTGATCATGATCGCCGCCGAGCAGTTCCAGAAGCTCGCTCGGAAGCAGGACCCCAAGCGCATCGAAGCCGAGGTGACAGATGTTGAGTAGAACTAACCGCCCAGCATCGACGACGAGGCGGCATGCGTTCGCGCGGCGGCACGTTCACCCATTTTTTAGGGAATCGTACCAAGATATTGGTATGCGTGCCGTGGCGAGCTTGCTTAGTATCTTCTACGCGATTGAACGAAATGGTACACTCAGAATGGCGCATAATAGTTATTCTGTTAACCAAGGGGGCTAAGTTGTTTGATATCAACGAATGTCTTTTTGAAATCGGATGAAATCGGGCAAAAGTGACAGTTTGGCAGGGAATGGATAATCGCGGAGCTGAAAGGAAGGCATTGAGATGGCAAATATCTTGTTCTGGTTTTGGGGTAAACTCTTAAATATACCTCTTGTACCTTCAAAGTCTCCGCGATTACTATACAAGCGTGATCCGTTTTGGGAGGAGATTAAGATGATCGTCGAATTAAAACCGCCAATCTCAAGATAATGCTCTTGGGGTAACTGCCGGCACGTCCGCGCCACGCGGGCATTGACTTTCCGCCCGCGATGCCCTATAATTATCATGGGAAGCGAGTATGAGACTACTTTTGATCTGCATAAGCCTTGCCGTTATCTTGTCGTGCTCAAGCACTATGCGCCCCAAAGAGGTGGAGCGGTTCAAGTTATACACGCTGCGTATAACCTCTGACTCGTTGACAATATGGATCCTGGACCGCAACAGTGAGCACCTCGGCGAGGGCGTGGGCGATACGGTGCTGAATTTCCTGGCCGACGCCGACGACCCGAACTGCATATGCCTGACGCGATTCGGCGCGCCCCATTGGGGGCCGGTCCGGGCCGTGCTGTACGAGCGTACGGGCCCGCTCCTGGACGTGCTCCGTGCCGATCCGGTCGAGGCGTGCCGGGTGACGCTCGTTGCAAATTACGAATGCGCCTGCTTGTGCGGTTGCAACGAATGCTCGATTTATTGGACTCGTTAAAAATAATCCTTGACAAATCAAATCCGTTTGTATACGTAGTGCCTGGGGTACGTGTTAAGTGTGTGGTGTGGGTGGTGTGGCGTAGTGGGCAAGGATATTCGGCGGCGTGCGGCCGGAACAAAAACGCGCGGCAAGCATCCCTGGGCTGCGTTGCTCGAACAGTGGCTGCGCAGCGATCAAGACCTCCAGCTCCGGGAATTTGCCATACTTCACCGGGTTCCTGAGAGGACTCTGCGCAGCAAGCGCCTTGAAGTCGACGGCGTAATATGCATCCCCTTTGAAACCAGCTTCCGCAAGAAATACCAAGCCGATAACATGGACAAAAACCCCGGAATTCGGGCGGAGCTTGACAAAATTCCCAATACTGAAAAGCACTATATCCGCGCGCTCGAACTCGGCCAAAAGCTGAGCGAGCACATTATGAAAACGGCGGCGCATGGGTTCGACACAATGAGCACCAAGCCGTTTTGCTACACGTCCGCCGGGGAGGCCGCCCGCGTGGCCATGTCCGCGGCCGAGACGCTCCGGAGCCTAAGCCTCGACCTCCAGGGCATACCCGCCGAGGACGAGGAATATGGCTGGCCGATGACCAAGGGGTTTTGGCCGCATGCATACCAGCGCGATTTTATTTTTGACCTACCCTCGACACTTAGAGCGACCGGGCAAGACGTATACCTCTTCGGCTTTATTGGTGGCATTCGTAGCGGTAAAACGCGGTGTGGCGCGGAGAAGTTCGGCCACCTCTGTTGGGTCAATCGCGGAACGCAGGCGGCCATATTTGGCCCGACGTACCGCATGCTCGAAGATTCGACCAAGCTCATGTTTTTCAAGGTCCTCAACGAGAAGGGCATGAGCTATAAATATCGGGCCTCGGATAACAGTGTCACGATATTCGGCGACACCCGCGTGCTGTTTCGCAGCATGGACAATCCCGAGCATTTGCGCGGCGCCGAGTTCGGGCATTTCTGGATCGACGAGGCCGGCCAGCTTCCCGACTCGACCGCGTTCCGGATCATCATGGGGCGTATGAGCGAAACCAAATCGACCGAACCGTGCGGGCTTGTGACCACGACCCCCGACGGACTGAACTGGCTTTATGACGAGCTGGTTACAAAACAGTACGAGAACAAGGTCAAGCTGTACTATGCCTCGACGGAACAGAACTTCTCGCTGCTCGACGAATACGTGGATCGACTCAAGGTACTTTATGACGAGCGATTCTACGCGCAGGAGGTGCTCGGGAAATTCATTGACATATTCGCCGGGCAAGCGTACTGGAACTTCGACCGCACTGCCTCCGTGACGACCGAATACGATTACGATCCACGGCTGCCAATCAAGCTCTGTGTTGATTTCAACGTCGACCCGATGTGCTGGAATATCGTTCAGCAGTGGCGCTATAACGACGGGCGTATCGTCGATGTGAGTGTCGACGAGATACATGTGCGGACCGCATCGACGGAGCTCGCGTGCCGGGAGTTTCTCGCCCGCTACGGCAAGCACGAATATGGCGTGTATGTTTACGGGGACGCGACGGGGCACTCGCGCGCGACGTCGGCGACGCGTACGGATTATCAGATCATCAATGAAATGCTATCGGCGGATATGGTCGGCGTCGAAGTCCATGCGGGCCGCTCTCAGCCGCGTATCACGGACAGCATTACGGCGGTTAACGCCCGTCTCAAGAACATGGCGGGCGTGCGGAATTTCCTCGTACACGAACGATGCAAGGCGACGATATCCGATTTCGAGCGGGTGAACTTTGTGCCGGGTACGCGCGAGCTTGATAAGAGCGATCGCGAGCGCACGCACCACAGCGACGCGTGCCGATACTACCTATTTACTCAATATCCGGTGCGCAGTCCCCGGGTCAAAATGAGCCAGCGGAAGGCGGGATAATGGCGCGGGAAGGCTTTTTCGATAAGGTATTCGCCGAATTTTCGCCCACCGAGGCGCTCGTGCGCGAATCGTGGATCCGGCAGCTTGAGGACGACGAGAAAGCCGAGCGCGCGGCGGCGCAACGGCTGCTTGATTATTACAACCGTGATCGTGATGCGATCGTGGATCACTTGAAACTGGCGGCAAATAAAACGTTCGGCGACGAGGTTGCCGACTGGCAGTGGCCGGTCGTGAACGGCATTCCCCGCGTCGTCAAGCGCCTGAGCCTTGCGTATATCAACGCACCCGAGCGGCGGGTGAAACGGAAAGACGCGGTGCTCGACATCACCTCAAAAGAGCATAAATTGGTATTCGGCGAGAACGGGCTTTATGGCGGGCTTGACGTTAATCGGAAAATGAAAGAGGCGGACAGGTACAGCACGCTTTTTAATACGTGCCACATCGAGATCGTGCCGCGCAATGGCCGGATCGATTGGGATATTCGGCTCCGCCCCGGCGTGATTGTCGTACCCGACCCGGACGACTATTTGCAGCTTGTCAATTTCGCCTACGAATTCAACCCGATGGATCCCGAAACGTTACGGGCCCGCAATGGCTGGGTGTACTGGACCGCCGCCGAACATAAATACATGATGGCAAACGGCGAAACGGTCGGCATGTCACTCGAAAACGGCGCGAATCCCTACGGCGGCGAGATACCGATCGTAACGGTGCGAAAGCTCGTGCAGGACGATTATTGGGGATGCTTCGGCGCCGATCTCGTCGATGCATTCGAGCAGGCAAATTTGCAGCTTGCGAACACCTGGGAAAACGGTTTTATGCAGACACACGGCCAGGCGCTCGGGATCAACCTCGGTCTCAAAAAGGGCGAGACGCTCGTTACTGGTCCCAAAAACCCGATTATGGTCGACGATGTTGGTAAAGACGACGTGACGCCCGACCTGCGATTCGTCAAGCCGGATGCGGATATCGATGAAGTGATTCGCATGGTCGAGTGGTTGATCAAGAATTGCGGGCAGTGCTACGGGCTGCCGCCTTCCGCATGGTCGCTCGACGAGGTACCCGAAAGCGGCTTCGCAAAGTTCATGAATAACATCGAGCTGTTCGAGGACCGTGAAGAGGGGCAAGCGATGTGGGTTGAGATCGAGCGTGATGCCTTCCGTAAATCGCGCATGGTCTGGAATCGTTTTCCGGGCCCGGGCATGTCGCAGATCCCCGAGGACCTTGAGCTTGAGGTTACGTTCCCGCCCGTTTCGATGCCGGAGAACCCGACGGAGAAAATGGCGCGGTTCGCGATGGGAATAAAGGCCGGCGTCTCCTCGCCGGTGCGGTATTTCATGGAGGAGGAGGGCCTTGAGCGCAATGCAGCGATAGTGAAGGCGAAAGAGATCGAAGAGGAAAACGATATGTTCGGCGGATCGACGGCGAACGAATTTCTCGGTGAATATATCGCCGGGCCGCAACCGCCACAGAAAGAGGAGCCGCCAAAAGAAGAAGAAGAAGAGAAATAAATTTTTTAAGTTCTCATACCAAGATATTGGTACATGAAATGGATGCACAGAAAACAGCGGAACTGCTCGAAAGGCTCAAGACGGAAAGCGCGCGCCTGATTCGCATGTCCGACGATGCGACGGAGCGGCTCGTGCGCTCGATGCACGATGCCGAACAGCGACTTCTTGAACGGCTCGCCGCAACGATAAACGACGCGCCGAATCTGAAAGCCTTGAGCGTCAAGCGGCGAATTGCGTGGTACACGGAAAACGTCGAGGGCACGGCGGGCATGCTTCGCGCGAGCGGGTACAACGGCGCGGCGCGTGAGTATCTGGCCGCACTCGAAAAGATTGCAGAGCAGGCGAGCGTTGTCACGCGCGTGGCGAGCGATGCGGGCTTTGCGGATATACCCGCCGAATTTGTTGAGTTTCTGAAGGGGCGGAATTATAAACACCTTTCCTTTCTCGGCAAGCAGGCCGTCGCGAAGGTCGACGAGACGCTGCTTGAGATGACCGTCGGTGGCCATTCGCGTGGCGCCATGCTCGCCGAAGTCAAAAGCGTGATCACCGGCAAATATCCCTGGGGCACAAAACAGGGCCTCTTTGAGTGGCACGCGGGGACGTACGTGCGCACGTCCGCACAGCGAGCGGCGCAAATGTTTATGAACAGTCAGGCGGAACGATACGGCCTCGATGATTTTCTCCCTACCGGCCCACTCGATCAGAACACGAGAAAGTTTTGCAGGCGGCTGCTCATGTCGGGCCGCACATATACGCGCGCCGAGATTGACGCGATGAGTAACGGACAGACCCGCGACGTTTACACGACGTTCGGGGGCTATAACTGCCGCCACAAGTGGGTGGCGGTGAACGCCGAGCTCGCCGGGCAACTGGCGGATGCGGCGTAACGGCCGAAAGGAGTCGGTAACAATGACGGATGTATCAAAGGTGCTGGCCTCGCTGAAAAAGCAAGGCGTCGAGATCAGTGCTGAAGCCGAAGCGGCGGCGAAGAAAGAGTTCGACGGGCAGGTGCTCGTAACGTCCGACAAGGTTCTGGCGGACGGGATGATCGCTATCGCGAAAGAGTTCAACGATAGCAAAACCGATGACCTCAGATCGCTCAAGGAGAAAGCTCGCAAACTTGAGGCCGAGCGCGACGAGTTGAAGCAGGTCCTTGAATCCGGAACGGATACCAGCAAGAAAAAGCTCGAAAAACTCCTGGCAGAAAACGAGCGCCTCAAGGGCCTTGCAAGTGCTCACCTGAGCGAAAAGAAAGAAACATGGAAACAAGCGGCAGAAAAAATTCCCGATACAATGAAGCGATTTTTCAAATTCCCCGCTAAAGAGGGCGACGAGCTGACAGACGAAGAGGTGCTGGCGAATGTCGGAAAGCTGAGGGAATACGCAGACATCGGCGCCATCAAGCTCGACGGCTCGCCCGCACCCCCGCCCTCTGCTCCGCGTAGCGGCCCGGGTGGCGGTGACAAACTCCCGGATACGGCGGCATGGCAGAAACTCACGCCGACGGAGAAGATCGCTTTTGGTTATGGGAAAGATGCCAAGAAAGGCGATGACAAATAATGGCACTTACCCTGCTTGATTTTGCAAAACTCGTTACGGAACCGAAGCGCGCCGGCATTGTCGAGACACTCTACACGGAGGAGCCGATATTCCAATATTTGCCCTTCCGTGAGGTTCCCGGCATGAGTCTCACGTATAACAAAGAATCGGCGTTGCCAGCCGTTGCGTTCCGCGGTCTGAACGAATCCTACACGGCAACCCAGGGCGTCATCCAGCCGGACGTCGAGCACTTGAAACCGTTCGGCGGCGAGAGCGACTGCGACACCCTGCTCGTCAGGGCATACGGCGCCGGATATCGCGCCACGTACGACGCGATGTTTTCGAAGGCGATGGCCGTCAATTTCGTCAAGTTCGCGCTGTACGGTAATAGTCCCGCCTCGCGTGCGGGCGTCGCGTACGATGACGCGAAGGGCTTCGATGGTCTTATGACCCGTATCACCTCCGGCCAGACGGTCGACGCGGCCGGTACGGGCGGTTCGGACGGCTCCAGCGTGTTCGCGATCCGTTTCGGCGACGGCTTCTTCCAGGCGATCGCAGGCCCCGGCATGATCACCGTGAAGGATTTCGGCGAGATTTCCTCGGCTCCAGTCTACCGGTCGCGGATCGAGATGGCCGCGGGGATAGCGATTTTCAACGGTCGCTCCGTGGCGATGATCAAAGACCTCCGGGCGGCAACGCAGGTATTGACTTATACGTACATGGACGAGCTCCGCGACCTGATCGACGGCAAGCCTTCCGTATACATCATGAGCAAGCGGTCCCTGCGCCAGCTCAAGGCGAGCTGCCTCGGAATCGGCGCGAGCCTCGACCTTACGATCGACAGGCTCGGGGATCCGATCGAATCGTACGGCGGCATTCCGATTATCACCTCGGATGCCGTGATCGATACCGAAACGAACTCGTAGAGCGCGATGGCGCGAAGGGAGCGATTTATATGGGAACGAAACATGTGGTTTTCGACGACGCCCTGAAGTTCTGGGAAGCATCCGCTTATACAAACTTCGCTCAGGGCACGGTTGCTTCGGCGGTTCTGAGCATGGGAACCGCCGGAGCGTATCTCGATAAGGTGAATCCGCCGGAAATCTGGATCGACTGGCCGGGCCTTGATAGTGCCGGCGCCGCGACCGTCGTACTCAAGATTTTGAGCGACACGAATGCGACGCCGACGACGGTTCTCTGGACGAGCCGGACGTTCACGCTTGCCGAAGCGCAGGCGGCATTCGACACGAACGAGTACTATCGCCTACCGCTGCCGATTAGCGAGATAAGCACATACCTCATGTTGCAGATCGTGATCGCCGCGGCTGATCTGTCGGCGGGAACGCTGTACGCGGCGCTTGGATCGCCGGAGAGGTAGGAATGGAATTATGGGGAGACTTGGGTGGTGTGTTTCGATCAACTTTATGCATGCACGGATCATCTACCCCCGCATCGCCCGCGAGTCTCCCCATAAAAACAGGGAGCGTATGAGATGGAACAAAAAGACAGGTTGCCATATCGGGGATACGTGATCGACCTCGGCGCACCGTTCACGGATAAGCGCAAGTTGGTCCCGTTTACGGATGGCGTCGGCGTGCTCGATTATGTCGCCGTCGCCACCGCCCGGCCCGAGTGGTTCGACTTCGACGAGACGGGCGCACCGATCAAGATCCACGGAAACGCGGTCACAATGAATGCGTTCGTCGATTACTGGAAGGCTGCCGGCGCGAAGGTGACGCCGGTTTCAGACTCCGAGGCCGCACACGTTCGCAAGGCCCTGACGGCCGGCGAACCGATCGACAACAAGTAACTCAAGGTCCCGGTCGATACGCGCAAGGTAGCGACCAAGAGCAAGCCGAGGGAAAAGCCGGTTGAGGCGCCAGTCGTCAAGAAGCCGACCGAGGACGATACGGCGAAGCGCGCGGTCCGGGCAAGCTGAAAGGGTAGCGACAATGGCGACGGGCGACTGGCTAGCGGCGGTGCTCTGCACCGATAGCGATCTGCGCACATTTGAGATCAAGGTCCTTGGCTGGGTATCCGCCGAAGGTTCCGCTACGCACTGGCGGCAATCGGCGAAGGATCAGATCGAGGCGGAGCTTCGTCAGAGCTTCAAGAAAATCGAACTCGCCACAGAAGAAGCCGACGTACTCGATCTCATTGCCGATATTACGCCGCTAAAATATGCCGCCTGTTATCTGACGCTGCACCTTATCTGCAACAACTGCTCTATAGGCGGCGATCACTGGGAGCGCAAATCCGAAATGTACTGGAGCAAATACCGCGAGGCATTACCGGGCGCGATCGGCATGCTAAGTATTGACATTGACGAGAGCGGCGCGATCACGGACTCGGAAAAATATTACATATCGCACGGCGTACGCATGACGCGGGGGTCAACTCTTTAGAACGTAGACGAGGACGAATGGAGGCAAATGTAATGAAAAAGGTTTTCGTGGTGCTGTTTCTGATCGGCGCCGTGTGCATATCGAGCATGGAGCGCGAGGTTCAGGCGCAGGACATCTTGCAGAAGATATATGCGAAGATCGATTCGGTTCCGCGCATGGAGACGATGCGCGTCGACCTTGATGCGATTGCAAGTGACAACGATTCCATCATGAAAATGCTCGCCGTACCCGCAACGCGCCGGATCGACGCATCCGCCGACTGGAGCAACGCAACGCTGACGCGAGCTATTCATACCGTCGGGGCCGATACATTCCAGGGACATTTTTGGAGTTTCGCGCTGGCAAACGATGCAGCGGCGGCATGCACGCTCTGGACATATTGCGACGGCGTGGCGGATCAGGGCAACGACGGATGGCCGATAAAGCCGGGCGAATCGGTCGGACATCTCACGAACTATCCCGCACCGATCGACAGCTTCTCATTTTCGAAAACGGCGGCCGATCTTTTGAAATGGATAATCATCGGGAGGTAATTATGAAAATGATTTTCTGCGCCCTTGCCCTTGTCTGCGTTCTCGCGGGCGCCGCGTATGCGCAGGGCTTTGTTTCGGGCGCGACGGACATGACCGGATTGCAAAAGACGATCGACTCGACCGCCGTGTATCGCCTCGGTTCAACAGGGGACTACGGCGGGAGCACGAGCAGTTTGGCGGCGGCAACCAACGTTGTACATTACAACCACGTATGCGCCGCGAACGAGTATGCGATTTGCCATCAATACCGCATCGGTGGCGGGATTATAGGATTCGACTATGTCCTCACGCTGTTCGCCGTCGTGATCAACGCGGCCGGCACCGATTCGTCGATGGTGATCAATGTGCTGTCGGCGACCGCCGCCGAAACAAGATTGTATTGTATTGATGCCGTATATGGCGGGCAGGTGATTATTGCGGGCCCCGGCGAAACGCTCCGGCTCCGCGCGTATAACGGCGACAACGAACTTGATGGGGTCTGGAAAAGCTGGATCGTTGAAAGGCGGAAATTCGAATGAAACGATTGATCGTGGCGGTTCTTCTCATTGCGTGCTCGACGTTCATGCTGTGCGCGGGTAATACCAACATAGCGCCGCTGCTGTCGGTCGTGGATTCGGTGACGGTGAACAAACTTTCCTCGACCCGATACACGTATAGCGGCGCGGTGAATCTTGCGCCGCACGGAGAGGCGTGGTGTAGCGATACCGTTTTAACGGATACGCTCGGAACCGGCGAGTACGCGGTGCTTCATCGTGCAACGATATGGGGCGCGGTGCTCGCCGATAGATACCTTTACAGCATACATGTACGGATGAACGGAAATTTATCGGACGGGAATGAACTCACGTACCAGACCGGTGCATGGGGCGGCTCGGATACGATTACGACAATGCATTATCTCGATCTGCTTGCGGACGGTGCGGTGATGGTGTTTCAGCCGGGGGATACGTTTCATATTGATGTCTATAATGACGACTTGGACGCGGACTCGTTGCGATACGTGTATGTGTTTGAGAAAATCAGGATCGAATAGCATGGCACGCGCGGCAGTGAATAAGAACGAAGTCAACCGGGCGCTGAAGGCTCTCGCGAAGGGCTTGCAATCGCCGGGCAACATGCTCGCCGTTGGCAACACCGCGCGCGCCGTGATCATGAACCGGACGGTTATCGAGCGACTATCATCCGACCGCGCGCCGTTCGCGCCGTACAGCACGCGGCGATATTATGCGCCGGTCGAATCGCGCACGCCGGGTTATCCGAAACCGAAGGGCGGGCGGCGTAAGGCGAAGCGCGGCGGGCGCAAACTCAAGACGGCCGTCTATGAGGGCGGATACGGCGAATACAAAGCGTCAATGGGGTTCGGTGGTACGCCACAAATGTCCGTATCGAATCGCATGCTCAGCAGCATACAGGCGCGCGTGCAGGGGGCAAAGCGCGTGGTTCTCTTTTTCGGCGATCGTCTATCGGCGGCTAAGGCGCACGGGCATCATACCGGAGCTGGCAATTTGCCGAAGCGCCAGTTCTTTGGTTTGCATCCGTCGGAGTTCGCAAACCTGTACGAGACATTGCGGAGGCAGATTCTAAAGATCCAGGGAGTGCGGCCGTAATGGCATTTGAACGGAAAAAGAAAGTAATCCTTGAAATGGTCGGCGAGGCATTCGAGGCCGTGCCGAAATTCAAAGAGGTGCAATATCACGTTCCGGTTCCGGGCAATGAGTATCCAAATGCAATGCTCTTGCCAAGCATCCACCTCGACCGCGCCATTGAGTCGCTGTCCGGGCTGACGAACATATCCAAACAGAGCGAGTTCGGAATCGAGATCATCGGAACAGTGGAGAGTACCGATAAGCTGGCGCTTGTAAAGTGCGAGATCGAGGAGGACATCGAAGAGATTGTTTATGGCTTGATAGTTAATGATGCATTCCGGGCGGTGGCGACACAGATACATACAACGAGCGTAGATGCGACGCCATACGCGCTCATGCCCTTAGGGGCGAGGGTGCCGGTGCTCCCGCCATTCGGCATTGTGCGCGTGACGGCTATTGTAACGTTTTCTTACAGTGTGTAGAAAGGGAGGAAGTAATGGCTGATTCGTTAGGTTTTCTGTCGAAGATGGGGTTTATTCTTCGCACGAGCTGGACTCAGGCATATACCGCATGTACGGCGATCATGCCGTTTCTGAGCGAATCGTTGACGAGTCAGTTCAGCCGGCTCCCAGACGATACGCTCCAGGGTTATGGCGGGCGATTACCGAGCGAGCAGGGCGTCGAGGCGCTTGGTGGTTCAACCGAACACCACTTTAACTACAGCACGTCCGGCACGCGCCTGTTCGTGACGGCGCTCATGGGTAACGACGCGGGCGGCGTGATCACAATCACCGATACCGTCACCGATAAATACTACGCTTTCGAGTTTGAGAAGCAGGTCAAGCGGTGGCGGTTCTGGCCGTGCGCGTGTAACAAGATGACGATCACGGGAGAGAAGGACAAGCGATGCAAGATCGTCATCGATTGGTTCGCGCGCAATTTTGAAACGGTCGACACAGCATTCCCGTCGCTTGCGCAACCGACGAACGTGCTCGTGAATTTCGATGATCTCGTGTTTCGCATTGCGAATCAGGACGATGCAATCGCTGGCGGTGACGCGGTAGCGATCGACAGCTTCGAGATCGTATTCGACCGTGCGCGCAAAGCCGACGATTACGCGACGGATGCGACAAATCCGAAGCAGCCGCTTGACCCCGTGAGTGGCGGCTGGCGAGTTTGTACACTCGGGATCAAGGTGCCACGATATGCGGCGGCGACGTTTGAAACGTGGAAAGGTACGAACACACCGCTCCAGGCCGACCTCACGTTTACCGGCCCGACGAACTCGATTCTGATACAGCTTCCCGAGCTTCGTATCACGGAAGGATTCAACCAGAATATCAACGGTCCCGCACCGCTCACGGTCGAGGGCAAGTTTGAGGCGTACAGATCCGTGACGGGCAATCCGATGTACGTCGGAAACGAGATGAAGATTACGTATGCGTGATTATACCAATATCTTGGTAAACAGAGGGGTGATGTGAAATGGCTGACGCTTTGGGCATACTCGCAAAGGCTGCATTTAAAAAGGATCGCGGCCTCTATGGCGCGGGACCGGCGATTGCGTACCCGGAGGTGCCCGGTGCCGCCGATCTTGCGGCAACGCATATGATACCATTCTCATCGGAGAGCATGACGAAGCCGGTCGAATCTCTCAAAAACGTGAGCCTCGTCGGTGCCGGTGCGCAGTTGCCCGCCGACAGGATCAAGGAGACCGTCGTCGGTGGCGTCGAGGGGCAACTCGCATACCAGGGTTGGGAGCGGCTCATGGCGATCGCTATGGGATTCGAGCCGCCCGACGATTCCCCGGCCACGCTCGCCGCGGGCGCGTACGCGCACCTGTTCGAGTGTGACTATGATCTGCAAGATATGGCTTGGGTCGCAACCGAGGACCGCGCGGTGAACGGCTGGGGGGCGACCGATCGCAAGGTGCGCCGCGGACAGATCGGATTCTGCAAGCAGGTTACGGACTGGGTTTTCAACTCGGTCATGGTCAACAAGGTGACGATCTCGGGTAATCCGAGCGAGATCAAGATTGCATTCGAGCTTATTGGATACGACCTGTATCGCGGCGCGTACAACTCGGCGAACTGGACGCTGCCGGCCGGATCTACCGCTCTTGCGCTTTTCTCGCAGCTCGTTGCCAAGGTCGGCGAGCGTGCGGGCGGAGCGGGCGCGCTCACGACCTTCGCGCCGAGCTCGTTCGAGATCAGCATCAACAACAATCTCAAGGGCGACGATCAAACGACAACGAGCGGCGTGCATATCGTTCAGCCGGTGCGCGCGGGCATGCAAGAGATCGCGTTCAAGCTCGAATTCCCGCGGTACAATTCGGACCTCACAAGCCTCGCTGGCTGGGCCGAACTCAATACGGAACTTGCGGCAAGCCTGGTATTCACCGGCCCGCAAATCGCCGTGACCGGATTTTATCATACCTGGGAACTCTACATGTCGAGTGTGCGGGCAAAGATTCCGGCATCTCCCATCAACGGTCCCGCACCGCTCACGCAGTCGATCGAGTTCGAGGTACATCGCCCGAGCGGGAGCGATATTTTTGACGCCGGATCGTACCATGCGATCGTGACAAAAAAAGATTCGGCACTCGTAGCGATCATTAACGATGCGTTCGCAACGAACTATTCACTGGAGACGTAGCAATGAGTTTCTGGGATGGCGCAACACAGATCACCGCCGACAACATGGCGCGGCTCGGTCCGGACGTTGACGGCTTTGTTGGCACTGACGGCAAGTATTCCGTTCTTAACGATGCAATCGCCGCCGGGTGGACGCGGATTATTGTCACGACCGGCGCAACGCTCAATGCCGATCTCAACCTCACCGCGAAATGCAGCATCGTAAGCAGGATATACCAGGATTTCACGTTGACGGGAAATTATTGCATTAACGTACAGGCGAACAATTGCTACCTCGAAGGGTTTCGCATGGTCAACGGCGCCGGGATAGGAATCTATGTTACGGGCGCGCGGGCGCGCCTCGCGCGTATCACGGTAGAAAGCTGTCTCTCTCACGGTATTCACTTCAACGCTGCGAGCGGCGATCATGAATTAATAATGTGTAACGCATACGGGAACGGAGGTGATGGGATACGAATGGAGGCCAGTAATTCAGCGCGGCTCGTGCTCATACGATCACAGAGCAACGTTGGATATGGTGTAAACGATTTGACCGATGTGGTGCAAATCACATGTTCAAAAATCAACGGGAATACGGCGGGAAACATTAACGGCGCGAGCACCTATATTGACACTTCAGTGATTGCGCCATAACAAAGGGGCGAGCAATGCCGGTAGTAATAATCGAGGAAAATGAACAGCTCAAGAAGGTAATCGACGGGGCGACGTTCTACTATAAGCGCGTGCCGGGGCATGTGCGGAACCGTCTCATGACGCGATACGCGAACAAGCGCACTGGCACGGTCAACTGGGGGGCATACGGTGAGGCGCTTATGGAGGCCGGCCTCACGGGCTGGAGTGATGTCGTCGACAAGGCCGGCGCTCAGATTCCATTCTCGAAGGAGGCCGTTCCTTACCTGCCCGATCGCGTGCAAGGCGACCTGATCGATCTGCTCGGTGAGAACATCGAGAAGCAGGAGGATGATATAAAAAACTCACCGGCTACGCCGAGCAGCAGTTCATAAACAAGGGCCTCACATGCTCGGCGTGCTGGCAACGACACGAAGAGAACGAATCGGTTCCGCCATGCGAGGGGACGGGTGAACGATGCGCAATGTGTGCGATAGAACTCATACCGAAAAACGTCCTTGCGTGGAATTTGTACTGGGATTCAAAAACACCGTGCGCGTCGACGATCTCGCAACTGGAACGGATCGAACTCAGCGCATGCGAGGCGGCGGACGTTGCCGTAAAGATGCGCGCGCTTGCGGAGAAAGTGAACGAGCTTGAGATTAGGCAGGCCGAACAACAGAATCAGGATATAAAAAATGCCAGCACTACAGCTCGTCATTGAACTCGACGATAAAGGATCGATCAAAAGGGTCGAGAATCTTGATCGCGGCTTTTCTCATCTTACGAAAAGCGTGCAGAGCGGCTCGGCGCGAATAGCGGCCGGATGGCAACGTGTACATGGCTCCATGTCTGGTATAGCGGCGCGCCTCTCGCGAATCAGTCTCGTCGCTAAGATTGCGCTCGCAGGATTTGCCACGGCGGCGATTGTCACCGGTGCGAAGTTTGAGCAGTCAATGGCAAATGTCGCCTCAGTGGCGGGCGCTAGCGACAAAGAGTTGCTCGCCCTCGCGTCGACCGCCCGCTATTGGGGCAAACAAACGGCATTCAGCGCGAACGAGGCGGCCGACGCGATGTACTCGCTCGCCTCGGCCGGGATGAATAACATTCAGATACAGAACGCCGTCGGGGGTGTGCTCAAGTTTGCGGGTGCAACGGCGACGGGTCTCGGCGAGGCGGCGGAACAGACCGTGCAGGCGCTCAAGATGTTCGAGTTTGAGGCGAGCCAGACGGACCGCGTTATCAACGTATTTTCGGCGGGCATATCAGCCTCGTCCCTTACCGCCGAACGGCTCGCGAACTCGCTGGGATACGTCGGCGGTACGGCGAAAGCCGTGGGAATGAGTATCGAGGAAACGGTCGGCACGCTTGCAAATCTTCATGACGCCGGGTTGCTGGGAATGCGCGCGGGAACCGGCCTCAAAAATGTGCTCGCAATACTCGCCGAGCGAGGGTCGAAACTTCGGAAGGTGCTCGGCGACATGTCGCTTGAAACGAATTCCCTCGCCGAAATTATGGGTTATCTCGGACAAAAAATAACCGACCCCGCTCAAATATTCAGCATATTCGGACGCGAAACCGCGCCCGCCGTGCTCGCTATGATGACGGCTGGCACGGAGGGCATGAACTCCATGACCGCGGCCGTCATGGGGACGAGTAAGGCCGCCGAGATGTATGAGAAGCAAATGGCGACGGTGCAAAATCAACTCAAGATATTCAAATCGGCGATGCAGGAAAACATGATCGCCATGTTTATGGCATTGAAACCGCTTATTGACACTGCCGTCAAGTCCATGATCGGCTGGGCTTCGACGATAAAGCCGTACATCGTCGGCGCGGCGAAGGCCCTTACTGATTATGTAAGGGTAAACGAGGATTTCATACAGAAAGCCGCCGTAATGATCGGCAAAATAATGCTCGGCATTGCGGCGTTCGCTATATTCTCGCAAGTTGTTCAGGCGCTCTCGGCATCATTTATTGTGCTGAGCGGCATAATCGTTATTACACAGGGTCTGTTCGGATTGTTGAGCGTAGTTGGAGCTGGCGCTCTATTCAACATTCAAATGGCGATGGAGCTTTTCAAAGCCATCATGGTTCGCAACTGGGCGATAGTGCATGCCGCATCGATTGGTCCCTGGGGAATATTGATCGCCGTCGCCGGGGCCGTGCTCGCCGCGCTCGTAGTTATCATCGTAAAGAATCGCGATCATATATGCGCGGCGTTCAAGAAGGTCGGGGAATTTTTCGTCATGGTCTGGACGAACATCAAGGATTTCTTCGCTCACATTGTCGGGTGGATCGGCGACAAGGCGGCCTGGCTTGGTAACAAAATTCAAGAGGCATTCCGCAAGCCGTTCGATTGGGTATGGGAGAAGCTGCAATGGCTCGCCGAAAAAGCCGGGTGGATGATGGACCAGATCGTCCCCGGATTCACCGATAAAATGAACGAGATTCGCGGCGTCGTCGTCGATAAGATGACCGACGCGGCCGGAGCCGTCGAGAAGGGCGTCGGCGCTGCGATAGATGCAACGGGCCGTGCGGCCGTGGCGGCGGGCGGCGCGCTCGGGGATGCGGCGCAAGCGACCGGCCATGGATTCGCCGTCGCCTTCGATTACGTGAAGGATAAGGCCGGTGATATGGTCGATACGGTAAAGGGTAAGATACCCGATTTGCGCGCGATGATCGCCGGTGCGCTCGGGGACCTGAAGGCCCTCGGCGCCGGACTTGAAATGTCCATGCCAGCAACGGCGGCAACGGGGGCGGCAAAGCCTCCGCCGGAACTGGACTTCTCCGCACAGATGCTCGCCGATCATGCGGCGCGTCTACAGAAGGAAAGCGAAATGGACCTTGCGGCCTGGCAGGGCGGCGTAAAGGCGCGGCTCGATTTGCAGAAGGCGGCGGCCCTGGAAGCGGTCGCATATGAAGCGGCGAGCACCTCCAACTGGCTCGCTGCCAAGCAGACCCTCGCCGCTATGGAAATGAGCGAGCGGATAAACAAAGAGAACGCCACGGCCGCGCAGATAGCAGAGGCACGGATCGCATATGATGCCGCCGTGCAAGATGCAGAGATGGCACATAACGAGGCGGTCTGGGAGGCGTGGCTGGCGCGCAACGTCGAGATGCAGGCCCTTATCGCCGGGTTGTCGTCGGCATACGATACGATGGTCGACAGCGCGCTCGATAAGGAAATGGGCGGCAAGAAACGGCGTGAGGCGATATGGAAATCCATGAGCACGTCTTTTCTCCGCACAACCGGCGACATGCTGAAGAAATCTTTTGCAATGCACATAAGAAACATGGTCGTAACAAGCGCGACGGAGGAAACGCTCAACGTCAAGCGCAAATTTACCGAAGCCAAGATCGGCGCCGTCAAGGCGTATCAGGCGTTCGCCTCGATACCGATCATCGGCCCGGCCCTCGGCGCCGCCGCCGCTGCTGCTGCTTTCACGTTTCTGATGACCTTCCATAGGGGCGGATTTGTCGAGCCGGACAGTGTTACAACGGTAAAAAGAACCGCTTATGATGAACGTATTGTAAAGTTGCAAACGGAAGAGTTTGTTATGCAGCGTTCGGCGGTGCGCGGTATCGGCCGCGCGGACATGGAGTATATGAATGCCACCGGGCGGCTGCCGGTGCGGAGCATTGAGTCTGCGCCGGGAAGGGCCGCACCGTCAACGGGCAAGGGCGGCGGCGATACGATCGGGCCGTTCGTGTTCCATATTTCCGGTTCGCGCGAGGACGCCGAGAACATCGCCGATGCGATCGAGGAGAAAATCATTCCGATGCTGGAGAATGCAATCGGGCGGCGCAAGTTCAGTCTCGAAGGGGCGATGTAATGGCCTATATTATCGGGCCGTATACCGTGACGCGCGGGGTAACGATCCCGTATGAGCGCGAATCGCAGACGGATCAAGTCGTGAGCGTTGACGGCGACGGTGGCGTTGTCGTCACGGAGGTCCCATATGCCGAGCGATATATCAAGGCGCGAATCACCGGCAGCAACGAAGAGATCGAGGCGATCAAGGGTTTCATCGAGACCGGCGTGCGGTTTCGGGCCGTGCCGTTCAATATCACCGATGATTGGAGCGTTACACACTATGTTCGTTATTGGGGCGACAAGGTGAAATCGAGCTTTATCGCTCCCGGTATATGCGAAATGGAATTGTTGTTCCGCAAAGAGGTTTAACATGCCGCTCACGGTTCCCAGTATAATCACCCAGTACGCGCGCGGCGGCGGCTCGCTCGTGTACCTGCTCGACGTCGAGCCGTCCGTCGTAGATAGCTGGACGGTGAAACGATTCGCTACGGCCGCCGTCGAGGTCGCCGGCGATGCATACGAGGACGCCACGCTCGGGGGGCTAAACCGTATCGGATGCGAGGCAAAAATTATTCAAGGCGGCAACGTTGCCACGCTTCCGGACGTGACATGCACGCTCATCAATAAGGACCGGCTGAACGAGACGCTTGTCTCAGACAACATCGAGGGGCGCCAGGCGGTTGTTCGGGTGACGGCAATCGGCCCAAACATGTGCCTCAATTCATCATTCGAGAAACGCGACGGCGACGACTTCGTAAACTGGACGGAGCACGCAAGCGGTCTCGGCGGATC
>Ga0307378_10004979_pt1 | contig 18686 bp, 17 predicted proteins | sample UN1MG_FD_202238 | JGI IMG/M metagenome (GOLD analysis project Ga0307378, IMG submission 202238) | Soil microbial communities from Risofladan, Vaasa, Finland - UN-1 | ecosystem: Environmental > Terrestrial > Soil > Coastal area > Acid sulfate soil | place: Finland: Risofladan, Vaasa | collected... | reverse complement strand
TGATACAAAGAAGATCATATCCACGGTTCACTTGAAAATCTAGAAAATTACGGATTGTCATTATCCGCGTATAATAGGTCTAATTTCATGCCATTCGTGCCTGTCCCGAATATCTCCCCAGTGTGGGTAGATGCCGTTGGTACGTAGGGGCAGGCCGCACGGCAGTTGGCCGACAGGCCAAGTGCCGGGTGTTGCCTGCCCTCTGACAAAGCAACGACACCAGACGGAGGGCGGACAACACCCGCCGCAGACGGCGTGCGGTCCGCCCCTACGTACCAAGGGCGTGAATTTGAGCCAGTGCGTCGATTGAGGCCGGTCCTGTTATGCGCTGCGTTTGACAACGACCCACACCAGATACGAAAGAACAAGGTAATTGATGGCGGCCGAGCGAAAAGGCGGTTCTCCGTGCCGGTCCGTGTCCGTCCGTGGCTGGAATCCGCCGATCCCCGCCCCTTCCTCCCTAAAGTTCGGTCAACTTCCTGCCGATAGAATCTGAGGAAGCCTGTTTCTGGCCACCCGGTATTTCGTTTGTGGTATTGACACACGCCCCCACAGGTGGTATAATAGAGGCTCCACTGGGAGCACGCCATGATCGTCGTGGGAGTTGACCCAGGCCTCGTCGCCACCGGCTACGGTGTTATTCAGGCATCTGGTACTGCGTCCAAAATCATAGAAGCAGGCGTCGTCCGCACCGAGAAGGCCGACCCCCTAGAGCGTCGCGTTCTGAGAATCTACAACGAAATCAGTGACGTCATCGCGGAGTTCAAGCCGGCGGCCTTGGCCGTTGAAGAACTATACAGCCACTACGAGCACCCGATGACGGCCACGCTGATGGGCCACGCCCGCGGCGTGATGTTCTTGGCGGCCGCCGAGAAGGACGTGCCGGTTTTCAGCTATGCCGCCACACGGATCAAGAAGGCACTCACTGGCAGCGGGTCGGCCGGCAAGGCCCAGGTGCAGCGGATGGTTCAGAAGCTGCTCGGCGTGAGCACGCCGATCCAGCCGGACCACGTGACGGACGCTCTCGCGGCGGCATTGTGCCACGCAAATATGTTTCACCGCGGCAAGATGCTCGGCAGCTTCCCTGCCGGCACCGGCGGCTGAAGAAGGCTGATCCATTTGATCGCGCAGATACGCGGCAAACTCACGGCAGTCGACGGAGAAGCAGCCTACGTTCAGGCAGGCGGGCTGGTTTACCAGGTTTATGTGCCGCTGAACATAGTGGAAAGCCTGCACCGGCGGATCGAGGAAAATCGCACGGAGATCGAGCTTCACACGATCCATTACATAGAAGGCGGGATCGGCTCCGGCTCGATGGTGCCGCGGCTGATCGGCTTCACCAGCGTTGAAGACCGCCAGTTTTTCCACGTTTTCACCACTGTTCGCGGGCTTGGTTTCCGCAAGGCGCTGCGGGCGCTGTGCGTGCCGGTGGGTCAGATAGTGAAGGCGATTGAAACGGGCGACCGCTCGGCGCTGGTCAAGCTGCCCGAGATAGGCGCACGCACGGCCGACCGCATAATCGCGGAGCTGAAAGGCAAGCTGAAAGTTTTTGCGTTTGAAGACGAGCCTGAGCCGGAACCCGCGGCAGACGCCGATATGGTCGAGCAGGCGCTGGAAATCCTGATGCTGCGCCTGCAATTCACCCGCGCCGAGGCGGAGGAGCAGGTGAAGAAGGTTCTGGCGGCCGACAACAGCATCACGACCGTGCAGGACCTCATCCGCGAGGTATTCCAACGGCAGGGACAGGGAGCCGCCAGGTAGCATGTCACGAGAACGCATAGTAACCGGCGAATCGCTGTCGCCCGACGACGAGACGTTCAACTGGTCGCTGCGGCCGACCCGGCTGGTCGAGCTGATCGGGCAGCGGGATCTTGTCAGGCGCCTCCAGATTTCGCTGCAGGCGGCCGCCCAGCGAGACGAGCCGCTCGAGCACGTGCTGCTGTACGGGCCGCCGGGCCTCGGAAAAACCACGCTGGCGCACATAATTGCCAACGAAATGGGCTCCAAGCTCGTGCAGACATCCGGCCCGGCGCTCAGCCGCCCGGCCGACGTCATGGGAATCCTGACAAATCTGGACGACCGGGACGTCTTATTTATAGATGAGATTCATCGGCTGCCGGTGGTGGTCGAAGAATTCATGTATCCGGCGATGGAAGATTACTGCATAGATTTCACGCTGGACAAGGGAGCGTTTGCGAAGCCGATCACTTTCGCGCTCAAGCGGTTCTGCCTCGTAGGAGCCACCACCCGTGCCGGGCTGCTCACGAACCCGCTGCGCGAGAGGTTCGGAATATTCCATCACCTCGATTTCTATCCGGCGGAGGAAATCTGCGAGATACTCGTGAGGTCCGCCAAGGTGCTCGAGATCGAGGCCGAAAGCGACGCGATGATGGAAATCGCAAAATGTTCGCGCGGCACTCCGCGCATCGCCAACCGCCTGCTCAAGCGGGTGAGAGACTACGCCCAGACGCTCGGAAACGGGCGGATAGATTTGGACTGTGCCATAAAGGCGCTGGCGATCGAAGGAGTGGATAACCGCGGGCTGGACAGCCTCGACAGGAAGTATCTGACCACGCTGATCCGGCATTACAACGGCGGTCCTGCGGGAGTGGAGGCATTGGCTGCCTCACTGAATGAGGAAAGCGATACGCTGGTCGACATGGTGGAGCCGTACCTGCTGAAAACAGGCATCATAAGCAGGACCAGCAAGGGCCGCAAGGCAAACCAGCCGGCCTATGACCACCTCGGCATCAGGCCGGAAGGCAAAACGGCACAGAAGGACCTGTTTGCGCGGTAGATAGCCGGCCGCGACACCGAACTGCGGTATTTTGCCGCAGGTTGTGAACTTTTTCCGGTGCCCGATTGTTTAGAAAATGGGCGCTGTGTGCACACAAGACTGCACTCGAGAAACGGAAGCTTCAGCACCGTATTGAAACCACCTCAAGCTTCCCGCAGCAGACACCGGAAAAATGTAAACTTTTCTGCAGAATCAGTAACTAATCAAACAGCAGGGCGACTCCCGCGGCACAGGGGAATATGGCCCTTAACAGTAGTATAGTGTGAGGAACTGCGCATGACTTGCCAACGACCCGGCTGCAACAATCCGATTCCACCGGGCAGACGCAAATACTGCTCGAGCGAATGCAGCAAAATTATGAACCGTAAGACAGCCGCCATGAGAGCGGACGAAGCCTACAGGAAGTCCATCAAGTTCCGCCATGCGAAGGTCTCCATCAGGACGTGCCTTTCGTGCAGCAAACGGTTCCTTTCAGAAGGGCCGTGGAACAGAATCTGCCCCAACTGCGGCGAACGCAACTCCGCAGTGTCGGCACGCTCCTATGGTGCATCGTTCGGCGGAGACGATCGCGGCGGCGACCGCGGCGACGACTGAGGCACCCCGTCCGCAAGGTAGGGGCGGGTTTCAAACCCGCCCTATGTTCAAAACAACGACCAGATGGGGAGGGCGGGTTTGAAACCCGCCCCTACGGCATCCCGTGAAAACCAGCCCGGCGCTCGCAACAAAGCGGGCGCCGGGCGTTTTTTTTCGCCTGAAACCGGTAAACGGCTTCTCCTACACGATGAACTGCGAGATATGCCGCTGTGTGAGCAGCAGCATCTTCCGCCTGAAGGGCGGCTTGCTCCAGATAGGGCCGTGCGGCTCGATGGTGAGATTTCCGGTGTAGTTGTGCTCGTAAAGGAATGCCATCACCTTGCCCCATTGGATGTCGCCCATGCCCGCCGGGGGCTGCGAGGCGAGCTTGCCGTCCATATACAGGTGCTCCTTGATGTGCACGTGATAAATCTTGTCGCCCGCGTCGCGGAGGATCGGCAGGTAATCGTCGCCGTGATGCCTGATATTGGCCGGGTCGAGCTTGATGCCGATCTCGGGCAGTTGCTTCCAGACGGGCAGGAAATCGGACACGCCGGCGAAGAAGCTGCCCCCGTGGACGAGGTACATCGCCACCTTCAGCCCCGCCCGCTGAGCTTTCTCGAGGTATGGCGGAAAGACCTTGAGGAATTCGGCGGCGTTTTCCGCCGGGCTTGCGGCGGGAATATTCCCGCCGCCGGTGATCAGCACGCGTGCGCCGAGCATCTGCGCGAACTCGATCGCCCTATCGAGATACCCGAGGCTGCGCCCGCGCTCGTCGGCGTCGGGGGCGAGGTGATTCCAACCCCACAGCCCGAGCGACGAAGCATACGCGCCGTGTTTGTCGAGAATCGCCCGCATCTGCTTCACGGTTTCGGCGGTAAGCTCCTCGAACGATTGCCAGTAGTCGTATTCGATCCCATCGAAGCCGTTCTCGGCGGCGAATCTGGCGTCTTCCTCGACTCCGGGGAGGTCATTAAGCCCTATGAATCCAATCTTCATGCCTGTGTCCTTTCAAGGCAGAATTGTGTTTCCCGCAAACCGCGCGTTCTTGCGCGTTCATTTTTCTGCCCTGGTGCGGATGCGGACCTCGCGGCCGGTCTGCGCGCTTTGCAGCATCGCCTCGAGCATTTCCTGGACGATCAGGCCGTGCCGCAGCGATGCTCCGCACGGGGCGCCGTCGAGGATGCAGTTGATGAAATGATCCGCAATCATCTCCCAGGGATCGGGTCCTTTCGGCAGTTTCACGACTGCGTCGCTTGGTGCGCCCTCTACGGTGCGGTAGATGGTGAGCGGATGCAACTGGGCGCCCGCTTCGGTGCCGAACAATTCGATCTGCAGGTTGTCGGGCTGATGCGACGCCCAGAAGCTTTCGACCTGCAGGCCGGCGCCGTTCTCGAAGCGGATGATTCCGCCCGCGTAGTCGTCGCTGGCATACTTGCTGAAGAAATCCCTCGAGGGCGTGCGGTATTCCCAGAATCCCCTGCCGAGCGGCCCGAATTTCGCGCCGCCCACGCCCGACACGCTCACCGGCTGCGGCATCCCCATCATCCACCATGCGGAATCGAGCACGTGCACGCCCATGTCGCGGAAGGCGCCGCCGCCTGCCTCGATGAAACCGAGGCTCCAGTCGGGTATGCCGCTGCGCCTGATGCTGCGGGCCCGCCCATAGTAGACCTCGCCCAGTTCGCCGGACCTCACCAGCCTGCCGAGGTATTGCGTCTCGCGCGAGTAGCGGGTGGACAACGACATCATGTTGACCACTCCGGCCGCTTCGGCAATGCCGATCAACCGCCGCGCCGGTGCCAACTGGTCGGCCAGCGGCTTGGTCACCAGCACGTGCTTATCGCACCGGATCGCCTCGAGTGCGATCGGCACGTGCCACTGGTTGGGGCTGCCCACGAAGATGGCATCGACCTCCTTGTCCTTGCACAGTTCCTTGTAGTCGGTATAGCATCTTACCGGCTCGGGCAGCTCCTTGGCAAATTCGGCCATGCGATCCTCGAGCAGATCGCACAACGCGACGACGCGGCCGCGAGGGTGCCGCGCAATCGCTAGCCCGTTGAGCTTGCCTATCCCCATTCCTACGATTGCAGTTCGTACTACATTCACCGCTGATATCTCCGTTACACGGCAACATCACACGCGCCGGCCGCCATGCGGCCTGAACAGACGCATCGCGTGCGAAGTGTAGCTGAAAGCCGGAATGAAATCAAGGGTGGTAGAATGGGCGGAAAGGGGAATCCATTTGTTGGGCAACATGATTCTGCCGGTTGCAGTGAACCGTGCGAACGCTCAACGGATCCTCAGCCGGCGAATAGCATTTCTTTGGGTAGCTGTCAGATGGATCGGCGTGAACATAGCACGCGATGACTTCGGCGATAGCAGAACTGCCAGCAGTACACCTTCATGGCCCGGAACGCTTGCGACGGCGGCGCCGGCATACACTTCAGACGTGCGGTACTGGCGCATTACGTGGTACTCGGCTTGAATGCGCTCTCGCTTCCATTGCACCTCGCCGAAGAGCCGGATTTCCTCTATTCGACTCAACGTCCCACCACTATCGACATAGACAATCTCCCCGATCTGGATCCTAATGTCATCGACTGGGATAGCGTCCCCATAGTAGCCGTCAGCCAGTTCGGAAGGCGGTATCTTGCTCGGCTGAAGCCTAGCGGCGGCAATCTCCGGCCGGTTCTTGAGTTTTGTTGCAGCGTCCTGACGGACGGCTTGCACAAGAGCGTCCAGGTGCTGATAAGTAGGGTGTGGGTTGCCAGCTTGATCAAAGACTGGCCGGGTAGCGTCAATGGCCGCATGACCAGCGCCGGGTTGGCACGGTGGGGCCGTGACTATGCAGGCAGTAGCCTTGATCCAATCAAGCCCTATTCCGCTGAAAAGAAGAGACTTGCTGGGTGGACCTTCTAACGCCGTCCTGACGAACGTATCGCGAACTGGCTCATTCCATCGAGCGAACTCGTAGAGTTCAATTCCATGATGTTCGGCCTTGTGCACCGCTGAATCGCTGTAACCACTGGCAGAGACGATGGCGCGATGATTCAAAGAGGGAATATCTGTCAGTTTGACACACAGTTGCTCAACTTTCGAGACGTCAAGCGGCTTGGACTCGTTCTTCACCTCATAGCCAGCGATGACTTCGATGGGTTGCCCGTCTTTGCGTACAGTAACTGCGACATCAACATCGCGCTCCGTACCCGATGCCTCATCAGCAAGCATTGCACCGATTGTAATGTCCACAGCTTCTGGAGTATGCCGCAGACAGCACAGTCCGACCAGATACTGAACATGCATCGGGGTGAGCATTGTGATCGTCGCTATTCTTGTGAGCTGAACGATAACGTTCACTGAAGCCAATCGACGGCAGGGGAAGATCTTCGCGACATATAATCATTCATACGCCCTTGCGACCTGCGACAGCGTATATATCTGGTGTGCCGGAGATAGCGCTCTTGCCTTTCTCCCCTTCCTCACAACACGAAACTGCCCAGTGAGCGGATCAAACGTTGATAGGCCTATATACCAGCGCTGCAGAGTGCCGTCAAAACGATCGTAGTTCGCCTCTTGACCAGGCGGAACAACAATGATTGATCGTTCTGCATACGCTCTGCATTGCTGGGCCTGAAAGACGGCTTTCTTCGGATTGTTCAATTTGAGCTCAAAAGCCCATATCTCCGGCTTTTCGTTGTTCATTCGGGTCGCAAGCACATAACCCCCGTCTCCCCGTTGCTCAATGCATCCATTTTCGACCATCTCTCGAAGAGCACCTTGAATCGACCTGCGGCCAAACTCTAGCTTTTGTACGAGATAGTCAAGCGTACGTGGAGATCCAACTCTAAGGTGTTGGACTATGGCAGGGCCGATAAGACCTGGTACGGCCAATCTCTTCCGCATAGCACGAGAAGACTTGTACCGCAAAGCGATGAAGTCAGGCCGTCCTTGCCGGCACGTGATCTCGCTGTAGACTGCATCAAAACCTCCGAGTTCAGGCAGTCCTTTCTTGGCTCGAAGCAGGCGCTCAAAAGCTTGCGCCATCTCCTTTTCAGAATACCCGAACCGGGAGCTGGGTGCGCTTATACCTTTACTCATTACAGACCCGATAATGCACGAAATTCCTGAAGAGAATCCTGCCACTCATAAATATGATCTGGTCCCGTGGAGGGATCAAAAGAAACATTCTGGCTACTTAGCTGATTGTACAGAGTCAGCGCATTATGCATTAAATGCTCGGCTTCTTCAATCCGTGCTTTCTGTGTAGGACGAGCGGATACATGCTCCGATAGTGAATTAAGGCTATGCCAATGGGCTAGGCAAGCTGTTTCATCCGTCCAGCCTGCTTCTCCAGCAGCCGGACCGTTCCGAATGATAGCATCATACGTCGAGCGGCTGAGTACGCCGGGCAGAAGATCTGCCAGATAGATATCCTGTAACTCGGGTGTAACAAGAGGACACGATAGCAATGGTGCGGAAGAATATCTCTTTCGAGGACGTCGCCCACCTCTTGATGGTTGAAAGCGGGCCAGCGAAAACTGACGGAGGTTCTGATACCAACCGGTAGCTGTGTGTGTCACACCCGCGGCCTGCAGGAGAAAACTGTGCCAATCACTGTAGCCAACAATGACATTGTATTCGTTGATTGTTGTGAGTACATGGCAGAAATACATGAAGCGACCAAATGGGCCAGATTCCATAGCATTGTTAACCGATGAAGAATTTCTGCGGATGATGATATAGAAACCTTGTGTATCTATTTCTGTAAGAGCGTCAAGAAATTCTTCAACAGCATCCATGGTCTGGAATGCGGTTTCGGAAATAACTAGTGAAATGAGTAAAGGCTGGGGAGAACTAAGATCGCGGTGATAGTCCGCCGATTCGACGGCCATATTCAACGCAATTTGGCTCCAAGAATCGCGAAAGGCATCGAAGAGGACAGTCGGAGAGATCAAATAGGCGACGTTCCGCCCAAACGTCTGGTGCTGATAATCAAGGCATTCCCTAACGTACCTTTGAATGCGCGTTCCCGAAAAATGCGTTCGTCCCAACCCGCTATTATTGTTGTAATAATCGTATTCGCTAAGATGCCCGTCTCGGGGATTGTTCAGGTTAGCAGCATAAAATTGCGGATCGAACATGACCAAGGCTTGCGGATGGGAGGGGCACCACTGGTGCACTGCTTCTTCAAGGCGATCTCGACGTTCGTCGCGGGGACTCAGAATAACACCATGCATAACGTCATCATGAAACCCTTGCTCAATCTTGCGACCTCGTCCATATCCGCACTGTGCCAGGACACTCATCACACCCCCCCATCAGTTTCGACTTCGGCGACCGCTCTTTGAAAAAGATCAATGCTGCGATATCGGAGAGCTGGTCGTTTTGCCAGCAGCCGCAAGATTATGTTGCTGAGCTTCTCTGGAAGCTCAGGCCGCAGTGTGCTCGGGGGTAAAGGAATGACATTGGCGATATTACCCAAGACATCCCATGTACTCGCCGCGCCTTGCGTAAAAGGGTGACAGCCTGTTGCCATCTCGTATAAAACCGTTCCGAGCGAAAATAGATCAGAACGGAAATTCATAACAGCTCTCCTATTAGCGAAATCCATTTGCTCGGGAGAAAAGTAGTATGGAGTGCCAACCGGACAGACAGAGAGAGGTTCGTCCTGCAAATCGAAAACTAGTCCCATATCCAAGAGGACAAAATCACCATTGATGTCTCGCCTCATTATGTTCCCTGGCTTGATATCTCGATGTATCTTGGCGAATTGCCAAATGGATTTGACCGCTTCTGAAATATGAAGGGCGAGGCGTACTAATTCTGCAACAGAAAAAACGCCGCTTGACTGAAGGTATGTATATAAATTCTGACCCTCCACGAATTCTTCACTGAAATAAATGATAGGGTTGCCTGCTATATCCGCTGTGCTCAACCCAATTGGTCCCATGCTGACCAAATGAGGCGTGGAACACTGCTGCATGGTTTCGACTTCGCGTTGCGCTCGCGACGTTACGTCGTCTAAGGATTCGCGGTCTTGGTCTCCTGCGTGCGTGGGATTGGGGGCCATAAATTTAAGTGCATACTTCTTCCCGTCAATAATTCCTGAAAACACTATCTTCTGGCCACAACGCTCCACCGCCTGGATATCAGTGGCCGAAGGAATGATGGCCTGAACATGCTCGATAGTCAATTGAGGAACTGCCATTATCGTTTTCCCTTCCCGCTGTTACGTCAGTCCCAACCTTCAGCTGTACAGGCACCCATTATATGCCGCTGCCGATCCGATTGCGGCCCACTTCAATTATTGTACACACAAATGCGCCAATGTCAAGTACCGTTTTCTTCCAGTCTTCCAGTTTCCAGCGTAGGAATGCGTCATGCAGTGAGGTGCATCAAAGCGATCCGTGCCTTACGGCCGCACCCCTCCCCGCAGGCCGGGCAGCAGCGAGTGGGCCGACGGCAGGTTGTACTCGAAGACCACGAAGCCCGGCAGGTCCAGTTCCCTCGCTATCTGCACCTGCTGCGACACCTGCTCCGGCTCGAGACCCGGCGCCGTTGCGCCGATCCCCGGATGCTCAAGGCAATTGCGCCGCCCGCTCAGTATTGCGTCACCTTGTAGAGCAGGCGGAACAGGGCGTCGACTTTATTGCAGTTCAGGCGCAACTCCGGGTAGCGGCGGTTGACGGGCACCAGCCGGATCGTTTCGTCTTCGAAAAAAACCTGCCTGAACAATGTGCCCGCCTCGATGTGGGCGCAGGCGTAGTCGCCGTTTCTTGTATCATCCCGGCCGCCGAAGATCAGCATGTCGCCTTCGCCGAACTCGGGCATCATCGTGTCGTCGCGTAACCAGCAGCCGAATGCGGAGCGATCCGAAACGATGGGCGTCATCATGACGTGCTTCGATGCGTGTGCCGGCCTGCCGCCTTCAAACGGCACCTGTTTTCCAGCGCCTATTTCGAACACCGGCATCGGCCAGCACTGGTTTTCGGGGCAATATGCAGCCTGTTCTTCGGCGAGATATTCGTCAAGCCCGCCCGCCTTGAGCAGGTCGCTGAGTTCGCGCAGCGTTTTGCCGATCCTGCCGCGATCTTCTGAAACTGCCGCCTCAACTTCGCCCACCGCTTCCGGCCCTTTGCCGGTAAGCAACCAATCGATCGTTACGCCCATAGCATTGCGAACGGCGAGAAGGAACTCCGGATTCGGTGCGGTGCGCCCGCGCTCGACATCGGAAATTTTTTTCTGAGGCACACCGAGACGCTCCGCGAATTCGATCTGCGTGAGGCCGTGCCGCCGTCTGACTTCGCGAACCCTGCCGCAAAGTCCCCCGTAAGGTGACATCGAAGGAAGACTCCGAGGAAAAACTAGATATTAGTACTTGACAACACTCACCTAAGACTGTATAATATACCGTATTGTTCTACAAAATGAACACTGCTCGCGGATGCCTCAGGAACTGTGCCCCGTATCCTTCAGCCCGCGCTGCAATATTGTAACAATCCGGCCGAAGATCGCAAGCGGTTTTTTCGGAAAATCGCAGGCTGCTTGAACACAATGCCGCTCGGCCTCATGCACCGTTGAGGCCGTATGGCTCTTCCGGTATACCGGGGGTGCCGCGAGGAAGGCCGCTGGGGGAGAAGTACGGCTTCCGGTCAAGTGTGCAATGGCGTCCTAACACCTTGACCGAAGTGGCTTCTCCCCCCTATATGTTCAAGCCGCTGCGCCGCCTGCCGCAGCAGCCATCCGATGTGACAGCGGGCCGGTGCAAGGCCGGCCGGGCTATCTTGCCAAGAATCTATCAGGAACCATTACCAAAAACTGCCTTTGGTTCTTGAAAGCTTCTGCGTTGTTTGATATAATGTATTGTTTTCACGGGAACGGTCGCTTCAACCGGCCACCCAGGGCGGGCAGGCGGGCCGTTCAGAAACGCTGAAGCCGCGTTCGGGCGCAGAGGCGGCTATTGGATAAGGCTCCTGAGAGCAATGGCAGAATCCGCAGAAAAAAACTACAAGGCGACGCTCAACCTTCCCAAGACTTCGTTCCTGATGAAGGCCGATCTAACGCGGCGTGAGCCGCAGTTCCTCAAGAAGTGGGACGATATGGACCTTTACGGGCAGATTCGCAAGGCCCGCCGCGGCAAGCCCCTGTTCCTCCTGCACGACGGCCCGCCCTACGCCAGCGGCGACATCCACATCGGGACCGGCCTGAACAAGATTCTGAAGGACATCATAGTCCGCTACAAGAACATGGCAGGGTGCGATTCTCCCTACAGGCCCGGCTGGGACTGCCACGGCCTGCCGATCGAACACAAGGTGATGACGGAACTGGGCGACGAAGCCCGCACGATGCCCGTCAGCGAAATCCGCCGCCGCTGCCGCAACTACGCGCTCAAGTATGTCGAGCGTCACAAGAAGCAGTTCCGCAGGCAGGGCGGGCTGGGCGAGTGGGACACCCCATACCTCACGCTCGATCCCGCATACGAGGCGGGCGTGCTCGACGTCTTCGCGGACCTCGTCGACAAGGGCTACGTCTACCGCAAACTCAAGCCCATCCACTGGTGCATGCAATGCGCAACGGCACTCGCCGAGGCCGAACTCGAGTACGCCGACGACGAAAGCCCGTCGATATTCGTCAAGTTCAATGTCGTCGACGACCTCCGCGATCTGTTCCCCGCCATCAAGGACGAGCCGGTTTCGATCCTTATCTGGACCACCACGCCGTGGACACTGCCGGCTAACCTCGCGGCCGCCGTGCATCCGCGTTTCGACTACTCGGCCGTCCGCTATCACGATCCGGCCACCGGGGCCGACGAGGTAATCATACTCGCGCAGGAGCTGGTGCAGGCGGTCCTTACCACCGCGGGCGTCCAATCGTGGCAGGAGCTGGGAACCGTGAAAGGTTCGCAGCTCGAGGGCCGCAAGTATCGCCATTGCCTGCTCGACAAGATGTGCCCGATCGTGACCGCCGAATACGTGGCGATGTCGGACACCGGCTGCGTACACACCGCGCCCGGCCACGGCGAAGAAGACTACCGCACCGGCCTCGCATACGGGCTTGACATATTCAGCCCGGTCGACGCTCACGGCCGCTACACCGACGAGGCGGGCGATCTGGCCGGCCTGCACGTTTTCGAAGCGAACCCGCTAGTCATACAAAAGCTGCAAAACAAGGGCCTGCTGCTCAGCTCGGGATCGCTCACGCACAGCTACCCACACTGCTGGCGCTGTAAGCAGCCCGTCATATTCCGCGCCACCGAACAATGGTTCGTGAGCGTTGGCCATAAGAACCTGCGCGACGAAATGCTCCAGCAGATCGCAAGCGTCCGATGGATACCCGGCTGGGGCCAGGTCCGCATCCGCTCGATGGTCGAGCAGCGGCCGGATTGGTGCATTTCGCGCCAGCGGGCGTGGGGTATTCCGATCCCCGCGTTCTACTGCGAAGAATGCGGCCAAGCCGCCCTCAGCCGCCAGACAGTGGAACACGTCCGCGACCACTTCGCACAGCACGGCAGCGACAGTTGGTTCACCACGGATGCCGCCGAGCTTCTGCCCGCCGGCTACACCTGCACCAACTGCGGTGGCAACAGCTTCCGCAAGGAGACCGACATCTTCGACGTGTGGTTCGAATCGGGCTCGAGCCACCGGGCGGTGATCAAACGCCAGGGCTTGCGGTGGCCCGTGGACCTGTACCTCGAGGGAACCGACCAGCACCGCGGCTGGTTTCAGCTCAGCCTGCTGACGGCCACCGGCGCCGATGGCGCAGCGCCGTTCGAGACCGTGCTGACTCACGGCTTCGTGGTGGACGAACGCGGCGAGAAGATGTCCAAGTCGCTCGGCAACTTCATCAGCGTGCAAGACATGCTCGACCGATTCGGAGCCGATATCTTCCGCCTGTGGGTTTCGTCGGTAGACTACCGCCAGGATATCAGCCTGTCGTTCGACCTCGTCGACCACCTCTCGAGCGGCTATCGGCGCATACGCAACACGATCCGCTACCTGCTGGGGAACCTCGACGGCTTCGACCCGTCGGCCGACCGTGTTGACGCCGCCGAGATGGTCGAGATCGACCGCTGGGCGCTCAGCCGCGCGCAGAGCATCCTCGAGCAATGCCTGCAGGCTTACGAAGCATACGAATTCCACCGCGTGTTCCACCTGGTTCACAACTTCTGCGCGGTGGACCTCAGCTCGTTTTACCTTGACATTCTCAAGGACCGGCTGTATGCTTCAGATGTGAAATCCGTTTTGCGGCGCTCGGCCCAGACCGCCATGGCCGGCATACTCGACGTGCTGCTGAAGGTGCTGGCGCCGATCCTCGTTTTCACAGTTGAAGACGCCTGGGAAGAATCGCGCCGCTACATCGGCGGAGGCGAAAGCCCGCACCTCGAGCTGATGCCCGAAGTCAGGCGCGAACTGATCGACCCCGACCTCGAGAAACGGTGGGAGCAGTTGATCGACGTACGCAACGAAGTGGCCCGCGAACTGGAAAAACTTCGCAACGCCGGCAAGATGAAATCATCGATGGAAGCCGAAGTCGTGCTGCATACCGGCGATACGAAGCTCCGCGAGGTGCTCGAGCAGTACGATCTTGCCGAAATATTCATTGTGGCCGGGGTGCGGCTTTCGGACACCATCCCCGAAACTGCCATGGCCGCAGCAGAACTCCCGAAGCTGAGCATAGCGGTGAAGCGGTCGCCGCATCAGAAATGCAGCCGTTGCTGGAACCTGCGCGAAAGCGTAGGCTCCGATTCGACCTATCCCGATCTGTGCAACCGCTGCGCAGAAGTGGTCACAAGAACCACCTGACGCCGACCGAACGGCCTGCTCGGGGTCGGCCACGTAACTGGAACAAGCCGCCCCATCTTCGGAGCAACCACGCGCACAAACATGCGCGGCCTCGAACAAATGAAGAAAATCAGGCTTGCCGTGCTGCTCTCCGGGAGCGGCCGGACACTCGACAACATCCACGACCACATAGCCGCCGGCGATCTCCCCGCCAAGGTGGAGGTGGTAGTGGCATCACGCCCCGACGCCCTCGGCCTCCAGAAGGCCGGTGAACGGGAAATCCCGGCTTTTTGCGTGCAGCGGAAGGACCACCCCGACGACAATTCCTTCAGCGCCGCAATCAACGAACTGATCGCCCCATTCAACCCAAGCCTGATCCTCCTGGCCGGCTTCATGCACTTCTACCGCATTCCGGATCAATACCAGGGCATGGTCATGAACATCCACCCGGCCCTGATCCCCGCGTTCTGCGGAAAGGGCTACTACGGCCATCACGTCCACCAGGCGGTTCTCGACTACGGAGCGAAAGTCTCGGGATGCACCGTTCACTTCGCCGACAACCGCTACGATCACGGCCCGATTATAGTCCAGCGTACCGTACCCGTGCTGGAAGACGACACACCCGACGACCTCGCCGCGCGCGTGTTTGAGCAGGAATGCAAGGCGTATCCGGAAGCCATCAAGCTTTTCGCACAGGGCCGCATCGAAATAATCGGCCGGAAGGTGCGAATACGCCCCCTGCAAACTTAAGACGGAGAAAAACGGTATGCCAGACGACCAACAGCCAGACGATGCACAGTCCGACAGCAATTTCATAAACGGTTACCAGGAAATAGTGGCAACTCTGATACGAAGCCTCATCAGAGTACCAGGTTTCCCAGCCAAGTATAGAGACAGGCTGTACGCCTTCATCTCGGAGATCAAGAACTTCACCAAGCCCGACGAACTCTCGGCCGTTGCTATGCGCATCGAGGGGCTGCGCTATCGCCTCACCCAAGGCTACGCCGACGAACTCTCGACCGTTGCAAGGCGCGTCGAGGAGTTTTGCTCGAAGGTCGTGGCCGACATAAACACCCAGGGGGCATTCAAGAACCAGGAAGAAGAACTCCGCCGGATACTCAACATGCTGGGCGAAAGCGTCGCCAGCATCAACCACGCCAATGAATCCACAGGCTCATCGATAGATTCACACCTGAGCGCGTTGAACCAGGCAGTGATCGAAGACGGCGAACCGGTTCAGTTCTCGCAGAAGATCGAGTTCATCGCAAACGGCCTCAAGAAGACGACCGAACTTTTGAAAAGCGAAATCCAGGAATCGCGCAAGCAGGTGAAAGGCGCGGGCCAGAAGATACAAGACCTTGAAAGCAAGCTTGCGAAAACACGAGCCGAATCGATGCGAGACGGCCTCACCGGCCTCGCCAACCGACGCTCCTTCAATGAATTCATCACGAGAGAACTCGCCCGTTTCGACGCCGACCGGCCGTGGTGCCTGATAATGCTCGACGTCGATCACTTCAAGCTCGTCAACGATACCCACGGCCACATCATCGGCGATGCCCTGCTCATCAAACTTTCGCGGACGCTGCGCGAAGAAGTGCTCGCACCGAGATTCCTCGCACGCTACGGCGGCGAAGAATTCGTCATAATGCTGCCAAGGGCAACCCTCGCCGCCGGTACCGAATTCTGCGACAGCCTCCTCAGGAAAGTGCGCAGCGCCCGGTGGCTGTATCGCTCGCAGGTCAAGGAGATCACCATCTCCGCAACCGTATCCGCCGGAATATCGGCTCAGCACGAAGACGACACACCAGAAACGCTGATAGCCCGGGCCGACAAGGCGCTGTACCTCGCGAAAGAAAACGGCCGCAACCGCCTCCAAACAGAAAACGACATCGCCTGATATACAGGCTGCAATGCCGCCCGGCGCTGAGTTCGATTGACGCGGCATCATCACCCGCAAAGGCGCACCCTTCGCCGGCGCTTTCCCGTTGATTTTATCCGCCGCTTGCATAGAATTCACGTTGTACACAGGACAACGCTGGAACCGCAGCAATGGTGTGAAACGGACATGGATTTCTTCGACTGCAACTGCTTCATCGGGCGGCCCGCACGCGGCATTCTCAAGCCCTGCCCCACTGCAGCAGACCTGCTTGCCGAAATGGACCGCGCCGGCATAGGCCGCGCACTCGTCTGGCACGTGGCTCAACGCGACCACGCCGTAGTCCCGGGCAACGCCCTGCTTGCAAGCGAAATTTCCGCCCATCGCGACAGGCTCGCGGGCTGCTGGAGCATAATGCCCAACCAGGCCGCCGAGCTGCCCAAGCCCGACCGCTTCTGCGCCCTGATGGCCGAGGCCGGCGTGTCGGCGCTGCGCGTATTTCCCAACGCACACAAATTCCTGCTTCGAAACGTGTCGCTAGGGCCGATCCTGCAGCAAGCCGTTGAACGAAGGATTCCGCTGTTTTTGTCTGTGAACGACGGAACCGACTGGCCCTGCATATACGACCTGCTCGAGGATTTTCCCGAGCTGACGTGCATCATCGGAAACTTCGGAAGCTGGGGCGTCGACCGCCTCTTCCGCCCGCTATTTGAGCGCTATCCCAACGTGCATATCGACATCGCCGACTACCACCTCGACGGCGGCATTCAGGCGGTGGTCGAAACTTACGGGCCGCAGCGGCTGCTGTTCGGCACAGGCTTTCCCCTCCGCGGGCACGGCGGAATGATGCTCGCACTGCTGCATGCCAAGATCGGTGACGAAGCAAAACGCATGATAGCCGCAGTAAACCTCGAGACGATGATGAAGCGAGTGCAACTGTAAATGAATACGCCGCCCCTCATGGCCGCATCCGCAATCGCCGCCGAGTTCTGGGAAACGGGCAAGTGCGAAACGTGCCCCGTGTATGATATGCACGGCCACATGGGCATGTGGCACTCCATCTACTTCCCGCGGCCCGAGCCTGAGCAGATGCTGCGGTCGATGCAAGCCGCAGGCGTGCGGCTGCTGTGCTTCGCACATCATGCGGCGCTGCTCGCACCCGACATCGGGAACGCCGCCTCGGAAGAAGCCGTCAGGCGATTCCCCGAGCATTTCCGCGCCTACATGTCGATAGTCCCGGACTATCCGGAGATAATCGAACGCGACCTCGCGAGATTCGACAACTGCCGAGACGTTTACGTGGGGCTGAAACTGTTGGCCGATTACCACGGCGTGCCGATCACCGACGCCCGCTATCGCAGCACCTGGGAATTTGCCGAAGAACGCTCGCTGCCGGTGCTCGTACACACGTGGGGCGGCAGCCTCCACAACGGCGCCTCCCACGTGCGCGAAATCGCCGGCCGATACCCGGCAGTCCGAATGCTCCTCGGCCACAGCCTGAATAATCACTGGGACGAGGCGATCGCCATCGCCCGCGACTTCCCGCAGACATATCTCGAGCTGACAAGCGTGCTGTTTGTCAGGGGCGTCGTCGAACGCTTCTGCGAGACCGTCGGGAGCGAGCGGGTGCTATATGGAACCGACCTGCCCTGGTTCTCCGAGCACCACGCAATCGGCGCACTGCTGTCGGAAGACATAACCGAAGACGACCGCCACAACATCTGCCACAGGAACGCCGAGAAGCTGCTGGACGGCCTGCTATGACCGGCGCCCGCCTTGTTGCCGGCTCAGTGCGCCGCCGGCCGGCGATATCGGTTGCCGTTCGCGGCGGTTCGGCCGAAATAATACTGTGGCACAATGCAGCCGCGCAACCGGGCGAGGCCTCATCGAAATCGAACTGCAACACGGAGAGCTGAATGACATCCCCAGCATTTCGCGTGGCACTGGCGCAAGTCAACCCGACCGTCGGCGACCTCGCGGGCAACATCACGCTGATGTGCGAATACATCGAACGCGCCCGCGCGCTCGGGGCGGATCTCGTCGCTTTCCCGGAGATGTGCCTTACAGGCTATCCGCCCGAGGACCTCATCCTGCGGCCGCATTTTGTGGAGGACGCGGAATTCGCCCTGAACGATCTGGCCGCCTGCGGAATGGGCGTGCCGATTGTTGCCGGTTGCCTGTACAGCAGCCGCGGAAAAATACACAACGCCGCAGCAATTGTGCACCGCAACCGCGTGGCAGGCGTATACTTCAAGCAGCGCCTGCCCAACTACGGAGTTTTCGACGAACGCCGCTACTTCGACCACGGCACACGCAACCTCATCTGGCAGCTTGGCGATGCAGTATTCGGCGTGACGGTGTGTGAAGACATCTGGCACGAGAACGGCCCCCACGCCGCCCAGGCGCGAGCCGGCGCAGGTGTTCTCGTGAATATCTCCGCCTCGCCATATCACGCACGCAAACACAGCAGCCGCCAGGAAATGCTCACCAGGCGGGCAATCAGGAACCGATCCTACATCTGCTATGTCAACCTCGTGGGCGGGCAGGACGAGCTGATCTTCGACGGCGGCAGCATGATCATCGCACCCGACGGCACGCACCTCGCGACCGGCAGGCTGTTCGAGGAAGACCTCGTGGTGGCCGACCTCGACCTGCA
>Ga0307378_10004978_pt1 | contig 18691 bp, 16 predicted proteins | sample UN1MG_FD_202238 | JGI IMG/M metagenome (GOLD analysis project Ga0307378, IMG submission 202238) | Soil microbial communities from Risofladan, Vaasa, Finland - UN-1 | ecosystem: Environmental > Terrestrial > Soil > Coastal area > Acid sulfate soil | place: Finland: Risofladan, Vaasa | collected... | reverse complement strand
CGGGAGAGGAGAGTCGTAAGCTCGGCCAGGGCCTTCTCCATCTCGGTCCGGCGCGTCTCCCGGTCCTGCAGGGTGAGGCGTTCCGCGTTCTCCATCACCCCTGCCCACTTCTGCCGGTCTTCCCGCAACCGGCTCACGAACCCGTTGAACGCGGAGACGAGCTCCGGCACCAGGTCGCCGTGGCGCATGAAGAACGACCTGACCGGCGCCCCGTTGAGATAGGTCCGAAGAACCTTCTCCAGCCCGAAAATCGGCCCGGCGATCTTGTGGAGCAGGTTGATGCAGAGCCAGGCCGCGGCCCCGCTCAGGAAGAGGACGTAGGCCAGGAGGGAAAGGGCGACGACGGGGAGCATGGTCTCCGCTAAGTGGCGAAGGGCGTAATACACCGCGGCGTACCCGCCGGGGACGGGGGGCGTGAGGTACAGGTAATGGAAAAGGAACAGGAGCAGCGTTCCGAGCCCAGAAGAGGCAAGCCAGAAAAGAAGGAATCGTCCCCAGAACGCACGGCCCGCGGCAGGGTCACTCCTGCCCCCTCTCCACGGGCTCACGGTAAGATCCTCCCGATCTTCTCCTTGAGCGCTTCCCATCGCTTTTCGAACTCCCCCTGCGACAGGTCGGACGTCCGCATCGCCTCCGCTTCCCCCCGGACTTCCCCGATGAGGGCAAGGGTATAGGATCGGACCTCATCGATTTCCGCCCCGAATTCGACGAACTCCTTGAAGCCCCGGACATTCGACGGGGAAGAGAGATCCCCCTTCTCCGCAGCCTCGAAAGCCTCTGACAGCCGGGATATCCCCAGCCGCATCCTGCGCACGTACCACAGGAACGCGAGAGACCCTCCCGTGAAGACGAGGGCGAACAGGGCAAGAAGGTGCCGGACCAGGATGCCGCTTACGATCCGGAAGGGGGTCGGGAACCCGAAATGGCCGCTGACAGAAGCGTCCCCGAGGGCCTGCCGGATGTCACGGAACAGGAGATGCCCGGCCAGCACGCCGGCGGCTATGACGACGGCGATGATGAGAATCGCGGCCCCTCCCTGGAACTTCGGGCTGACCAGCTTGTTCCGTCGCCGAAAATGGAAGTGGGGATTTCGCCTCATCGTTTTCCGTGGCACTCCTCGCACAGCAGCACGAACCCCCGAACCGGGTCGGACCTCCTCGCAAAGTAAGTACGGTAGACGGGTTTCGTGCCTGCCGGGGCGCCCGGATTCGCCGCCTTCTGGGCGGCGAACGCCCTGGTCGGGGAGAGGAACGGTCCGTGCGCGTTGTGGCAGGTAAGGCAGAGCATCCTCCCCTGGCTGTCCAGCCGGAGATCCTTCGGAACCGCCATGCGGGAGGCCTCACCCCCGGGACGTACGTTTTGCGGATGGGTTATCCCCAGTTCATCGATCGAGTGGCATCCCAGGCAGAATGCGTCCGCCTCCGGGAGGAACCGGTCCGGTTCCAGCACAGACTTTACGGTAACGTGGCATCGGGGGCATGTCGCGGAATTTTGGAAATATGCGTGGGGTTTGAGCGCGAGATCTTCGGACCCTTCCCCCGATGCCGGGGAAACGGGGAACAGCAAAAGGAGCAGAAGCAGCGCCAGGAGGAGTTTCTCCGTTTTCCTTCCCGCCATCTCCCAGCCCACCTCCCGGCCCGTCATACGGCTCCGACTTCCATTCTTCCCCATTTCCCGGGGGAATCCAACCGGAGACACCCTACAGCACCCGTACGGGCATGATGATCATCGGCAGACCGTGGAACACGAGCTTTCGCTGCGTGAGAAATGCCGTCTGGTTGTGGAGCACCCGGTTGATGAAGCTTTCCTCCTCGAAAACGAGCTGGCCCGCGAAGAACGTGATGTTGGGGAACTCGCCGGCGATCTCCGGCGCCAGGCGGTCAATCACCGTGATGACGTCGGTCCCGACCTCGCTTCTCGCCTCGGCGTAGTAGCCGTGCCCCTTTGCGAACTCGATGTATTTCTGAAGCTGCCTTTCCAGATCCGCCCCGAGATTTTCGATCTCCTCGACCCCCTTGAACGTGCTGGAATCGATCACGCCCGCGGAGAGAAAGACGAAGTTCCGGAACATCCCCGGGAACGACCGGATCACCGAGAAAAAGACGTGCATGCCCATTCCGTTGTAGCCCGAAACCATGATGGCGGCGGTGGGACCGTCCTTCCGCAGAGCCGGCTCCTGCTCGGACGGCACCGTCACGGAAGGAAGCCCCGTCAGCAACTCATCCAGCCTGCGCATGTACCCTTCCACGCTCCTGTAATGTCGCCTGATCAAAAAGGAAATCGCGATGAACGCCCCCGTGATCAGCAGGGTCAGCCATCCCCCTTCCGGGAACTTGATCAGGACCGTGGCGACCAGGATCGAAGCGGTCAGCAGAAACCCGATTCCGTTCATTCCCAGTCCGAACTTCCACTTCTGCTCCCATTTGCGCTCCCTCACCCAATGCACGCACATCCCGAACTGGTCGACGGTGAAGGTGAGGAACACGTTGATCGAGTACATGATGACCAGGTACTTCACGGAGCCGCCGGTGAGGTACAGCATCACGATGGCCATCATGCCCATGAAGTACACCCCGTATTTGGTCACCAGCCGGTCGGAAAGGTGCGCGAACCGGTGGGGCATGTAGGAATCGACCGCCATGCTCGAGAGGACCTGGGGGCCCCCGAGGAACCCCGTCTGGGCCGCGACAAACAAAAGTGTCGCCTCCGTCACCAGTACGAACGCCACGATCACGCTTTTGGTCTGCCCTTCCCACAGGGTCCCGACAACCCCCTCGATCAGGGAGGCATTGAGCGTTTTTCCGGCGACATGCTGCACCCCGTTGAGCATGTACCCCAGGATGATCCCTCCGGCGACGAAAGAGAGCGAGAGCGCCATGTACAAGAGCGCCTTTTTTCCCGTTTTCACGCGGGGTTCCCGAAGCGTCCCCATGGAGTTGCAGACCGCCTCGATTCCCGTGTACGTTCCGGCCCCCATCGAGTAGGCCCGCAGGAGGAGAAGACACACTCCGTAATACCCCAACTCTCCCACGGCGGAGGACATGTCCACCGACACGGTGGCGGCCAAGGAGGGAAGCTCCGGCACGTGTTTCAGGACGGCATAGAGAACGAGCGGAACGTGGCAGATGATGAAGGCCAGGAAAATGGGAGTGAGAACCGTAACCGATTCCTTGATCCCCCGCAGGTTGAGCACGATGAGCGCTATAATGACGAAGGCGATGGTCGAGAACTTGTACGCCTGCCAGCCCAACGGGAGGAAGCTGTATACCGCATCGACCCCTGCCGCCACGGAGATGGTCACGGTCAGGACGTAATCGATGACCAGGGCCGATCCGGAGACCACCCCCGCCTTCTCCCCGAGCAGCTTGGCGGCGAGGATGTACCCTCCCCCGCCCATGGGGAACTTCTCGATGATCCGGGCGTAGCTCCCCGAAATGACGAAGACCGTAATGACCGTGGCGATCGCGATGAAGATCGCCAGGGAGGTATGCTTCCCGAGGGCAAGAAACGCCTCTTCGGGGCCGTAGGCGGAGGAGGAAATCCCGTCCGCTCCGAGGCCGACCCACGCGAAAAAGGCGATCAGCGAGATCCGATGGAAGAGTTTCGGGTCGAAGAGGTCGCGTGGAGCTCCCAGGAGGACCCTCTTGGCGCGCTGGAAAAAAGATGCAAACCCCATATAGGTTAGCGCCACCCCCCGGGCATCGATAAAAGCTAATGATATTCGGCCCGGTTCCCCCCGTCAAACCGTAAAAATAAATTCGGGGGCCGCTGCCCCCGCTAACAATCATGGGGGGCCTTTGTCCCAAAGGCCCCCCGATCCGGTTGGGTTTGACTGACTCCCGACCATCCTTATGGGACAATATCGTTTGGAACCAGGGAAAACTTTAGGGGAAATTCCGCGGGAAATCAGAAATTCATCTCCACCTCGGAGTACGGCATGGGGTACAGCAGCACGACGAGGTTGTGCAGCCGGCCTTTCTGGTCGTTCACGAAGTTCGGATACACCCCCATGCGATCGAATCCCATCTTCTCGAACGCCCCGATGGCGGCCTCCTGCTCCTCGATCGCCTCCGCCCTCAGGTAGCGCAGGGCCGCCTTCTCGCCCAGGTGCCGCATTTCCCGGATCATCGCGGTCCCGAGGCCCCGTTCACGGAAATCCGGCGAGATCTGGATCCGGATCGTTCCGACGCGCTGCTTCCAGCCGGTCCTGTTCCTGTGGAGGGTGGCATCCGCCACCACCTGGTCTCCATCGAGGGCAAGAATGGGGAGCACCGATGCGTAGTCGAGATTTTCCGCCCACCGTTCCACCACTTCCTTTCGGCTGACGTCCTCCCGGAAGACCATCTTGTCCTTCGCAGGGATCCGGCAGAAGAAGTCCCAGAGCCGGTCCGCATCCTCCCGAACCATCGGGCGGAGGGTAAGCTGTGCCCCGTCGCGCAGACGGATCTCCCTGGGGTATCGCTCAAGTGATATCATCGGTTTTCTCCTGACGCATCGGGTTCCATCACCACTCCTCCTTGAACGGCACTTCCACCGCGTCGTACCATTTTGAAAACTCCATGGGGTCGTGAGGGGGCAGGCCCTCCTCGTGAAGGAGATCGTCGATCGCCATGTGGGCGTAAGAAAGGGCGTGGTCCATGAAGCGCAGCGCGTCCGGAGACTCTCCTTCGGGATCCACCGCATAGTACGACTCGATCGCCTTGCCAAGATCCCGCTTCGCGGCGGGGAGATCCTTCGTTTCCAGGACACTGCCGATCGCCTTCAGGTGCCTTTCGATCTGCCGGTACGCCCGCCGGAAGTCGGTTGTCGTGGAGTCCATCTTCCTCCATTTGCCGAAGTAGACCTTGTCGTGGCCCGATCGCAGTGCAGAGTACCCCCGGTCCCTGTAGGGGCACATTTCCTTCCCGTCCGGGCCCTTGATCGCCTCGTGGGAGTCGTAGACAAGTTCCGCTCCGCAGGCAGGGCAGGTCATCCGGGAAAGAGGCATAGCAAAATTATAGCCCAACCGCCCCGGAACGTTGTACAACGCTAACAGGAATGCTCAGCAATTCAGAAAAAAGGAAGAGGAACCCCATGGGAATGATGATCGCCGGACGGCCGGTTGGTCCTCCGTCGATCCCTCGATTTCTGCTACAGTTGACCAGGCACCAAGCAAGAGATCGCTGATGAGCGCGAATGGATATCTCGATGGACCCGGCCGAATTGCAAGTAATCGCTCCCTGTCTGGGCAAGCGTTTTTCCGGGATCAATGCGAGCATGATTGCCGTAATGCCCGAGCTGACCAGACACATTCGGATTGCCGCAATGGGGTTTCATATCCCGGAAGGCATTCCACGGATTCGTTTCCGTCAGTTCTGGCGGCATTGCCGCCGTGGTCCATGGAGGATCTGGCACGCACGCCGTAATATCGATATGCTGGCCGGTCTCGTTCTGCGACACCTGCTGCGGTTCAAGCTGATTCTCGTGTTCACCTCTGCCGCCCAGCGACGTCACAGCTGGATCACACGATTCTACTATCGGCATATGGACGGACTGATCGCCACTACGTCAAAAGCGGCCTCGTTTCTGTACAGGGAAGCCGTGGTCGTACGGCATGGTGTCGATGCAACCGTTTTTTTTCCGCCCGAGGACCGTGCCGCTGCATGGGCAAAGCGCGGTCTGCCTGGTCGCCAAGGCATCGGGGTATTTGGACGAATCCGTCCCCGGAAGGGAACGGAAGAATTCGTACAAGCCATCATCCAGGTATTGCCCAGGCGTCCGGAGTGGACGGTGGTCGTTGTGGGCCAGACAACGGAGGAGTTTCGGCCGTTCGAGCTGCGACTTCGTGGAATGCTGAAAGAAGCAGGCCTGGAACACCGCGTCCATTTTACGGGATTCCTGAAGGATTCCGCGGAAATTCCGGCATGGTACCGGTCGCTCCGTGTCGTCGTGTGCCCGAGTCGCGTGGAGGGCTTTGGACTCTCCTGTCTGGAGGCGATGGCTTCCGGGTGTCCGGTCGTGGCCACAAGCACCGGCGCCTGGCCGGAAGTGATCACGGAAGGCCAGGATGGGTACGTGGTTCCCTGCCGGGACGTCAACGCGCTGGCGGATGCGATCCTGAGAATCACCGAGGATCCGCCGCGCATCAGCGAAATGGGACAGCGGGCAAAGGAGAAGATTTCGTCCCATTATCGGATCGAGGACGAAGCAAGAGGCATATTCGACGTGTACTGGCGGCTCCTGGACGGGTACGAGAGAAAGACCTGATGGAACGGGACGCCGTGTGCATCCGTTCGCCCTCTCCGCACCGTCCCCAGGTACATTCGGGGAAGGGGAAGGGGCGGACCGGCTTCCTGTCATGAAAAACTGGCCGCGATTTTTCCTCCAATTCCGGAAAGACCTCAAGCTGTGGCTCTTTTGCGTCCTCTTCCTTTCCCTTTTCCGGATTGCGCTCATCCTTCTGTTCCGGGAACGGATGGGCAATGACGCGCAGATAGGGGATGTTCTCGCCGCAGCGGCCTACGGGATGCGGTACGACTCCATGGTGGCCAGCTATACGGTGCTTCTTCCCTTTCTGTTGAGCCTATGCTGTCTTTTCCTCGATGTGCAAACGCTGGCGGCCCGTGTCCGAACCACGATGGGGACGCTGTTTTTGATCTTCTCCTCCATCCTGTTCGTGGTGACGATCGGATATTTCCGGGAGTTCAACGACCAGTTCAACCACTTCCTTTTCGAATTTCTGTATGACGACACCACGGCCATTCTGGTGACCATCTGGAAGGAATACCATCCTCTTCGGAATATCTCCGTGATGGCGATCCTGCTTGCTCCCGTGTTCATCATCAAGAAACAGTTCATCGACAGGGGTGCGGTGCCCGAAGAAACCGTTCTGCGATCCCAAATCCCTCCTTCCCTACGGATCGCCATCACCCTGTTGGCGCTTCTGCTCTTCATCTGCGGCATCCGGGGTTCCTTCGGGCACCGTCCCGCCCAGCGCAAGGATTCCGGGGTGACGAAAGACGAATTCCTCAACAAGACGATCCTGAATCCCCATATATCGTTGCGCTATGCCATCAAAGACCACCGGGAACTTGCCGACACGAAGGGGCTTGCCACCTTCCTTCCCGACGGGGACGTAGGAGCCGCCGCCGGGTATCTATTCGAGCGGGACGGATCGCTTCCGGACCTTGACCTCTATATGCGGAAGACCGCCAGGGGAACCGTCAACGGGCCGGCGAGGCAGATCTTCCTGATCGTCATGGAAAGCTACGACGCCTGGCCCCTGATGGAGAAATACCGGTCCCTGAAACTTTCGGGGGGGCTTGCCGATCTGGCCGCTCGGGGTCTGTCCGTCAAAAGTTTTCTTTCCGCTTCCTCGGGGACGATGACTTCCCTGGCACCGATCATCACCACCCTTGCCGACGCGGGGGTGCACACGAACTTCCAAAAGAGCGCGAGGAAGCCTTACCGTTCCTCGGTCCCTGAGACGTTCAACCGCCTCGGATACAAAACCCGGTTCTTCTACGGGGGAAAAATCAAATGGCAAAGGATCGACGAATTCACGAAGGCCCAGGGGTTCCGTGAGATCTACGGCGGCTCCCACATGGGCGGAGTATTTTCCGGAAACGAGTGGGGAATAGATGACGAGTACCTGTTCGACTTCGTGGCGAAAACGGTGACGGACGGCGAGAAAAGCTTCAACTTCATCCTGACCACGAGCTACCACCCCCCGTACGACATCGATGTCCATGCCAGGGGGTATCCCGTGCGGGAAGTACCGGAGGACCTGAAAGATCTGTTCGATGTGGACACCATCGACCTGAAAACCCTCGGGCATCTCTGGTATGCGGACAAGGCGATGGCCGATTTCGTCCGGGTCATGGAAGGGAAGCTGACGGCTCCCCTGTTCGCCGTGACCGGCGATCATTACGGGAGGAAATTCATCAACGCAAGACCGGATTTTTTCGAACACTCAGCCGTACCGTTCGTTTTGTACGGGAAAGAGGTCCTGAAGGGGATCTCGCTCCCCGATGGGGTGGCCGGTTCCCACATCGACATCGGACCAACCCTGGTCGAGCTTGCGGCTCCCAAAGGCTTTCCCTACTACTCCCTGGGTCATAATCTTCTCGAACAACGGAAACCGTTTCTGGGCGTCGGGAGGGGAAAGGTCATCGGGGCCGACTTTATCGCGGATGTCGCTTTGGCCCGCACCGTGTACCCCGTATCCGGGACCGGGAAGCCCGGGAATCTTCCCCCGATTGAGGAACTGACGAAGCTTCACAACGCGGTCCACGGCGTGTCGTGGTGGATCATTCGAAATGGCTCCGCATTGCCCGGCAAGAATTGAGACCGAAGCCAATTCGTTTCCTCTGGCGGCAATTCTTTCGGATAAGGAGGTCCCCATGAGCACGGTGAACGTCGAAAGACAGGGGGGCGTGGCGACAATGACGATGAACCGCCCCGACCGGATGAACGCGTACGATTTCGAGATGGGGAAGGAGCTGCTGGGCGCCGTTTCGTCCCTGGGCGCCGACCCGGCCGTCCGCTGCATCGTGCTTACCGGGTCCGGGAGGGCCTTCTCGGCAGGCGGCGACGTCGCCATGATGGGATCCTTTCGGACAGAGGCCGCAGAGCACTTCCTGGAGCTCATGATCGGGCTGCACGCCTTCATCGCCTCTCTTCGGCGCTGCCCCAAACCCGTCCTCTCCGCGGTCAACGGAGCCGCGGCGGGGGCCGGGTTCGCCATGGCGCTGGCCGGCGACCTCGTGGTCGCCGCGGCGTCGGCCCGCTTCACGCTCGCCTACCAGAACATCGGGCTTTCCCCGGACGGCGGGGCCACCTTTTTCCTCGCCCGGGCCGTCGGGACCCACCGGGCGATGGAACTCACCTTGACCGGCAGGACGCTCACCGCGGACGAGGCGGCCGGGTGGGGGATCGTCCAGCGCGTCTTCCCCGACGACTCGTTCGAAGCCGGGACGGCGGAACTTGCAACGCGCATCGCCTCCGGTCCCACCCTCGCCTATGCAAGGGCGAAGGAGCTGTACAACCGGGCACTGTGCCAGCCGCTGGAGACGCAGCTCGAGGACGAGCGCCAGCGCATCGCCGCGTCCGCCCGGACCGGGGACTTCCGCGAGGGGGTCCGGGCGTTTATCGAGAAGAGGCCGCCCGCCTTCCGGGGGGAGTAGCGCAAGCGTCCTGGCAGACGCCCTTTCCCGCTCCCCTTGACCTGCCCATATGGGTATGTCAACATACCCATATGGGCAGACCGTTAACCGCCAGGCAACGCAGGGTGCTTACGTTCCTGCGGGAGTTCACCCTCTCCCACTCCTTTGCCCCCACCGCGAGGGAAGTGGCGGACCGCTTCGGGATCGCCGAGAAAAACGCCTTCTATTACATGGAGTTGCTTGGTCGCAAGGGATACATCCGCCGCCACCGGAAATCCCCCCGCCGGATCGAGTTTCTCGGGGAAGCGGCGCTTCCTGTCCCCCTGCGCGTCCCGGTGCTGGGACGGGTGCCCGCCGGAAGCCCCCGGGAGGCGATCGAACTCGCCGAGGAGGAGCTCCTCCTGGATCCGTCCCTGGCCGGAGAGGGGGAGATCTTCTCCCTCCGCGTAAAGGGGGACAGCATGGAGGGGGCACACATCTGCGAGGGGGACTACGTCCTCGTCCGGGCGCAGGAGACCGCCGAAGACGGGGAGATCGTGGTCGCCGTCGTCGACGGGGAGGCCACGGTCAAGCGGATCCGCCAACGGAACGGAGGAATCCGTCTCGAGCCCGCCAACCCCGCCTACCCGCCCGTCGATGTGCCGGAAGACGCCCTGTCCTTCCGGATCGCGGGGAAAGTCGTCGGCGTTTTCCGGAAACTCTAGGACTCGGGGGGAGGCCACCTTGAACGATCGCGCACGCCATGCGGCATCCGTATCCTCCCTCGCCGCGGACATCGAGCGCGTCTCCGCCCTCTGCCTGCACCCCGCGCCGGGGAAGCTCGCCGGCTTCTTCGGGACGGGCGCCCACCGGCTGGCGCTGCGCGCGTTGGCCCGCCCCCTCGTAGCCGGGGAGCCCGTGGTGGCGGTGGACGGCGGGAACCGGTTCGATCCGTACGAGATCGGCAAGGCGGAGAGGGCGCTTGGGGAAAGCGGCAGGGTGGCGCTCTCCCGCATCCTCGTCTCCCGCGCCTTCACGTGCCACCAGATGGAGGCGCTCCTGTCGCGGCGGCTTGGCCCCGCACTCGACCGCGCGGAGGCAAGGATCGCAGTCGTCTTCGGCCTGCCGGAGACGTTCACCGACGCCGACGTTCCCTTCGCGGAGGCGTGCCGGGTCTTCCGGAGCTGCCTTTCGGCGCTTCAGCGGCTGGCAGCCGGCGGCATACGAGTGGTGCTGGTCGGGGAAGGCGACGCCGGGGAGGTCCCCGCGGAGGAGACCCCCACCCTCGTCGCCTCCCCCTTCACAGCGGCACTCGCCGCTTCGAGGGACAAGTCGAGGGGAGGGGCTCGCTTCGTCCCTCGCCGCAACCTTCCCGGCGGTGCAGCCGCTGCGCCGCCGCGGAAACCGGCCGCCCCGCGGAGCGGCGACCGGAGCGGCTTCTTCCGGCACCTCGTCCGAATCGCCGACCCGTGCCTCCTGTTACGCCGGGAGGATGACGGATGGAGAGCAACGCTCCAGGCAAAAGGCGAGGCGTAAATGGGCCGCACGGTGCTCCCCTTCACCCAGGAGCTGTACCGCGAGGAGGCGTCGTGGAAGGCGTTCCGGCGCGCGCTGCGCCGGGAGGACCGGGAACTGTTCGACGAGCTGTTCGCCGCGGCAAGGTACCACACCGCCGCCTGCACCTGCGCGGGGCGCGCCGTCCCGTTCGAGGCGATCCTGATGAGCATCCTCCTCGAGGAGCGCCGGGCGGTGCGGGAGCTGTCGGCCCGGCTCGCCGCGCTCGCGGAGCGGATCGAGACCCTCGATGAAAAGTTTTAAGAACGTCCCTGTGCTTTTGAGGGGGTGGGTGCTCGACCTCCTCCCCGCGCGAGACGGGGTGGAAGTATGGCTCCGGACGCCCGCGGGCGACACCGTGACCCTGTTCGCCCCCTTCCGGCCCTCCTTCGCGGTGGCAGGCCGGGGCGTGCGGGAGACCGCGGTCCGGGCCGCCGCCAGGCGCTGGGGATGCGACGTCCGGAAAGGCGAGGGGATCGAGTTCTTCTCCGGGAGGACGGTCCCGGCATGGACGTTCGCCGTCTCCGCACCTCCCCTTCTCCGGGCAACCGTGCGGAAAGCGGAAAGCGCGTTCGGGCCGGAGGCGCTCGCAAACGCCGACATCGCCCCGGAGCAGCAGTTCGCCCATGCCACCGGGCTCTTCCCGTTCTCCTTCGCCGAGGTGGAGTGCGCCGAGGACGGGAAGATCCTCTCCGCACGGGTCCTTGACTCGCCGTGGGACGTCGACACGCCGCTCCCGCCGCTTTCCCAGGCGTTGCTGCGAGCGGAAGGGACGGGGCACCCTGCACACGGAGGGACGCGGCCGCTCGCCTTTTCGGCCGACGGCACAACCCACGTCCTCTGCTGGGAGGACGGCGCGCAATTCCTACGGACGTTTCTGCGGCTCCTCGACGCGGCGGACCCCGACCTCCTGGTGACCGAATACGGCGACGACGACCTCCTGCCGCGGATGTTCGCCTTAGCCGCCAGGCTCGGCGTGCCACTTCCCCTCGGGCGCACCCCCCGCCCCCCGGGCGAGGTGGCCGGGAACCGGCCACGCCACGCGCGGGAGGGGAAGGGGCCGGAAGGAGGCGGCGTCCGGCGCGCCCGCGAGCGGTCGTATTTCTCGTACGGCCGGGTGGTCTTCCGCGCCGCGGCGCACACCCTCTCCGGCCGGTGGCACGTGGACGCCCGCAACTCGTTTCTCTTCGGGGAGACCGGCCTCCCGGGTCTGATCGAACTTTGCCGTCTCTCCGGCCTGCCCCTGCAGCGCATGGCCCGCTCGTCGCCGGGGACCGCCATCTCGGCGATGCAGGTCGCGGCCGCGCTCTCGCGGGGAATCCTCGTCCCCTACAAGAAGCGGGAGCCGGAAGGCTTCAAGACGGGGGACGGGCTCGTCGCGACCGACAAGGGGGGGCTCACCTACCTCCCCCGGCCCGGCCTGCACGAGAACGTGGGCGAGCTCGACTTCGCCTCGATGTACCCGTCCCTCATGGACCGGTACAACATCTCCCCGGAGACGATCAACTGCCGCTGCTGCGCTCCACCGGGGGGACGGGCGCAGTCCCGCCGGAGCGGAACAACCGTCCCGGCAGGAAACCAGGCGCCCGGGTATCGGGAAGAGACGACGGAGAGGAAGATCGGCGCCGCGGGGGCGGACGTCACGGGCCTTCCCGTCCCCGGGATCGGTTTCCACACGTGCGTCCGGCGGAGAGGGCTCATCCCCCGGGTCCTCGCTCCCGTTCTCGCGAAACGGCGGCTTCTCAAGGAGCACCAGAAGACGGCCGCCACCCCCGGGGAGCGTGACGTCTTCCGGAAGCGGCAGACGGCGCTCAAGTGGATCCTCGTCGTCTGCTTCGGGTTCCTCGGATACAAGAACGCCCGGTTCGGCCGGATCGAGGCGCACGAGGCGGTCACCGCCTGGGGGCGGGAGAAGCTCCTCTGCGCCAAGGAGATCGCCGAGCGCGAGGGATTTTTCTTCCTGCACGGCCTGACCGATGCCGTCTGGGTCACGCGCGACGGCGCGACGCAAGGAGAGTACCGCCGGCTGGCGGAGACCGTCACCGCCGAAACGGGGATGCCGATCGCGCTTACGGGGGTCTACCGGTGGCTTGCTTTCCTCCCCTCGAAGCGAAACCCCTCCGTCGCCGTCCCGAACCGGTTCGTCGGGGCGTTCGCGGGCGGGGAGGTCAAAGCGCGGGGGATCGCGATGCGCCGATCCGACGCCCCGCCGTTCGTCGCCTCCCTCCAGCGGCGACTTCTTGCGGCGATGGCTGCGGCGGCGGACCTTCGCGCCCTGCGCGCGATGCTGCCGGCCCTGCGGGAGACCGTGGAAGCCGCCGTGGCCGAACTTCGCGAGGGACGCGTCCCTCCGGAGGCGCTGGCCGTCGCGCGGCGCCTGTCCAAGGCGCCCGAACGATACGTTGCCCGCACCGCAGCCGCGGAGGTCACCCGCGAGCTGTGCGGCCGCGGCGTGACCCTTCGCCCCGGCTCGAAGATCCGCTACCTGCTGACGGACGGAGGGGGCAGGCCCCCCGGGCGGGGGAATGCCGGGGCCGGGCGAGCCGCCGAGGGTGCGGCAAGACAGCACGGCCGGGCGATGGGCTTTCTGGACGGCAGCGAGTCTCCGGATCTTTCCCGGTACGAGGAGATGCTGCGGGAGGCAGCGGAGGAGGTGCTGGGGCCTATCGAAACGATTTTCCCAACGGAATGAAGGTGCACCGCCCCGCCCGCAAAGCCGCCCCCGTTAAAGGCTGTCGGGGAATCGAACATTTGAAACCCCGTAGTCGGCAAGCTTCTGCACAACGATCTTCTGCTCCAGGAACTTCTGGACCCTTTCGATGTTCGCGTCGCGTACCGCCATGCCGTCTGTCGTGTGAGACGCGATAACATCTGCCAGTACCTCTTTTTCGAGAAAAAATCCTCGCGGCGTGCACGTCCTCCCGCCGGTTCTTTATCGTTACGCGAAAGGCTTCACCAGTTCCAGAAGCCGCGCTTCCATCTCGCGGGTATCGTAAAGCTCGACACATCGCTCCCTGGCCCTATGGCCCTTTTGCCTTGCCTCCTCGGGGTGATGGAGCACGTGGTCGATGGCGCGGGCGAGCCCATCCACGTTCCCCGGCTCGACGAGGTAACCACAGTCTCCCAGAACTTCGGGAATATCCGACACGCGGGTGGAGATGATGGGCTTCGCCATCGCCATGGCGTCAAATATTTTCGCGGGCATCTGCCCCACCGTGTCGCTGGTTCGACGTTGCGGGATGGCCATCACATCCGCCGCCGCAAGGTACTTTGGAAGCTCATCGAAAGGAACCTTCGAGAGCGCCGTCAGCCTCCCCGCCAGCGCCTTCGGGCGGCCGGCCAAGAATTGCCCGGGGTCGTCCAGGCCGACGACCACCAGATGAACCCCGGGGTCCTGAACCTTCAGCACGGCAGCCAGGAGATCCTCCACGCCCTTGTGGCCTCTCGGTGTGCCGAGGAACATCACCACTTTTTTATCCTCCAACCCCAACCGCTTGCGGATTTCCTGTCCATCATGCCGGGCCGGGTCGAGAAGGCGGGTGTCCCGGCAGTGCGGGATCAGCGTTCCGGAAAAACGGTCCTGCAAAAAGCGGTTGCTCACGGTGATTCCGTCGGCCCGGCTCACCAGGCGCTCCATCAGCCAGGTGTAAGGCAGGCCGTTGGGATTGGATAGGTTGAGAAAACGGCCCACCTTGCCCCAGAACCCGGTGTGATAGTAGAAACCCAGCTCCCAGTCGTCGATATCGACCAGCAGTGGAACCCCCGATTCCCTCTTTTTCAACACCCCCACGCCGAAACTGGTGGGGCGCAGCTTGCACGCGAACAGAAGATCGGTCTGGATGGAGCGCACCATCTCCCGCACCGTGCAGGCAAACCGGGGCAACCGCCGCCAGGGAAACGGTCTCACCGCCAGGTCCAGATCCTTGAGAGGAAACCACAACGCTTTCCCCTTCATGGGGCCGACGAGTTCCACTTCGTGGTGGCGGGCCAGACCGCTTGCGAGCAGGGCCGCCCGGCCAAGGGAATTATCTGAAAGGTCAAAGCATAAAAAGGTGATCTTCAATAAGGGGTCCCTTTAAATAAGCCCTTCGTGGAAACGTGTGGGTAATTTCTCGCTCATGTTTCCTGAAAAATGCTAATTTTATATAAGGTTACTAGACTTTCACCTCTTCGAAAACTTGGCGAGATTTCCACGTGTGGAACCTCACGCCCCCCGCGCAGTAAACCGGCTCCCTGGATCGTGTCCCGTCCCATCAGCGAGAGGGGTTTTCGGCGATCTCTATCGCCCGGGATCCTTACGAGCATATCGAAAATGCCCCCTATTTACCCACTCGATTACGCGATGAGCCAGAATATTAGGCAAATTTCTGTTTTGTTTTCCGACCGAGCACTCTTACGTTTATCTTGAAAGTCGTAATAGATTGAGTCTGGCCGGAGTCACGCCGTGGTTTAATCCTCCTTCTTTCGCCGCCAGGCCTCCGAAAGCACGGCAAGAGTCTCCCGAAGGTTTCGTTCCTTCGGCATCGACTCCGCGGTCTTCCGCGCTGCTTTCCCCATATCCTGCCGCCGGTCCTTGTCCAGCAATTTCTCCATCCTGTCCGAAAGGGAAACCGGATCGAACGGATCCTCCAAGATGTATCCCGACTCCCCCTCCCTCAACACTTCCGACGCCCCGCACACTCGAGTGGTAACGACCGGCAATCCGTATGCCATCGCCTCCAGACAAACGATGCCGAAGGGTTCGTAGATGGTGGGAAACAGGAATGCATCAGCCCCCAGGTAGAAGTCTCCCGCGCCGGAGACGGGCCCGGCGAAGAGAATACGGCCGTCCGCACCGCCCCGGACAGCCCTTCGGAGATACGGCCGCGCATTTCCTTTCCCGACAACGATCACGCGAAACGGAATCCCTTTTGTGGCCAGCAGAATCGCCGCATCGAGAAGGACTCCTACCCCTTTTCGGCGAAACCCCGACCCTACGAAGAGAAATACGGGCTCCTCCTTTCCGATTCCGAAACGGGATTGCAATTGAGCCCGTGCCTGGCATCTCCCCTCTTCGAGATCCCCTGGAAGACGAACACCGTGATACACAACCGAAATCCTTTCAGGCGCCATCCCGAAACGTCGGATAATTTCCTCCTTCCCCCGCGCGGAGATCGAGATGACCGATTTCAGGATTTCGGATGCAAAGAGCGATTTCTCCAGATACAGGTAGGCAAGATTCAGGGGACGCAGGAAGTCGAGGGGCCACGTCACCGGACGGAGAGGTCTCTTCCTCCGCAGCCACTCCGCGTGACACCCGTCCCCGGCCCGGTAGACATCCGCACCGGGAATCCGTTCCAGGGAGAACAGGAGCCAGTCAGGATTTTTTCTCCCCCATTTCCTGACGGCACGGGCAAAGAGGAGAGGCCGAAGCCATTTTGGGCTCCAGGGAACCGGAACCATCACCCAGATCCCCGCGCTCGCCTTCCCGCCTTCCCAGTGCGAAGACAAAAGCAGGACCTGCGCCCCCTCGGACAGGAGTGCGGACGCCAGTTCATCGAGATACCGTTCCGCTCCCCCATGGAAAGAATAACGATATCGGACAAGGGCGACTCGCAATTCCCCCGCAGGAAGTAAGGGATTATTCGCCATGGCCCCCGGATGCGGGATTATCCCTCCTTCTGAGCACCTTGATATACTCGTCGGCGTACGCACGGATGGAATACTGGCGCTCCACATCCTTCCGTCCATTCTCCCCCAGTTCCCTCGCAAGCGAATGGGATGAAAGAAGAATCTCCAGTTTTTCCGCCCACTCCTCGGCTGTTTTCGCAAAATAGCCGTTCCTGCCTTCCTGAACGATGTCGAGATTCAGGCCGACAGGGGAGGCAACAACCGGAATCCCCGACGCGAGATACTGGATCAGCTTGTAGCCGCACTTTCCCCAAGCCCAGAGGTTGTCGGGAAGAGGCATGATCCCCACGTCGAAGGAGGCGATGTCACACGGTTCATCCTCCAGACGCCAAGACTTCCGATCGACCGTAATTCCCGGATCGAAGGGGAATCGTTCCGATACAATCTTCACTCGAAGGCCCGGGATTTTCCTGGCAAGAGATTGAAATACCTGCCTCAGCGGGTCGAGATACTTCTGGTTCTGCGCCACTCCAAGCCAGCCTATTACGGGATTTTTCCTCAGGGGGCGACCCTCCCCGGAAAATACCCGATACCGGTCCGGGTCGACGGGAGTGGGGAGAACGGTGACTTCGCATCCGGCGTCCCGTGCGAACCTCGCAAGATAGTTATTCCCCGCCACTACAGACTGCGCATGTCGGACGGTGCGAATAAATTTCCGAAAATGCTTCCCGGAAAGAACCAGTCCGTGCTCGATCTCGTGAAACATCACAGCGTCGTCGAAATCGAAAACGATTCGCGGATTCGCCCGCGAGAGTTGATAAAGATCCCATGGGTTCAGGGAGGTCTTTTTCTGGAGAATCACCACATCAAAGGTTCGTGTCTCCCGAAGCACCCCCCACCTCCCGATAGGTCCGGAGGGGATCTCGAGGATGCGGCATTCGATCCCTTCCCGTTCCCAGAGCCGGGCAGGTTCCCGGAACCGGAGCCGGGTGCTCGGAAGCTCCCGGCCAGCAACGAGAATGCAAACCTTCATGGCGCACCGCCTCCGCCCGAAAGCTCGCGATACAGAGAAAGTACTCGCTCCTCGTACGATTCCCAGGAAAACTCGTTGATGCGCTCCCGTGCGGAAACACCCATCGCGCGGACCATGTCCGGGTTCCCGCACAGGAGGAGAAGCTTGTCGCGGATCGACCAAGGATCTCGGGCCGGAACGATAAAACCGTCCACCCCATCCCGCACCACCGAACCCGCGTTTCGGGTAGTCACTACCGGAAGGCCCGCAGCCATCGCCTCGTAGGTCGTCTTGGCGCTGCCCTCCACAAGGCTGGGCAGCACGAATACGGTGGCCTCCGTAAAGAACTTGGCGGCCCCTTCCTTCATATGCCCGAAGAACCGGATTCCGGGACGATCCCGGTATCGGCCCAGGTGGGGCAACAGCTCTTCGTGGATCTGCCCTACGACCCAAAGTTCCGCGCCAGGGATGGCTGCTTCCTCCCATGCGCGGGCCAGGTCGAGGAACCCCTTCCTGACGCAGACCATCCCCACGTACAGAACACGGAAAGGCCCCCTCTCTTCCTCGGATGCGGAAACGAATTCCTCCAAGGAAACTCCTCTAGGCAGAACCATCAATTTTTCCCCGGGGAACCCCTCGGAAAGGAACGACTCCCTCCCAAATTCCGACTGCACGATGACTCTGTCCGCAAGATCGAACTCTTCCAGCGAAACCACTTCGTCCCGGTAACCGGCGTTGATTTTCCTCAGCCAATCATGTCCATCTGCACGGGGGAAGGGGATCCCCCAACGCTCGTACTCTTCCTGTAAAAGCCGCCGTGTGGCGACAGGATGCGGTGCCGGTCGTTCAACAATGGTCCTGGCCCCGACCATCCGCGCCTCCTTCAGGGAATTGCGGCATTCCGTGGTCCAACCATGAAAAATCGAGCAACCCCGTCTACGAATGTATCTCGACGCCGCCCCGTCGAGGGTCATTCGTTTTAGCGTGTAGTAGTACCGGGCCTTGAGAAAAGAGAGAGGCTTTGCAGGCTGTAACCGAACATGGCGCACCAGTTTCCGGGGTATCTCCGTCTGCCGATTCCCGTAACAGATCACCGCATCGAGCATCCCGCCCCGGTAGGCCGCCCGTGCTGTGTGGAACAGCACATTGGCGATTCCTATCCCTCCGATCCGTGAAAAACAGGAGATTACTACTCCCATTGCACCTCTACGTCCCTCCGCACTGCCCCGACGATTTCGAATGTTCTGGCGCATCGAAAGAATTCATCCCATCTACCGACACTGCCTCCTTTGCTTCGAGAAAGTCCAGGTCCGCATCTTCGCCTTCCCTATTACGAGCAACGATCCCGGCCCTCGGCAAACCGATGTGCCGGTTCTCATCCTCATCATGCACC
>Ga0307378_10004977_pt1 | contig 18692 bp, 11 predicted proteins | sample UN1MG_FD_202238 | JGI IMG/M metagenome (GOLD analysis project Ga0307378, IMG submission 202238) | Soil microbial communities from Risofladan, Vaasa, Finland - UN-1 | ecosystem: Environmental > Terrestrial > Soil > Coastal area > Acid sulfate soil | place: Finland: Risofladan, Vaasa | collected... | reverse complement strand
GGGTTGGTCCTGGTGGGCTGAAGAGGGCGAGGCAATGTACGGGAATCTTGTACGAACTCCTCCCTCCTCTGGCCCCAGCGATGAGTGATGGTTATTGCTCTTCGCATCGCCAATGTGAAAGCATAGGGGAAAGTGTAGCGGCGACAGGCTGCTTTTCTGCTTCCCTCTGAGCGCGGGGTTGTCCTCTCGGTCGCCGGCTCGCGCATGCGGCTGGCGATTTGCCGCCGGTGTCTGGGCCAGCGTATGCCGGGGGAACCTCTGAGCTGGGTGCCATGCTTCTGCTTGCAGAAGCATGCTTCTGGCAGACGACGCCAGAAGCATGGGACCCGGCCGTCAATGCAGTTTGTTTGCCGCCGCTGCCATTGAGCGGGGCATCTGTTGCCCCCGCAAGGCCCGGGGCCTATAATGCGATCGAAAGGGGCGGCACATGCCACCCGTGGGCGGACATTGCAACATCCACGAATACGTCGGGCGCAATCGACGGTGCGCCCCCGCGGCAGGCCGACTAAGCATGCGCAGAAGAAGTGGCCTGTCACCTTTGTCCCGCGGGGCATAAAGGGCATAAAGGGGACAGGCTACTTTTCTGTTGACGGCCGACGGTGTGTGGCGGTAGTGGCGGTATAGGGGGCGGTATAGGGGACAGGCGGCGGTATAGGGGACAGGCTGCTTTTTTATTGACGGGCAACGGCGGGCGGTATAGGGGACAGGCTGCTTTTTTATTGACGGGCGACGGTGGGGGCGGTAGTGTGGTCGTCATGCCACGGATAGCGAGAGCAATGATGGGCGGCGTGTGCAGCCACATCACAGCGCGGGGCAACGGGCGGATGAAGGTCTTCCACGACGAGGACGACTACGCGGCGTTTGTGGACCTGCTGGGCGAGGCGTGCGGCCGCGTGCCCATGCGCGTGGTGGGCTGCTGCCTGATGCCGAACCATGTTCACCTGATCTGCTGGCCGCGAGCGGAGGGCGATCTCTCCAGGTGGATGCAATGGCTGATGACCTCGCACGTACGGCGGCACCATCGACGGCACGGCACGAGCGGGCACGTCTGGCAGGGCCGGTACAAGTCGTTCCCGATCCAGCGGCGGCGAGTGCGGCGGGACCAGCGGGTCGCGGGCGCGCTGGAACTCGGCGACCCGGTGTTGGAGGTGCTGCGATACGTGGAGCGCAATCCCTTGCGCGCGGGTCTGGTGGATCGGGCGGAGGCGTGGCCATGGTCGTCGCTTCGTTGGTGGAGGGCGCCGTCGGCGGCCCCGGCATGGTGGCGGGAGGCCATCGCTCGTCCGCGGGGCTGGTTGCGGATCGTCAACCGGCCTCAGAGCGATGAGGAGCTGGCCGCGCTGCGACGATCAGTGATTCGAGGCCGTCCGTACGGCGCGGAGGCGTGGGTTCGGCGGATCGCCGCCGCATGGGGATTGGAATCGACGCTCCGCCCCCGTGGCCGCCCAAGAAAGGATCAAGAGAAAAAGTAGCCTGTCCCCCTATACGCCGCCCTATACGCCGCGGTGAATCGCGGCCCTTCGGGCCGCAAGACGCATGACAGGCTCAACCCGCGCAGAACGTCGAGTCGTCCAGGAAGCCGGCAACAGATGAAGGAGCAGCACAGATGGACGCGATGGATGCGATTCTCGGCCGCCGCAGCATACGCGAGTACACCGCCCGGAAGATCGACCCGCCGCTGATCGAGAAGCTGCTGAGGGCGGCGATGGCGGCCCCGTCGGCCGGCAACCAGCAGCCGTGGCGATTCGTGGTCATCGACGACCGCGCGGTCCTGGACGCGATTCCGAAGCTCCATCCCTACGCCGAGATGCTGAAGGCGGCGCCGCTGGCCGTCGCCGTCTGCGGCCAGGTAGCCGGCCTCAAACACCCGGATTACTGGGTGCAGGATTGCGCCGCGGCCACGCAGAACCTGCTGGTGGCCGCCCACGCCCTGGGGCTGGGGGCGGTGTGGCTGGGCGTGTACCCGGACAAGCCGCGCGTGGAGGCGATAGCCAAGCTGCTCGGCCTGCCCAAGGGGGTCGTCTGCCACAACGTGGTGGCCGTCGGCCACCCCGCCGAGAGCAAGCCACCCGGCAACCGATTCGACCCGGCGCACGTTCACCACAACCGATGGGGAAACAGACCCGGCCGATGATCCTGGCCGAGCGAGTGCTGCTTGCTCAGCGCCCCATCGCCAGGCTGCCGCCGTCCACGGGCAGGATCGCGCCGGTGATGAATGAGGCCTCGTCGGAGGCCAGGAACGCGACGGCGGCCGCCACCTCTTCCGCCTTTCCCAGCCTACCGACCGGATGGCGCGCCGTCACCGCCTGGCGGACTCCCGGCGTGTTGAGCCATTTCTCAACCAGCGGCGTCTCGATCACGCCAGGACAGATGCAGTTGACGCGGATGTCTTCTTTGGCGTGGGCGACGGCCATGTGACGCGTGAGGTTGACCACGCCGCCCTTGGCCGTAGTGAAGGCCGCCCCGCCCCAGTCGCCGCGCAGGCCGCCGAATGCCTTAACGGTCTCGGAAGCCATCTTCTGGCACTGCTTGGCGTCTGTCACGTCGGCGCGGATGAACAACGCGCGGCCGCCGGCTGACTCGATTTGGCGACGGGTCCTCTCGCCCGTCTCGGCATTGACGTCCGCGACGGCCACCGCGGCACCCTCGGCGGCCATGCGCACGGCCGTAGCGCGGCCGATTCCCGATGCGCCGCCGGTGATCAGCACAACCCGTCCGGCGAATCGTCCTGGCGTGTCCATCCCCCCCCGGTTATGTCATTCCGCGGCCTGTTTGACAACCCTCTCCCACGCTTGGACGGCCTTGACTCTCACTTCTTCTGGACCAGAAAATGGGGGCAGGTCACCTTGCCGATCATTCGGCGGTCTTGAAGCGGATCTTCCTCACGGCCTCAAGAGGGGTTCCGGCTTTGTCTCTTACGCCCTTGGTGACGGAAACCTCATACTGCCTGTCCTTCGCCAATGGCTGATCAGGAACAAAAGAGAACTTCGTGCCGCCATGCGACACCTTCCACGATCCCTTTACTTCCTGGCTATCCGCCAGGTTCACAACCTTGATGCCCTCTCCGGCCAGTATGGTCTTCTCATCAATCACCGGTGCGAACTGAACCCAGATCTTGGCCGAAGGGCTCACGCCTTCGGCGCCGTCGCGGGGCGTTGCGATCAGAACAACGGGCGGAAGCTTGTCCTCGACCTTGAGATACCGGTCGAAGAAATCGTTGACGAGCTGGTACCGGTCGACGCCCAACCTCTTGTCGTACCCGAAGGAGAGCGAATGCCCCAGCCCCTCCATGAAGAGGTTGACGTGGTTCACGTCCAGCGCCTCCAGCGCCTTGAGGAACCCCGGGTTTCCGTCCTTCGTGATGACATCGCGGTCGTTCTCGCCGCACGCAAGGATGGTGGGCGCGTAATCGCGAGTGATGTACTCCTTTTCCCACAGGCCCATCCCCATCCCCTGCCATCCGGCGTGGATTCGCGAGGGATACCCCTGCCAGGGCTGCGGTTCGGGCGTTCCGTCCGGATAGTTCCCGAATCCGGCCGGGAACTCGCTGTATTTCTTGCTTTCCTCGCCGGAGGCGTGGTTGGGAGCGGACAGCCGCGTGACGGCGTACTGGCCCTTGGAGACGCCCATCATGCCGATGTGGTTGGTATTGATGCTATACCGATCCGCATTCTTGTAGATGTACCGCATAGCCGCGGAATAGCACGCCAGGCCGTTCCAGTGGTCGAGGGTGAAGCTCCCGATATGCCGGTAGTGCGTGACGCACGGGTTGAAGCAATGCCCCATGACGACGTACACGTACCCGCGCAACTGGAACAGGTACCGATGGTGCGTGTTGCGGCTGGCCTGCGTCTCCGAATACACAAACACGGGGCACTTCTTCGTCGCCTGCGACGGATAGACGATGTCCATCTTGATCCGGTAGTCGAACGGCTTGCCCTTGCGGTCCACCATATCGGAGGGCTTCTTGGCGGGCTTCATCCCCGGGACCTTTGGGACGATCGCCTCATTGTAGCTTTTCATGATGTATTCGAGGGTGCCGTGCACGCCGTGCTTGTCGATCTCCCAGAAGGTCAGGTCGGTAGCGACGCGGTATCCCTCCGGCAGGACGAACAGGCGGACCGGCTTCGGCTCCAGCTTGATGGCGCGAAGGATCGACGGCGTCTTGTACCCGAACATGGCCCTGTACAGCAGGTGGATGTCCCAATCAATCGACGGAGAGACGGCCTCGGGCGTGTTGCCGAAGTCCAGGGTCACGACGATGAACTTCTTGTCGATGTAGTCCTTCAGGATGGACAGATCGCCCTCCTTGCCGATCCTCTCCCAGGCCCGGTTCTTGACGTACAGGATGACTTCCTTGGCCTCGCCGCCCGTCGTCTGCTCCACGTAGTAGATGTTGACGGGGAATGCCTTCTTCAGGGTTGGGCAGTTCCACGGCAGCGACTTCCTGAGGTACGGCTTCAGGGCCGTAAGGTCCTCCGAAGGCGCGCTGGATGTCGAGGCGCCGAGCGAGCAGGAGGCCAGGGCACCGCTCAGAATGACGAGAACGACGGGAAAGCGCGGCAGGTTTATCATGGGTTGCTCCTTGATATGCTCTCCGATTTCGCGCCTTCACCCAGGATTTCCCGGATGGACTTCGGCCGACGACCACCGTCGGCCTCCCTGACGATTCTATCGCCGATCGCAAGATCAACAAGCGCTGTCGGCTCGGTGGCGGCAGGATCTGGCCATTCCCAGGCCATGTTGCACCTGTCGTTCCCGAGAAGTCCATCCGGGGTGGGAGACGGTGGCCAAATGGGCCTGTCCCCCTGGCCAGCTCAGTGCCGTTGATGTCCCCCGTGATGGACGCACGCTACCCACATATGACTTTGGGCAGAAGACTTAAGCTGCCTCGGGGCCGCGGACTTCTTCATCAGTCGCCCCGAGACGTGCTGGGCTGTTTCTTCAGGTCGATCGTCTTCTTCATGACTCGCAGGAAGTTGCCGCTCCAGATCTTCTTGATTTCCTCCCCGCTGAAGCCCCGCGCCATCATGCCGCGAGTGATCTGGACGAACTGTGACACGTCGGAGATCACCGGCTTCTTCATCCCGCCGTCGAAGTCGCTGCCGATCCCGACGTAGTCGACGCCTACCAGGTCGGCCACGTAGCAGATGTGATCCACGAACCGGTCCACGATGTTCGGCACCTTCGCCGCGTCGTTGTCGAGGAACCCCGGCACGAAGGTGATGCCCATGACGCCGTCCTTGGCCGCCAGGGCCTTGATCTGGTCGTCGGTCATGCACCGGGCCACTTGGCAGAGCGAATAGACGGCCGTGTGCGAGTCGCCTCGTCGCTCTGCGCCGCCGGCGAAGAGCGCATAGGGCAGCGGAAAAAGGGGTTGTTCGCGGAGTTCGCGGCCTGGATCAGATTGTGCGCCGCCTTCGCCTGCGCAAGATCGCCGCCGCCGCCAGGGACAGCAGCGACACGGCCGCCGGCTCGGGCACGTCGGTGGCGATGAACAGGCCCGTGGTGCCGTCTTCGGATCGGCCGTCGCCGGTCAATACCTCCAGCTCGACCATGTGGTCGGGGTCGTTCGGATCGTAGTGGTTAGCGAACAGGTAGCCGAACGGGACGTGCGCGGACCACGGATCGTTACCGTCCTTGTAGGCGCCGGGCACCTCGACGCCGTCGATGCGCCAGGTCCAGGAGATGATGCCCTGATCCATGGGGGTCATGCCGGCGTTCAGCACCAGCGTCTGCTCGGACAGGATGACGTACGGGCCGCCCAGGTCAAGCACCAGCGGGATGTACTCCTGTGAGGCCTGCACGTCGAGCTGGACGTAGACCTCCAGGTGCTCGTCGGCCATGCCGACGTCGCCGATCAGCAGGAACAAGTCTTCGCCGGAGCCGGCCGCCTCCCCGGAACTGTACGTCACGCCCTGGATGGTGGTGATGATATGGCCGCGGTCGCCCAGGGTGCACCAGCCGTGGCTGGTGTCCACGGACAGCAGCGACACACCGGGCACGAAGTAGCCGTCATGCACGCCCAGCATGGCGGTGTTGGCGTCGAGCTGGCCGGAGACGGTGGTGCCGAACAGCGGACCCGGATGCAGGGTCGTCGGCTGGTACGGCGAGCCGGCGGCGTTCCTGACGTCGCCCGCGTTGATGAGCGTCGAGCCGATCACGCCGAACTCGTTGCCGTCCAGGACGCCGTTGTAGTCGAACAGCACGAAGTCCAGGTCCAACCCCGTGAAGACGCCGTTCGAGCCGTACTGGCTGTTGCCGTCAACGACCGCCACGTGCGTGATCGTGATCGTCCCGCCGATACTCGACAGGATCGCGCCCAGGTCCGCCCGATAGACCGTGGTCACACCCGCCAGCCCCAGCACATCCAAGGACACCTGGAACGTGTTGTTGCCGTCAAAGGAGAAATCCGTAACCGAGATCTCATCCGCGGTCGCCTGCCTGCCTGTCGCCGCGAGAAGACCCAGCGCCAGCACGGCGCACGCCGCCCACGTGCCTCCAGGCAGCAGTCGCCCAACGCGATACCGAGCGAGCTTCATGATGGCCTCCAAACCAAAGTGAGCAGCCTTGGTCCTGAGCTAAGCCGTCCCTGGTCCTCTGCCGTTGCACAAAGGCCGGGGCCTCCGTTGCCTTGGCCAAATGCCCCTGTCGGCCGGCCCGCGCGCACAGAATGCAGACCAATCCCGACAATGCTTCTCTTGGACAGAGCAGTCTAAGCGCTGCCTATTATACAGGGGATCGGGCGTTTGTAAAGCGCTTTGCGGCGGTATTGTGGGCATCTGGCGGCTTGTTGGGGGGGTGGCCCTGGGTTAGACTCAGGGGCATGGCTGAGGGCGCGGCCAGGACATCCCGGCCTGTTTCCGCACTTTTGCTGGGCTTGACGGCCACCGTGGTCGTCGTGGCGGGAGACTTCTCCGGCCTGGCCCGCTGGCTCGAGCTGGGTTCGCTGGACGTGCGTTTCCGGCTGCTGTCCACGGCCCCGCCCACCAACGAGATCGCAACCGTCAACATCGACGACGGCAGCCTGGAGGAACTCGGGCGCTGGCCCTGGCCCAGGGAGCTGCTGGCCGGCGTTGTGGACGCCCTCCAGCTCGCCGGCGCCCGTGCTGTCGCGCTGGACATCATCATGCCCGAGCCACAGGAGACGCGCTACGTCTCCACCGCTACGGAGGTGTACTCGGGCGAGTCGGGCGCGGTTCTCAGCTCGGGTCCGCCCAGGGCGGTCTGGGACGACCGCATCCTCACCGAGACCATCCGTCGCTATCCCAACACGTTCCTGCCAATGCACGTGAGCCTTGACGCTCCGCCTCCCTCGCCGCTGGAGAAGACCATGGAGGGCGTGATGGCCGCCGAGCCCGGGCTGTCCCTGGCAGAGGCATCTGGCAAGGTTCGTGCCCGCCTGTTCGCGGCGGACGCAAACGCGAGCTTCCTTGGCAAGGACACCCGCCACGCGTACCTCCGCGCTCGCGCGATGCAGGTGCTTCAGCGCTTCGGTGTCAACGCCTCCCAGGCGGTGGGCTATCCGCTGAGGACCGGTGCGATCGTGCCGCCGCTGTTCGCCCTGGCCGAGGCCACCCGCCACACCGGCTTCGTGACGTTCGATCCCGACGGCGACGGCATCGTCCGTCGGATTCCGCTGCTGGTCAGCGGCGGCGGACGTATCTACCCGCAGTTTGCCCTCTCGCTGGCCGCCGAGGAGCTGGCCCGGCGACGCGGCGGCTCGCGCTCGATTGCCGCCGATGCGCGCGGCGTGTCGGTCGATTGCGGCGGCGAGCTGCTTCGCCGGGTTCCCACCGACCGCGAGGGGTGTCTACTGATCAACTGGATGCGCACGAAGCGCGGGCGGTGGCAACATCCGCAGGTCTCGGCGACCCTTCCTGGCACGATTCACCGCCTTGGCGAGGAGATCGGCAAGAACGCCGACCATAGGCGCGTCGCCTGTGTGCAGTTGGTCGAGCTGTACGCCAACAGGCCGTTTCGCACCCCCGAACTGGAGAAGCTGTACTTCGAGCTGGTCGAGGCCTTCGTGGGGCTGGACCAGACGCATTTCACCCGCGCCAAGCGCCAAGCGGAGAGGGTGACGGCGATCCTGTATGATCCCGCGCACGTTCCTGCTCCGGTGAGCGGGCTCCTGGCCAAGGAGCGCCAACTGGAGCAGAAGATCGACCGGCTCATGCCCAAGCTCTTCGCGGAACTGCGGAATCCGGAGTATCTGGACTGGTACCTCGGCAAGCCGGCCGCCTCGAACGCCACCACCGCGGCAGCCGACGATCAAAACGCGGCGTTTCTCATCGCCCGAGCGAAGGCCAAGGCCATGCTCCGCTACCTCGACGAGCTTTCTTCCGCGACCGAGCGGCACCGCCGGCGGCAGCAGGAGCTTAAGGCGCAGCTTCGACGCGAGGTGGCGGGGCGGATCTGCCTGGTGGGCTCGACGGCGACTGGGGCGGCCGACTTTGTGCCCACCCCGATGCACCCCAGGACGCCGGGAGTGTTCGTCCACGCCAACATCGCCAACACCATTCTCTCCGGGCGATTCGTCCGTCAGGCCCACTGGGCGGTGAATCTGCTGGCGATCCTGCTGGCCGGACTGGCGGTCTCGCTGCTGGCGTCCTCCCGCCCGGTCTGGCAGAGCGGGCCGATGATGGTCGGCCTGGCGGCGGCGTACGTGGCGTTCTCGTCGCTGGTGATGTTCGCACTCTGGGACGTGTGGCTGGTGATGGTGGCCCCGGTGGCGGCGATGTTCTTCAGCTTCCTGGTGGTGACGGCCTACCGCCAGCTCACCGAGGAGCGGGCCAAGCGGCACATTCGCGGCCTGTTCGCACACGCGCTTTCGCCGGCGCTTGTGGACCGGCTCATCGCCGAGCCCTCGCTGATGCGCCTCGGCGGGGAGAGGCGCGTGCTGAGCTGCTTCTTCTCGGACATAGCCGGTTTCACGCCGCTGAGCGAGCGGCTGGGCGAGCAGGGCACGGTCCACTTGCTCAACCGCTACTTCGACCGCATGACGGACGTCATCCAGAACCGCAACGGCGGCTACCTCAACAAGTTTCTCGGCGACGGTCTGTTCGTGTTCTTCGGCGCGCCGGTCTTTCAGGACGACCACGCCGCGCGGGCCGTCCGCGCCGCCCTGGACTGCCAGGCGGAGTTGAACCGATTCAACGAGGAGCTCGGCCGCGAGCTCGGCGGACAGGGCAGCCTCCGGTGCCGCATCGGCGTCGCCACCGGCGAGGTCATGGTCGGCAACTGCGGGTCCTCCGAGCGGATGGACTACACCGCCATCGGAGACACGGTCAACCTGGCCAGCCGGCTCGAGGGCGCCAACAAGTCATTCGGCACCCGGATTCTGGTGGACGGGCAGACCTGGGAGCTGTTCGGCGGCGACGGCGTCGTGGCCCGATCCATGGGCAAGGTGCTTGTCGTCGGCAAGGCCGAGCCGGTGGCGGTCTGGAACCCGCTCGGCCGCCGGGGCGAGGTGGCGGAGGCGACGGAGAAGGCGGCCGCCGACTTCACAGCCGCGGTGGCGCTGTTCATCAAGCGGCGGTTCGGTGAGGCGGCCGAGCAGTTCGAGGCCCTCCTGCGGGCCAGCCCCGACGACCAGGCCGCACAACTGTACCTGGACCTGTGCCGCCAGTATGCAGCCGACGCGCCCGGCCCGGACTGGGACGGAGCGATACAATTGACGCAGAAGTAGTACGATAGCGATGCTTTCCGTCCGAAGGTCGTTCAGAACCCGAAGCACGAAGCACGAAATTCGAAACAAACTCGAAACCCGAAATCCGAATGACGAGAAGGCGTTGCCCGATGACGTCGCGAAGCCGGTTTGGGTCATTGGTGCTTCGGATTTGCTGTTTGTTTCGGATTTCGGATTTCGGATTTCTCGCTTCCGGGATGCGAGTTGTGAGCTGGCGCTGCTATGGTAGAACAGGGAGCTCGATCATGAAGCGTCTGGCACTGGCCGCGATCGCGCTGAGTCTTCTGCCGGCGGCGGGCTGCCACCCCGGCGAGCCCGTCTCATACGAGCGGGGCGAGCTGTCGCGCCGGCTCGTCTCCTTCGCGGGCGCCTACTGCGAGTACGAGCCGCTCAGGCTGGCGCTCGCCGTCACCAACCGCTCGTCCGAGCCGGTGGACATCGACCTCGCGCAGACCAGCGTCTGCCTGATCGTCCACCACATCACCGACAACGACGAGGTCTTGTGGCGGCCGATCCCGCTGGCCCTGTGGACCACGCCCCGGCGGATCGCGCCGGGCGAGACTGTTGACCTGAAGCTCAGCGCGCCCGCCGAGCAGGCCCGCCTGACGCGCCCGGGCAGGTGGGTGGCCGTCTGCAAGTGCTACAGACAGGCGGCCGGCGCCCGCGAGCTTCTGTTCGCCACCGATGAGATCATCCTTCGCTGCCGCGCCCAGCCGCTGACGATCCCTCCCGGCACCGGCGAGGAGGTGGTCGCGTTCCTGAGGAAGCTCGCCGCCGCCGAGGCCCACCACTACGTCAGCCGCTACCCCGCCTGGACCAGCGTCGCCCAAAGCGATCCGATGGTGCTGCTGCTCGGCCTGGGTGACAAGGCCGGTCCGGCGCTGGTGGCCAACCTGGGACACCACCGCATTCGCCCGGCCGTCATCCAGCTCCTCGCCGACATGAGGTACGCCGCGGCCGTCCCGCAACTGCTCGACATGCTGCAACTCGACGACGGCACGCAGGACCGGCTCATACTCACCGCGCTGGCGAGGATCACCGGCCACCCGAAGGGCTTCGAGTTCTACAGCCGCTGGTCGAAGATCGAGACGAAGGAGGAAGCCCTCGGCGCCTACCGCGCGTGGACGAGGGAGAACCTGCCGCGGGACTAGTGGAGCATCAAGGGCGATTCTGTGGGTGAGGGGATTGCGACACAGAGACGCAGAGACACAGAGGCGGAGGCGCGCTTCTTGGTTTCTCTGTACCTCTGTGCCTCTGTGTCGAGATGACAACGTTCCGCAGTGACCCGCATCTTCAATGGTGACAGAGCGCTAACGGCGGAAGCTCACCTTCACGCTGGCGATGCCGCGCGCGGGGACGGCCACGCGGAAGCCGTTGGCCGCGAGCTTCGCGGTTGATCGGGCGAGCGGGCGCTCGAGCAGGTCCACCTCGACGGCCGCCGCCACCTTGCCCATCAGGCGCGGATCGAGCGAGACCGCGGCGCTTGCGCGCCTGCCGGCCGTCTCCAGCAGGCGGAAGATCAGCGCATCGTCGTCCTCGGCCTTCTTGACGCCGCAGGCCACTACTCCGGCCGGCTTGCATGCCGCGACGCCCGAGGCCGACGGCGGCATCGGCCCGCCGTGCACGTCGGTGTTGACGACCGCCAGCGGCTGGTTCAGGGCGGCCGCCATCCGGTGCAGCTCCGCCTCCGCGAGCGGCCGCCCGTGAGGCGCCAGCGAAAGGTTGATCTCGTGCTCGCCGATCTCCGGAGACGCATCCGGCGAGTAGGTGCTGCGGATCAGGTTCAGCCGCAGCGTCGAGCCGGCGAGCGAGTGCCCGTGCTTGCAGTCGTTCAGGAGGGCGAGGCCGGCGCGGCCCTTTCGCCCGGGCACGGTCCCGGTCACGTCGGCCCAGCGCAAGGCCGGCACCTCCAGGCCGGGCTGGGCCGGCCGCTCGATGCTGCCGAAGGGAACCTCGTATCGCCCGCCTGCCCGCGCGACGCCCACCGGAAACCGCATCCGCAGCGACGGCGTGCCGGTCTCCGCGCGGCCGCGCTCGAGCCAGTTCACGTGCACGCGGACATCCAGCCGCCGGCTGCCCGCGCTCAACGCATAGGTAACGGTGATGTCCGAGTCGCCGGCCTTCAGCCTGGCCTCCACGGTCGCCACGTGCGGGCCCTGCCGCCCGTAGTCCATCGACAGCACCTCCGCCGCTGACAGACGCCGCGGCTCGGCGACGACCCACGAGCTCATGTTTCGCGGCCGCTCCAGCACGAACTCCAGCACGGCCAGCGGGTCGGCGGGGTCGGCCAGGTCGCAGCCGGCCGCCTTGTCCACGAGCCGCGCGATGCCGCCGGTTCGGCTGTCGAACGTGACGGCCAGGTGCTCGTTCTCGATCGCCAGCTCGCCGTAGCGCACCCGCTCCGGGCCGTGCATCACCGCCGCGCACCGCACCGCCCCGGCCGGCGAATCGGCCTCGCCCTGCTCGATCACGTGGGCCGAGAAGCCCAGCGCCCCGACCGACGTGGGGAACGCCAGCTCGACGAACTCGTGCCCCCAATAGCTGCCGGCGGCGACCTGCTGAGCGGGTACCGCCCGGCCGTCAGGCCCACGGACCACGAAGGGCCCGGCCGACCCGACGTTCCACAGGGTGGCCGTCACGACCTCGCTGCGCGGCGCGAGCGTCGGGTTGAACACGACCAGGGCCGACTTGGCCGATGCGGCGTGCGTGGCGGCGGACACGTCCCCCCCGTCGCTGCTGCGCCCTGCGCCCGCGCCGAACGCGCGGGCTGCCGGCTGTCGCGGCTCGGCCGGGGCGGCCGGGCCGGCGAATGACGTGTCGATCATGCCGGCAAGCGCGCGCAGCGCGTTGGTCTGGATCATGCCGCTGGCGGCCAGCACCTCCTGCGCCTTGCCGAGGTGGTAGTCGCGCGTCGCCGGCACGCACGAGCCGGGAAGGATGTCGTGGAAGTGGCCGAAGAGGGTCTTCACCCACGCCTCGCGAAGCTGACCCGCAGGGTACTGCCGCCCCGCCGCCCGCCAGGCGACGGCCGCCGCCGACTCGGCCCGCTGAAGATTGCTCTCGCAGGCGCGGTTGGCCCGCTTGATCGCGCTCTGCGAGGTGTAGCAGCCGGTGAACTCGTAGTTCAGCTCGCCTTCGACCGTCGGCCAGCGGGCGCCCGCCGCCTCGAGGATGTCATAGAAGCTGCCCGTGGTGGCGAAGCGGAAGCTCGGGTACACCGGCCAGGAGTTCATCTCCCCGGCCAGCATGATGTCCCGCCGCGTCGGCCCGCCGCCGTGGTCGCCCACGCCGTAGACGAGCATCCAGTCGGTCAGGCCGGTCTTCCGGCAGAACGCCGCCATCGCAGCGGCGTTGTGCGTGCCGACGTGGTTGAGGTACCAGGTGGTCTCGCGGTTGACCAGCACCCGCGAGCCGTCCGGCCCCCGCCACCAGAACACGGGCGGCCTGTCGCCCGCGCCGCACCGGCACAGGTAATAACGCCGCACGCCGCCGCGCGACACGATCGAGGGTATCGTGCAGGCGTGCCCGAACGTGTCCGGCTCCCAGTCCAGGGCCGCATCGGCCGGCCGAAGGGCGAACTGCTCGGCCATGTACCGTCGCGTGTAGAGCAGGTGGCGGGCCAGCGACTCGCCGCAGACGAGGTTCTTGTCGCCCTCGACCCAGTGGACGGCCGCCACCTCCCATCGCCCCTCCGCCACGCGCCGGCGGATCTGCTCGAAAAGCTCGGGATGATACTGGCGGGCGATCTCATACACCGATGCCTGCGACTGCGTGAAGCGGAAATCCTCGAACTCGTCCATGAGCCTCAGGACGGTGCCGAACGTATCGTTGACGACGGCGACGGTCTCCGGCCAGGGCCACTGCCAGTTCATGTCGATGTGCGCGTGGCCGACGCAGTGGATCGTGTAGCTCTTGGCGGCCTTGGCTATGGGCGAGAGCACCTTCTCTGCCTGCGCGACGGCCTTGCCCAGCGAGGCGCGCCCGGCTGGGTGCCATGCTTCTGCGCGCAGCGGAGAAGCATGCTTCCCGCGAACGGCGCCGGAAGCGCGGCGCCCCCCGCCGGCAAGCACGTCGAGCATGATCCGCGAGGCCTCGGCGATGCGTTTCTTCCACGAGGCCGCCTTCGCCGGATGCAGACTCGCCAACTCCTGCGCGAACTCCAGCTCGGCCGTGATCCGCTCGACAAGCCGGGCCTGGCCGTCGGCGATGTCCGCCGCCGCGCGGCGTATTGCGGCGATAGCTTGGTCGTTCACGCGGTCGTCTCCTGTTTCGTAGCCGGCCCTGCCGGGCCGTGGACAGAGCAGGTTAGCATATCGCCGGCTCAAGGCAAGTTCGCCCGCCCCGCAAGCCGGTCACGTCACGTTGAGCGTGTCGGGGTCCTGCGGGCTCTGCTCTACCTCGTGTGTGTCTGCGAGCCTGGCGACCATCGCGGGGTTGCCGGCCCGCAGCAGCAGGCGGTCCTCGAGCACCAGCGCATCGAGGCGGCTGGCCACGAACGCCCGAAGGGCCTCTTCGGCCCGGCAGACGATCGGCTCCTCGTGCATGTTGAACGACGTGTTCACGATGCTCGGCAGGCCGGTCCGCCTGTGGTAGCAGGCGAGGATGTCGTAGTAGAACGGGTTCTGCCGGCGGGAGATGTACTGCGGCCGGGCGGTGTCGTCGACGTGGACGACGGCCGGCTGCGTCCGCTTCATGAAGTCGGTGCACCTGTAGCAGACGGTCATGAAGCCGGCCGTGTAGGCGCTCTTCCGAGCGTTGACGTAGCAGCGGTCCGCCTCCTCGATGAGTGTCACCGGGGCGAACGGCATGAACTCCGTCCGGCGGAGCTGCTTGTTCAGCCAGTCGTTGACGGAGGGGTCGGTCGCGGCGTAGAGGATGCTGCGGTTGCCCAGCGCCCGCGGTCCGTACTCCATTCGCCCTCGGCAGACGGCGACGATCTTGCCGTTCTGGAGCAGCTCGGCGACCCGGTCGGGCAGGTTGTCGGCCGCCTCGAAGACCAGTTCATACTCCATTGCGAGCCGTTCGATCTCGTCGTGCTGCACGGCCGGGCCGAAATAGACCGTTTCGTGGCGGGCGCATTTCGGCTTGCCGTCGATCTCGGCCGAGCACGCCAGCGCGGCCCCCAGCGCCTGCCCGCAGTCGCCCATGCCCGGGTGCACGTAGATCTCCCGCACTGCTTCCAGCTCGTTGATCCGCTGGTTGAGCTTGACGTTGCCGTGGACGCCGCCGGCCAGCGCGACGTGATGGATGTCCGGGTATCGGCCAAGGTATCGCTTGACCAGCCCCACGACGGCCTCCTCCAGGGCTGTCTGCCAGGCGGCGGCGAGGTCCTCGCGGCTGTAAGGGCGCAGCTGGCGCGGCAGCGGCCGGCCCGGGCGCTTCACCCGGTAGTCCCACCACCACAGGTGTATCAGCGGCGAGCAGTAGAAGTCGTCCGCGCCCTCCTTGAGGTGGAACAGTCCGCGGACCATCTCACCGCAGACCGATGGGTTCCCGTAGGCGGCCAGGCCCGTGATCTTGCCCTCGTGCCGCAGAGGGCGAAAACCCAGCAGGCGCGTGAGCGTCGAGTAGAACACGCCCGCGCTGTGGGGCCAGGGAATGTCCAGGACCTTCTCGATCTTCTCGCCGCGGCCGACGTACACGCTGGAGGCGTTGATGAAGCTGGCCCCCTCGATGACGAAGATCAGGCTCTGGTCAAACCCGCCGCAATAGTGTGCCGTGGCGGCGTGGCAGTGGCCGTGCTCGTACGATCGCTTCTCGCCGCGGAAGCCGCCGGCGGCCAGGAGCTGCTCGACTGCGTCCAGCCGCGCCTGGCGCTTGAGGCTGGAGCGCATGGCCTTGCCGCGGCGGTAGCGCCTGTGGAACCTGACGAACGCCCAAGGCCGGCACAGGTAGTACCTCATGGCCGCCCCGCGGGCCTCGTCGTAGGTGAGCTTCTTGAACCGCGTGCGAGAGGCGGCGTAGCCGTCGGCGCCGATGTCGTCTGAGATGGCCAGCACGTCTATCTTGTCCGGGGAGATGCCCGTGCTCTGCATCATCGCCTTGAGGGCCTCGACCGGCGGGGCGTCGGACATCTTCTGGCGATCGATGCGCTCCTGGTTCAGGACGTGGACGATCCGACCGTCCTCGACCAGGGCGCAGCCGCTTTCGTGGGTGTTTGTGTGAATGCCCAGGATTCGCATGACAGATTGATCCTCGGCGCTCGGCGCGTCTGAAGCCGGCGCCGCGCGGACCGCACAATACTAGTGAGGCCGCGCGGGGGTGACAAACGGAATCTGATCGGCGGCGCCCCGGCGGCCGCCGGGCCCGGAAAACGCTAGGACGGCTCCGCTCGGATTGGCTAAGATTGCCCCGTGAAGATCTGCCTGGTGAACAGTCCGCGGTTCAACTGCAAGCCGGCGGGCAAGTCCAGCGTGCCGTACTCGCTGGGGTGCCTGGCGGCGGTCGCCAGGCGCGCGGGGCACGAGGTGACGGTCGTGGACGGCATGACGATCGGGCCGGCCGGCGCCGTCGCGCGCCGCGTCGGCGAGGCCGGGCCCGACGTCGTCGGCGTCACCACCAACACCAACGACCGATTCGCCACGCTGCGAACCATACGTCTCATCCGACTGGCCGCGCCGAACGCCTACGTCGTCGTCGGCGGGCACCACTTCTCGCACACAGCCGCCGATGCGCTTACGGTCGTGGGCGAGATCGACGCCGTTGTCGTCGGCGAGGGCGAGCAGACGTTCCTGGAGCTTCTTGAGCGCGTGCCCGGCCGGCAGGCCCTGGGCGAGGTGCGCGGGCTGGTCTGGCGCGACGGCGAGAGGATCGTCCGCAACGAGCGGCGAGAGGTCATGCCGGACATCAACGACCTGCCCATGCCCGCATGGGACCTGTTCGACATGCGCGCCTACGACCTGCACATGGTCGGCGGCGGGGGCGAGTCGCTGCTGGGCGTGATGACCACCCGCGGGTGTCCCTACAACTGCGTCTTCTGCGGCAGCAGCCTGGAGCGGCGAGTGCGGTTCCTGGCCCCGGCGATGGCGGTGGACCAGATGGAGGTCCTGCACAGGGACTACGGCGTGACAGGCTTCCGCGTCTTTGACGATTCGTTCCTGGTCCGCAAGAGCCACGCGATTGCGGTCTGCGAGGAGATCCTGCGGCGGAGGCTGAGGTTCGACTGGTGGGCCAACGCCCGCGCCCAGCGGCTGGACCCGGACGTGCTGGCGCTGATGCGTCGAGCCGGGTGCAGGGCGCTGTCGTTCGGCGTGGAGACCGGCACCGACGAGGTACTGGCCGGGGCCAACAAGGCCGTCACGTGCGAGGAGATGCTGGAGGCCTTCGCCCGCGCGGCCGAGGCCGGCTTCGAGTACCTCCACGTGTGCCTGATCCTCGGCCTGCCCGGCGAGACGCCCGACACGATCGAGCGGACGCAGCAGTTCCTCGCCAGGCTCAGGTCGCTTGCGCCGGATGCGTTCGACTGCGGCTCGCTCATCGGGCAACTGCCGCTGATCTACCCCGGCACAGAGCTGGAGAGAATGGGCAGGGAGCAGGGGTGTCTGCCGGAGGGCTTCTCCTGGAACTCGCCTTACCGCGTGCCCAGGCCGTACCTGCCGCTGATCAACCGGCGCTACTACTCCGTGCCCCACTACGAGAGCCGCAGCTTCCCGATCGAGGCGATCTGCCGCCACGTCGCCGCGCACCATTGGGATAAGCTCTCGCCCGGCCGCAGGAGACGCTACCGGCTCGCGCCGTTCAAGCGCATCCTTTGGAAGCTGGGTGTTGGCTGAATCACCGTGCGATTCCGCGCCACATGGAGGGCCACGCTCCGTCGTGGCCGGTGTGGCGCGCGACAAGACCCATGCGGCAACAAGCGGACGCGACGGAGCGCGTCCCTCCAAGCTGGGTCTGGGGTAGGGGCCTGTGGTCTAGTGCCCGGTGGCCCATGATAGGATGGACATGGGTGGCACCCTCAAGCGCAGCTTGTGGGTGGGTGTGGCCGAAGCACCCACAACCTCCGGTTGTGGGTGGCACCCATCAGTTGATGGGCTACGGAGCAGTGGGCCGTCGGTGCGCTCGCGGCGCCTGTGTCAGTCGGTCAGGGCGGAGATGTGCGCGAACTCGGGGCTGAGCGCCGGGTACAGCCGGCGATACTGCTCGTAGCACTTGGCATAGAGCTTCTTTCTGCTGGGGTCGGGCCTGATCGTCCGCTTGATGCGCACGCCGGCGCGGCAGGCCTCCCGGACGGACTTGAACCGCCCGGTCCCGACGGCCGCCAGTATCGCCGCGCCGAACGCCGGGCCTTCCTCGGTGTTCAGTGTCACGCAGGGCACCCCGTACACGTCGGCCTGTATCCGCCGCCAGAGCGGGCTTCTCGCCCCGCCGCCGGACAGGCGAATCTGCCGGATCGGAAGCCCGCATTCGATCAGCACCCTCACCGCGTCGTTCATTGCGAATGTGGCGCCCTCGATCACCGAGCGAACCAACTCGCTTCGGGTGGTGCGCGACTGGATGCCGATCCAGCACGCCCTGGCCAGCGGGTCGGCGTGGGGGGTGCGCTCGCCGGTCAGGTACGGCAGCCAGAACAGCCCCTCACACCCGGGCGGGGCGGCCGCCGCCTGCAAGTCGAGCAGCACGTACGGGTCAACTCCCTTGCGCCTCGCCTCGGCGACCTCGCTGGCGGCCACCACGTTGCGATACCATCGCAGGCTCCCGCCGGCCGCCAGCACGCAGCCGCACATCCAATACTCCCCGGGCACCGACGCGCAGAAGGTCTGCACGCGGCCCTTCGGGTCGGTCGTGTAGTTGCGTGTGTGGACGACGACCGCGCCGCTGGTGCCCATCGCGGCGCTGGTCAGGCCGTCCGCGATGACGCCGTTGCCGACGGCCCCGACGGCCTGGTCGCCGCCGCCCGCCACCACGGGCGTGCCCGCGGCCAGTCCGATACTCGCGGCGGCCTGGCGCGTCAGACGGCCGGCCACCTCGTGCGACTCCAGCACCGGCGGCAGGATGTCGCGGT